>FWPU01005600.1_pt1 | contig 26839 bp, 27 predicted proteins | sample 2228361 | NCBI WGS metagenome assembly FWPU01 (sample SAMEA103939777, study PRJEB20133) | metagenome
TAAAAAGAACAAATGAATAATTTAATTTCCTCACTTATTTTTTAAAAACTTTAAGAAAAGTAGAATTTCCCTCTTTATTGCTGGCCATAGAAACCCCTTGTTGATTTTAAAAAAAAAAGGTGTTAAAATATACAAATTTATTAAGGAGAATTTATGAAAAATAAGATTCATCCACCCTATTATGATGTAGTTGCTCGCTGTGCCTGTGGTGCAGAGTATAAGATTAGGTCTACAAAAAAGGAATTAAGGTTAGATGTTTGTGGAGCTTGTCATCCCTTTTATACAGGCACACAAAAAATCTTAGATACTGCAGGAATGGTAGAAAAATTTAGAAGGCGCTACAGTAAGACAGAAAAAAAAGATAAATGAAGGAACCATCTATAGGTTATCTTGTAGGAGGACAAGCAGTAATTGAAGGTGTTATGATGAGAACACCTTCCAGTTTTTCTGTAGTTGTAAGAAAAAAGGATGGAAAAATTGCAGAACATACTGAAAAGATAGCTCCACCTAAGATAAAAATACCTTTAATAAGGGGGGTTTATATTTTATTTCATGCCCTTGTCCTTGGAATTAAATCCTTAAATATTTCTGCCTCTTTAACAGAAGAAGAAAAACCCCTTTCCCCTTTTTCCTTAATTTTAAGTTTCCTTTTTGCTTTATTTTTGGGGCTTTTAATTTTTTTTTGGCTTCCCCTTTTTTTTACAGAAATTTTAAAAATTAAAAATAATTTTTATTTTAATTTAATAGAAGGAATTATAAGAACCCTAATCTTTTTTATATACATTCTTTTCTTAAACTTAATGAAAGATTTTAAGAGATTTTTTGCATACCATGGAGCAGAGCATAAGGTTGTTCATACTTATGAGAGGGGTGAAGAACTTACCTTAGAAAATGCAAAGAAGAAGTCCCCCTTCCATCCCAGATGTGGGACTTCCTTTTTACTCTTTGTTGTGGTTGTTTCAATTTTTGTTTTTAGTTTCATACCAAAAGATTTAAATTTAATTGAAAGATTTTTGTCAAGATTGGCTCTTTTGCCTCTTGTTGCAGGAATCTCCTATGAATTGATTCGCTTATCTTATAAATTTAAGGATAATTTTATTGGGAAGTTAATTTCCTTTCCAGGACTTTTTTTACAAAAATTTACCACAAGAGAACCAGATGATGATATGCTGGAAGTGGCAATTATTTCCTTAAAAAAAGCTCTAAATTCTTAAGATTTTATTATGGAAGAAAAACTTCAAGGGATTTTGCAGGACTACGAAAATCTTAAGAAAAAATTGGAAGACCCTTCCTTTTCCTCAAACCATGAAAAAGTGAAGGATTTATTAAAAAAACAAAAGGAATTGGAACCAATTGTTAAAAATATTTTAAAATGGAAAGAAATTAAAAGGGAAAAAAAGGATTTGGAGGAAATGCTCCAAAAAGGAGAAGAGCCAGAAATCCAAAAAATGGCAAAGGAAGAACTGGAAAAATTAAGTCAAGAAGAAGAAAAAATTTTATTGATTTTAAAAGAAAATTTAATGCCAAAAGACCCATTGGATAAAAAGGATATAATCTTAGAAATTAGAGCAGGTACAGGAGGAGAAGAAGCAGCTCTTTTTGCTTCTGAAATTTTTAGAATGTATTCCAGGTATGCTGAGTCAAAGGGCTGGAAAGTTTCAATAACAGATGCAAATTATACGGGTTTAGGTGGTGCAAAGGAAATAATTGCAATGGTAGAAGGGGAAAAGGTATATTCCCGTTTAAAATATGAGTCAGGGGTTCATAGAGTCCAGAGAATTCCCATTACAGAAGCATCGGGGAGGGTACATACTTCTGCTGTAACTGTTGCAATTTTACCAGAACCCGATGAATTGGAAATTGAAATTGATGAAAAGGACTTGAAAATAGATAGATTTTGCTCCTCTGGACCAGGGGGACAAGGGGTAAATACAACATATTCAGCTGTAAGAATAACCCATATCCCTACTGGAATAGTTGTCTCTTGCCAAGATGAAAGATCCCAAATTAAAAATAAAGAGAAGGCCTTTAGGGTTCTAAAAAGCCGTCTTTATGATATAGAATTGCAAAAGCAGAAGGAGGAAATTACAAAGGATAGGAGAAAACAAGTGGGAACAGGGGATAGATCAGAAAAAATTAGAACCTATAATTTTCCTCAAAACAGGGTTACAGACCATAGAATAAACCTTTCCATTTATCGTTTAGAAGATATTTTAAATGGAGATTTAGATATAATCATTGAACCTCTCATCATCCATTTCCAAACAGAAGCCCTTCAAGAACAGAGCTGAAGGATTAAATTGGGCTTTTAAGGTTTTAAAGGACTATCATTTAGCTTTAAAATTACTATCAATTTCCTTAGGGGAAAGTACATCTTACACAATTTCCCATTTAGATGAAAAATTTAAAAAAAATGAAGAAAAAAAATTTATAAAAATTGTTAAAAAAATAAAAAAAAATATTCCCTTGGCTTATATTTTAAAAGAAGAGGAGTTTTATGGATTAAAATTAAATATTGATGAAAAGGTATTTATTCCAAGGCCTGAAACGGAATTTTTAGTTCAAGGGATTTTAAAATTAAAACTTCCAAGAAATTCAAAAATCTTAGATATTGGAACTGGCTCTGGGGCAATTGGTTTAGCATTAAAAAAAGAAAAAAGATTTCTTATGGTCTTTGCAAATGATGTTTCTTTCCCCTCTTTAATTAAAGCAAAAGAAAATTCAAAAAAGCTAAATTTAAAAGTATTTTATTTTTGTGCTAATTTGACAGATGCTCTTAAAGAAAAATTTGATTTGATAGTTTCAAATCCTCCTTATATTCCTTCAAGAGATATGAAAAAACTTCCAAAAAATGTAAAAAAAGAACCAAAAATTGCTTTAAATGGGGGAAAAGATGGCTTAGAAATCATATATAAAATTTTAAAGTTTTCAAAGGAACACTTAAAAAAAAATGGATACCTTGCTATGGAAATTGGTGAAAATCAAAGCAAAAAAGTTTTAAATTTTTCAAAAAAATTGGGTTATAATAAAGAAAAAATAGTAAAAGATTTATTAAATATTGAAAGGGTGGTTATATTAAAATGGTCACTTTAAGTGCTTTTGAAATTGAAGGTCCTAACATTTTAGAAGGAAAGATAAAGATAAGTGGAGCAAAAAATTCTGCCCTCCCTTGCATAATTGCCTCTCTTTTAACAGATGAAGAGATGGAAATTTTAAATGTTCCCTTAGTTCAAGATGTAAAGACACTTTCAAAATTACTTGAAATATTAGAATTAAACCATAACTTTGAAAATGAAAAGATAAAGACAAATCCAAGGGATTCAAAAAATAGGGAACTGCCCTATGATTTAGTAAGAAAGATGAGGGCTTCCATCCTCTTTTTAGGACCACTTTTAGGAAGATTCCAAAAGGTTAAAATCCCCCTTCCGGGAGGTTGCTCTATTGGGGCAAGGCCTGTGGATATGCATATAGAAGGCTTAAAAGCTTTAGGGGCAGAATTGAATATTGAACATGGATATATAATTGGTAAAGCAAAAAAATTAAAAGGAGGAAAATATAGTTTTCCAAAAGTTACAGTTACAGGGACAGAAAATATTATTATGGCAGCTGTCTTAGCAAAGGGGGAAACAATTCTTACAAATTGTGCCCAAGAACCAGAAGTTGTGGATTTGTGTAATTTACTTATAAAGATGGGAGCAAAAATTGAAGGGGTAGGGACATCACAAATAAAGATAGAAGGAGTTCCTTCTTTGAAAGGCGCAAAACATAAGATAATTTCCGATAGAATTGAAGCAGGAACCTTTATAATTCTTTCTTCAATTTGTCCTTCCAGTAACTTAGAAATTGAAAATTTTGATCCAAAACACTTAGAGACACCCTTAGAATTTTTAAGTTTAGCAGGTGCAAAATTTAAAATTTTTGAAAATTCAATAAAAATAAAAAATGATTTTAAATTAAAAGCCCATTCCATAGTAACAGCCCCTTATCCAGGATTTCCTACGGACTTACAAGCTCAATACATTTTAGCAATGACCCAAGCTGAAGGTTTTTGTACTGTTGAAGAAAGTATATTTGAAAGGAGATTTAACCATATTATGGAATTAAATAGAATGGGAGCAAATATATCTGTATCTGGTTCCATTGCAACCATAAAGGGTCCTACAAAATTACAAGGTGCCCCTGTTATGGCATCGGATCTTCGTGCCTCTGCTTGTCTTGTAATGGCTGGGCTTGTGGCAGAAGGAAAAACTTTAGTTCAAAGAATTTACCATTTAGATAGGGGATATTATAGGATGGAAGAAAAACTTTTCAAGGTTGGAGCAAAAATTAAAAGGATAAAAATAGAAGGCGTATAAATGGGTACTTTAAAAATAATTGAGCCTTCCTCCAAATTAGAGAAAAAAAAGTTTGAAAAGGGCGTTGAAAGATTAAATAAATTAAATTTAAACTTTGAAATTCCAAAGGGAAAGGAAAGTTATTTTTTTGCTTCTAAGAGCACAATTGAAAGATTTTATGAATTAAAAGAGGGTTTATTAGATGAAAAAATTGAATATATTTTGCCTACAAGGGGAGGGGCAGGAGCAATCCATTTATTGCCCCTTTTAAAAAATTTAAAAATAAAAGAAAAAAAGATTTTAATTGGTTCTTCTGATTTTACATATTTAGGGCTCTTCCTCCTTGAAAAATATAATTTTCCCTTTTGTCATGGTCCAATGCTTTCAGATTTAGGAAGGGGTGATTTTTCAAAACTGGAAGAAAATTTCTTTAAAAAAATTATAGAAAAAGAAAACTTTTTATATAAAAATTTAAAGGGAATTAAATTTTTAAAAAAGGGGAAAACAGAAGGGGTACTTTATGGAGGAAATTTGACTTTATTTGTTTCAATGCTTTCTTTTTATAAATTTTCATCCTTTAAGGACAAAATATTGTTTTTAGAAGATGTAAATGAACCCCTATATAAAGTTGATAGAAATTTATTCCTTTTAAAATTAAAGGGAATTTTAAATGAAATAAAAGGTTTAATTTTTGGAAAAATGCAAAATTGTTTTAAAGAAAGTTCAAAGGAAGATTTCATAAATCTTTTAAAGGATTATTTTAAAGAAAAGGAATACCCTGTTATATTATTTTTTCCTTCAGGTCATTCAAAACCAAATTTACCCCTATGGATTGGGGGAAAAATTTTCATTGATACAAAAAATAAGATTATAGAAAGTAGGTTTACTTATGGAAATTGATGTTTATATCGATGAAAAAAAGGAAAAAATTGATTATGAAAAGGTAAAAAATGTTTATATCCAAGGGATTTGTGGAACTGCTATGTCAGGGGTTGCAAAAATTTTAATTGAAGATGGGAAAAAAGTTTATGGTGCTGATAATAACTTTTATTCTCCAATAAAAGAAGCCCTTGAAGATTTAAAAATTGAAATAATTAGGGGTTTAAAACCAGAAAACCTTCAAAAAAATCCAGACCTTGTAATTGTGGGAAATATAATGTCTCGGGATCACTTAGAATCCATTGAAGTAAGAAAAAAAAAGATTCCTTACATAAGTTTTCCAGAACTTTTTAAAAATTACTATCTTAAAAATAAAATTTCCTTAGTTGTAGGTGGAACAAATGGAAAGACAACCACCACTGCTCTTTTGGCACATTCATTGGATTGTTTAAATCAAAAACCATCTTTCTTTGTAGGAGGAATTCCAAAAAATTTTTCAACAAATGCAAGGTTAGAGACAGGAAAATATTTTGTTTTGGAAGGTGATGAATATGAGACGGCTTACTTTGAAAAAACTCCAAAATTTTGGCATTATACTCCCTATTCTACAATAATTACATCAATTTCTTATGATCACATTGATTTTTTCCCCACCTATAAGGATTATAAAAAGGCATTTTTAAAATTTATTGATTTAATTCCAAAAGAAGGAAAAATAATCATATGTTATGAAGATTCAAAGGATTTATTGAACTTGATTAAAGGTAGAAAAATTTTAACTTACGGGTTTAACAAAAAAGCAGAATTTTTCATTTCAAAAATTTTAAATAAAAACATGAAGGGTTTAATTTATGAAGTTTTATATAAAAATGAAAAAATAAATATAAAAATTCCTCTATGGGGGGGACATAATATAAAAAATTCCCTTGCAGTTTTTTGTCTTTTAAAAAATTTGGGGTTTGAAAATGAAGAAATCCTAAAGACATTTAACATTTTTAAAGGTGTAAAAAGAAGACAAGAGGTTTTTTACAAAAAGGAAGGTTTTATTTTAATTGATGATTATGCCCATCATCCAATGGCAGTTTATGTGACTTTACAATCAATAAAAAACCATTTAAAAAACTTTAAACTAATTGCAATTTTTGAACCAAGGACAAATACATCTCGGACTTCCTTTTTTGAAAAGGAATATTCAAAGTCCTTTAAATATGCTGATAAAGTAATAATCCTCCCCCCTCCCCCTCCAAAAGGAGGAAAAAAACCCTTAAACCTTCATAATTTGATTAATAAAACCAAAAAGGAAGGAAAAGATGTTTTATTGGGAAATAATTTAGAAGAAGTTATAAGTTACATTGGTAAAACCTTAAAACCTAAAACAGCAATTGTTACTTTAAGCAATGGACCTATGGATGGTTTGCATCGAAAGCTACTATGCACCTTCTTTTAAAACAACTACATTTACTGCTTGAAGCCCCTTTTCTGTGTTAACTACATCAAAAGTTACTGCTTGATCCTTTTTTAATGTTTTAAAACCCTTTGATTGGATTGATGAAAAATGGACAAATAAATTTTCTCCATTTTCTTGGACGATAAAGCCATAACCCTTTTCGTCCGAAAACCATTTTACTGTTCCTTTTGGCATACTACTAAAAATCCTTTCTTTAAAAATCACTGGAAGATCATAACCTAAAAATTTTTAAAGGATATGAAACCAGCATAATATAATAACATATTATAATAAAAAGTCAAGGGGAATAAAAATAATTAGAAGTTTAAATCAAATCCCAATATAAATCTTCTTCCCAAAGCTTTATAGCCAGATATCTCTTCATAGGAAGAGTTAAAAAGGTTTTCAATTTTTAATTTTGGGATTAGATTTCCCTTAATTTTTAAGCTTAAAGATAAGTCCTCTCTCATAAAGGGTTTCATTTTTATCCTTTCAAAACTTTGGTTTATATCCCACCTTTCCCCTACATAAATTGTGGAAAGGAAGATTTTAAAATATTCAAATTCTTTTTTTAAAGTTAAATTTCCATAAAAATTAGGCCTTCTCAATAATTCCTTTTTATCAATCAAATTTTCACTCTTTAAATAATTTAAAGATAAAATTAAAAAGGAATTTTTAAAAGAAAGTTCTACCCCCTTTGTTTCTGCTTTTCCTATATTTTCAAATTTATAAGTTAAGGGATCAAAATCAATTAAATTTTTAAAGTAATTTTTATAAAAATTTAAAGTTATATTTTCATAGGAAAATCCAGCTTCAATACTTTTTAATTCCTCTTCTTTTAAATTTTTATTTCCTGAATAGGGGAAATATAGTTCCCCTAAGGAAGGAGCCCTAAATCCCTTTCCACCTTGAATATATAAATTTATTTTTTTTATGGGAAAGAAAAGAGCAAATTTTGGATTTATAACCCCTCCATAAGTGGAACTATTATCATATCTTAAACCCCCTTGAATAGAAAAGTGTTTAAAATCCTTTTTACTTTGAAAAAATAAAGCAAAATTATTTTTATTTTCCCCATTTAGATTTTTTCCAAAACTTGATTTATCCCAAGCCCAATCTTTTTTTCCTTCTAAACCAAAGGCAAAGTGAAAGCTTTCAAAGTTTTTATGAAACTTTAAATTTACAAAAACCCTTTGGGTTTTGGTTTCTCCATATGTATATCCCCAGGGATCTTGAGGGTCTTTAAATAATAAATTTGATTTTAAAAACCCTCCAAATCCTTCCATAATCCACCCATTTTTATAAATTTTTTCAAAGGGAAAACTTAAAAGGAAGTCCTCAGTTTTCATATTCCTTAAAGGAGTAATTATCCCTCCCTCAAAGGGGATTTCAACTTTTCCTTTCCTTGCAAAAAACATTGTTTTAAAATTTTTTCCATCAAAGTAAAAATAACCTTGGTTTTCATCCCATCCATCATTATCATACCTTCCTTTTTCAAAATGTTTTATAAATTGAAAAGTATATTTTCCCTTTGAAAATCCAAAATTAAGATCCCCATATCCCTTTTCCCCTAAGGAAAGGGAAAGATATGGCTTTAAATTCCTTTTTAAAAATAAGGAAACAACCCCACCTAAGGCATCACTACCATAAAGGGAAGAATAGGGACCTTTTAAAACCTCTATTTTATCAAAACTTTCTGTTAAGTAATTACTTAAGTAGAGGTTTCCAAAATAAGGGTCATTTAAAGGAATTCCTTCTAAAAGAAGTAATGTATGGTTTGATTCAGAACCTCTTAAAAAGATTGAAGAGACCTTTCCAGGTGAACCACTTCTTAAAATAATTGAAGAAGAAGAAAACCTCAATGCCTCTTCTAAGGACTTTATTTGTTTTTCCTTTAAATCCTTTTCCTTTAAAATTTCTGCATTATTCTTAATTTCTTCTAATTTTGTGGGATAGGGGCTTGCTGAAACTACAATTGTCTCTTGAAATTGAGGAAATAAACTCAAAGAAAAGAAAAGAAAAATTAAAATAAACATAAAAAACTCCTTATAAAAAATTAAAGCCCCGAACTCTTCGGGGCTATTTTTCAAAAAATTCTATCTTCTCACACCCCGGAGAAGTTTAGTTTAAAAAATTTTAAGCTATAGGTCTCCTGGCTTATGGATCCTCCTAATTGCAAGCCCTTCCCAGTTTTAAAACCAGTGGATTTGCTTGCTTTCGTCCCCAATTACAGTGGCGGGGGCCGCATCGGATTTTCACCGATTTCCCTTACATAGCTTAAAAATTTTAAAAGAACATTTAAGTATATCATAAAAAAAAACCTTGTCAACCCATATTGTCGCTGTGTGTCAACTAAAATTGAAAAGGGGAGTAATTTTTAAAGGTTTAAAGTTTAAAATGAGACCAATATTTTTATGATTTAAAGTTTAAAAGGGGACTAATTAAATTTAACATTAGAAAATAAAAATTGCCTGTGGGAAATGGGGGAAAAGCTTAAAAGGCTTTTTTCAAAGGCAACTTTAGTGGAAAAAGAGGCCTCCTCATCTCATATAAAAGCACTTGAGAATTTAGTAATAAAATATGGGATACCTTAATAATGTATTATGTAGATAGTCATAGGATATTTAGATTTGTTCAAGGGAGGGATAGCATATAGAATATGAAATTGAAAGATACAATTTCCATCAAGTTCATAGCATTACAAAAGAAATACCTGGTATTTTATTTGAAAAGATGAAAACAGAAAACAAGACATTATTTATAAATTTGTTGAAAGGAAAAAAGTTAAAATATGTGATTTGTCTTTGTCTCCTTTTGATATTTGAAGGCCAAAAGAAAACTCAAAAGGGGATTTTAAGAGTCCCCTTTTCAACTTTAATAAGTCCCCTTTTCAATTTTATCTAACATACTTTTTTATTAATATTTTTGACCCTTTGGCACAAGGCCCTCGTGTCAGCCCTTTTGATAATAACCGTTTTCCATGTCTCTTTTCCGTTGGGCTTGGGGGATTTAGCAGCAGATCTGAAGAGCTGAAGTAAATTGTGGTATAATTAGATATGGCAAAATATAAAAATCTCATAGCTTTTCAAAAAGCTGATGCTGAGATAGAATACCTTTTGAGCTTTTCAAAAAAATTTAACTATATTAAAGAAGATATTACTGAGGTTGAAAATTTAATTGAAGTAGTTGGGAAAATCCTCTAGGCATTTTATTGCTCAATTTAAATATTTTTGATTTCTGCACTTCCTCGCTTCCGAGTTTCAGCTCAAATGTGTGTTTATTGGCATTTGGCATTCAGCATTTAGGTTTTATCCCCTTGATGCCAAATACTATATGCTAAATGCTAATAATCGGAGAGGGGGGGATTCGCCTTGTAAAAGGTGGCGAGGCGAAATGGAATAAGCCGAAGCCAAACCCCCCCTCAAAGTTCACCAAGCCCCCTTAGAAGATAAAATGCAAAAAAGGATTGAAAATGCTTTTGAAAGCAAAAAATTTTTGAAAAAAGAATAGATTATTTTATTTTTGAAAAAATTTTTTGATTTTTTAAAATCTTTAAAAAAGATTTTAAAATTGCATTAATAATCGGAGAGGGGGGGATTCGAACCCCCGGTTCCGGTTTCCCGGAACAACTGCTTAGCAGGCAGCCCTGATCGTCCGCTCCAGCACCTCTCCTTTTAATGCTTTACTTCTTTTTGTGGCATTCCATACATTTTGTTGGGGCTTTTTTCCCTTCTTTTTCGTTCTTTTGCTTATGACAATCTTGACAAAGTTTGTGGAAAGCATCTTTTGCTGCAAGTGCCTTTGGATCTGCTCCATGGCATTTTGAACATTTATCAACTGCTTGTCCTTCCTTTGTAGTATGGTGGCAAGTAACGCAAGTAACCTTTAAGGTCTCCGTATGGGTTTTGTGAGGAAGGTTTACATCTCCATTTTTTGCTTTAAGTGTAATTGTCTCTGGTGCATCTGCAGCAAAAGAAGCTAAAACAAAAAGGAAAACAAAGCCAAAGGAAAGTAGAAATACTTTTTTCATTTAAACCTCCTTTAAATTTAATATTTTCAGTAAAATATAACACAAAAATAATTTTTAGTCAAAAGATTTTCTCTATATAATTATACGAATAAAAAATTTTCTTTGTTAATTAATTTGTGGTATAATTTTAATAATGAAACAAAAACTAATTTTGGAAGGAGATTTAAGCCATCTTTTTTTACCAGATGTTTTGTCCTTTTTGAATATAATAAATAAAACAGGTAGATCCGATTTTTTTAAGGGACATCAAGAAATTAATATTTACTGGAGATGTGGAGAAATTGTCTTTGCAACTTCAAATAGGGAAGAAGATACCTTAGGTAAATTTCTCTTAAGAAATGGAAAAATAACAAAGGAACAATATGAAGAATCCCAAAAATATATGAAACCAGGTCAAAAACATGGGAAGGTATTAATAAAACTTGGATTTATAACTCCAAAGGATCTCTGGTGGGGTGTAAAACAACAGGTTTTAGAAATAATCTATTCCCTTTTTTCTTGGAAAGAAGGAAAGTTTTTATTTTATGAAACAGATGAAGATATATTTCATCAAAGAATTTTTTTAGCTTTAAATACCACAAACATAATTATGGAAGGGGTAAGAAGATTAGATGAATGGAAAGTAATAAAGGAAAAGATACCCAATGAAGAAATGGTTTTCCAAAAAGTGGTCTATGAGAAAGAATTCATTAAAAGTATAAATTTAAATGAATATGAAAAAAGAGCTTTTGAAATAATTAATGGAAAAAGAAATGTCTATGAAATAATCCAAATTTTGGGATTGCCAGAATTTGAAACCCATAAAATTTTATACTCTTTACTTTTAGCCCAACTTATTTCACCTGTGGTTAAAATAAAAGAAACAAAGTTGGATGAAGAAGACCTCCCCTATCTTTTAAAAGTAGCTGAAAGGTATAATAATTTATTTGAAAGGATTTTTTTTGACCTATCTAATGCCTTAGGAGAAGCAGAAGCTCAAATTACAATGAATAATATAATTAAGCAAAACCCTTTAAGTAAAGAGCTTTTTCAAGATATAACTTTTAATAATATGGGAAAGTTTGATGAAAATTCTTTAATTGCCAATGTCTCAGAACTTCCCTATGGAGAAAGATCCCAAGTTTTAGATGATGCTTTAAACACAATTTTATCTTATTTGTTATTTGAAGTTTTCCAACACTTAGATTCCCAATCTAAAATAAAACTCTACAGCTATATTTCAGAAGAGAAAAAAATTTGGAATGATAAATTTTAATAATTTGATGTAGGTTTTCAAAAAAAACCGATAGTGACAATAATTGTAAATACTTTTAAATTTTTAATAAATCATGGAGATTACTTTTAATTATATTTAATAAAAAGCCATATATAAAAGGAATAATAAAAATACTACAGTATAATCAATATGACAACAAATGACATAGATTTAATTTTACTTTATAATACAAAAATTATGTAAATTAATTTTCTATAGATTTTTAATTTTATCTTTTAATTTTTTATTTGTAATATTTTTAGATAATTCTACAGCTGGCTGATCAAAAGTATTTACCCCAATTTTCATTGAAACCACTTCAGTTAAAACCATAAAAAAGGAAAAAAGGAAACCTAAAAATTTTTCTTTCCTCTTATTTATTTTTAAAAGCAAAACTTTTGCACCTTTTTCACTTAATGCCTCAAAAACTCCTTCTGCTGCCATTTGTAAATAATCATTTAAAGGCAATCCTTTTAATTCACTTTTGATAAAACTTAAATCAGGAAAAATTTTTTTGCTTTCAAAACCTAACCAAATCCAAGTCAAGCTTGAAGAGGGCACATCAGAAAGCATTTGCAAGATGGAATGTTGGTCTTGAGTTCCAATTGCAACAAAGGGAATTTGTGAAAACTTCCCCTCTTTTCCTAAGGATTCAGCCCAAAGCTGCTGAAACCACCTGCCCAAATTTTGTAAAAAACTCCCATAGGTAAATAAAACAAGGGGTTTTTCTTTATTTTTTATTAAAAAATTTGATAAATTTAATAAAAGATTTTTTTTGGTTTCCTTTTTTAATTCTTTTAAAAATAAATTTGCCCCTCCAAAAAGTTCATTTAAATTTATATTTTCAAATAAAAGGGGAAAAGTTCCCACTGTTGAAAAAACTGAAAACCTGCCCGATAAATCCTCTGGCATTTTAAGGAAACTTATTTTTTCTTCTTTTGCCCAACTTCCCAAGGGATTTTTTTCGGAAGCAGTTATTACTACAACCCTCTTATTCCACTTATCTTTAAAATTTTCCTTTAGATCTTCAAATATGGTGGAAAAAAGTAAATTTGTCTCTAAGGTTTTTCCACTCTTTGAAATTACACAAACCCCATAGTCACCTTTTTTTAATAATTTCTTTGCTTGAATTATTTTCTTGGAATCAATATTATCTAAAAAATATAAATTTTTAACCTTATCTTTACAAAAATCTACAATTGCTTCTGTTCCCAAGATGGAACCTCCAATACCTATTAATATTAACCTTTGAAACTCTTCCTTTGATTTATAAAACAAATCCCTTGAACACTCTAATCCTTCCCTATTTTTTATTACTCTTAAATAGGGTGAAGGGTTTTCTTCAATTTTACTTAAAATTTTCTTTTCATATCCAATATCTTCCAATTCTTTTATCTTAGGATATATCTTTACCATTTTAAACCTGCTTTCTTATAGTCATCAATAAATCTATTTATTCCAATGTCTGTCAAAGGATGTTTAAAAAGTTGTTTTAAGACAGAAAAGGGAACAGTTATTATTGGTGCACCATATAGGGCAGATATTCTAAAATGTTCTGGATTTCTTACAGAAGCTACAATTACTTCAGTGGGGAAATTATAATTTTCAAAGATTTGAAGGATTTCAGAAACAACTTCCATACCAGGTGATCCAATATCATCTAATCTTCCCACAAAGGGGGAGACATACAAAGCTCCTGCCTTTGCTGCAAGTAAAGCTTGAGCTGGTGAAAAGACTAAGGTTACATTTACAGAAATTCCTTCTGAAGATAATACTTTACATGCTTTAATTCCATCGTATGTCATTGGGATTTTAATAACTATATTTTTTGCCAAAGAATAAAGTTCCCTTCCTTCTTTTACCATCCCTTCAAATTTTTCATCAATTACTTCTGCACTTAAAGGTCCCTTCATTATTTTTGCAATTTCTTTTATGGATTTTCTATATTCCTTTTTACCTTCTTTTGATATAAGGGTTGGGTTTGTTGTTACACCATCTACTATCCCCCACTCTAAGCCCTTTTTTATTTCATCCAAAGAAGCAGTGTCTAAAAATATTTTCATTCTTCCTCCTCCTGAGACAATTTAATAATATCTGTAATTTTGTCTTCTTTGTCTAAGACAACAAGTTTTACTCCTTGGCTTGACCTATGATATTTTGAAATTTGGGATACCTTTAATCTTATTAGTTTTCCAAACTCAGTTACAATAATAATTTCATCATCCCCGCAAACTTCTAAAATACTTACAACGGATCCATTTTTTTCTGTAACCTTAACATTTATTATTCCATATCCCCCTCTCTTTTGAACCCTGTACTCCTCTACAGCTGTTCTCTTTCCAAAACCCCTTTGGCATACAGTTAAAATATCTTTATTTTCTTCTATAATTTCCATTCCTACTACTTTATCTCCATTTCTCAATTTTATTCCCGTAACCCCTTGGGCAATCCTTTGCATACTTCTAACCTCTTTTTCATCAAAACATATAGAATATCCCTTTTCCGTAGCAATAAAGATTTTACAACCCCCCTTTAAAAGCAAAACTGAAACCAAATCATCCCCTTCATTTATCTTAATTGCTTGGATACCTGTTTTTCTTATATTTGAATAATCCTTTAAGGGAGTCCTTTTAACTTTACCTAACTTTGTAGCAAAAAGCAAAGAATAGGGCTCCTCAAAACTGTTAATATTTAAAACCCTTACAACTTTTTCCCCTTCAGAAAGGTTTAATAGATTTACAATGTGGCTTCCCTTTCCAAGGGAACCAATTTCGGGTAATTCATAAACCTTAAGCCAATATACCTTTCCAAAATTTGTAAAAAATAAGACATAATCGTGTGTAGATGCAACATATGCTTGAGATAAAAAGTCCTCTTCTGAGGTAGTCATCCCTGTCCTTCCCTTTCCACCCCTATGCTGAATCCTATAAGTTGTCAATGCAGTCCTCTTTATATATCCCCTATGGGAAATTGTTATAACCATATCTTCTTCTTCTATTGTATCTTCAATACTGATTTCTTCTCTCTTTTCTTGTATTATTGTTCTCCTCTCGTCTCCATATTTTTCCTTAATTTCTTCCAACTCCTTTTCAATTATATCTTTTATTTTTTCTTCAGAAGCCAAAATTTCCTTTAAATTTTTTATTTCCTTTAAAACATTTTTATATTCCTCCAAAATCTTTTCCCTTTCCATACTGGTTAATCTTTGCAACCTCAATTCCAAAATTGCATTTGCTTGTTGTTCCGAGAAACCAAAATTACTTTGTAAATTTTTCCTTGCTTCTTCTACATTTTTAGAAGATCTTATTAGGGAAATTACTTTATCCAAGTTATCAAGGGCAATTTTATACCCTTCTAAGATATGGGCTCTTTCTTCAGCTTTTTTTAAATCAAAAAGAGTTCTTTTATAAATTACTTCTTTTCTTGAATCTAAAAAGAGTTCTACCAGTTTTCCAAGGGGAAAGGTTTGGGGTTGCTTTCCTACAAGGGCAAGAAATTGAATTCCATAGGAAGTTTGGATGCTTGTGTGTTTATATAAATAATTTAAAATAATTTGATGGTTTGCTCCCTTTTTTAACTCCAATACAACCCTTATACCTTCCCTATTTGATTCATCTCTTATATCTGAAATTCCTTCCAATTTTTGTTCTTGAACAAGTTCTGCAATGGAAGAGACAAGCTTTGCTTTATTTACTGTATAGGGAATTTCCGTTATTACTAAATTTTCTCTTTCTTTCCCCTTTTGTAATTCCACATTTACCTTTGCTTGGATTTGGATTGTCCCTTTCCCTACCTCATATGCCTGTCTTATCCCTTCCTTTCCATTTATAATTCCACCTGTGGGAAAATCTGGTCCAGGCATAATCCTTAAAATATCATCAACGGTATAATTTGGATTTCTTAAAACAAATATGCAAACCTTTATAAGTTCCCTTAAGTTATGGGGAGGGATATTTGTTGCCATCCCAACTGCAATACCAGAAGTTCCATTTGCCAATAGGTTTGGAAACTTAGAAGGAAACCATAGGGGTTCCTTCAAACTCCCATCATAATTTAAAGACCATTCCACTGTTTCCTTATCAATATCTTCTTTTAAAAGCTCTTCAGCCAAAGGCGTTAAACGCACTTCTGTATACCTCATTGCTGCAGGAGCATCTCCATCAAGAGAACCAAAGTTTCCTTGCCCATCTATTAAAGGATATCTCATTGAAAAGTCCTGAGCCATTCTAACTAAGGCTTCATAAAGGGCAGCATCTCCATGGGGATGGTATTTACCCATACATTCCCCAACAATTCTTGCTGACTTTTTATAGGGCTTATTACTTAAAACCCCAGATTCAAACATACTATAAATCAATCTTCTATGGACTGGTTTTAACCCATCCCTTACATCGGGGAGTGCTCTTCCAACTATTACAGACATTGCATAGTCCAAATAGGACTTTTGGATTTCTTCTTCTAATAGAACCTTTTGAATATTTTTCATAGATTAGATATCTAAATTTTTAACTTTTATAGCATTTTCTATTATAAATAACTTTCTTGGCTCCACTTGATCCCCCATTAATACAGAAAAAATTCTATCTGCTTCCACAGCATCTTCTATTGAAACTTTTAACAAAACCCTTCTTTCAGGATCCATTGTGGTCTCCCATAATTGATCGGGATTCATTTCTCCAAGTCCCTTGTACCTTTGAATAGAATAACCTTTCTTTACTTTATTTAAAATATTTGTAGCAACCTCTTCAAGGGATCCAAAACTTTCTTCTCCCAATTTAAATTTTTCATTAAAAAAATCCTTTAATTTTCTATGCAAAACCAGTAACTTTGAATACTCTGAGGATTCAACCATCTCTCTTGTAATTATATATGTTTTGCCTACGGTTCCATTTTCTTTTAAAAGTAAGTAATATCCACTTTCATTTTCTTTTATACAAGAAACTTCATAAAAATGCTCCTTTAAACCATTTGCAACTTTACTTAAAAGTTCTTCTTCTAAAAAGTAATGTTCCTCTTGAAAACCAAAATCCAGCAATATTTTTATTGCCCTTTCATTTGCCCCATGGTTTATCAAGAAATTTAAAGAGTTTTTATAATTTAAATAGTCCTGAATGAGACAAAAAAGTTCTTCTTCTTTAAGAATTTTTCCCTTTGATGTTTCCAATATAATGTTTTCCTTTACTTTATTTAAGAAAAATTTTTCCATTTCCCTTTCATTTATAAAATATAAGACAAGGTTTCCCTTTTCAATCCTATATAAAGGGGGTTGAGCAATATAAAGGTTTCCCCTTTCAATTAAAGGAAACATATACCTATAAAAAAAGGTTAAAAGCAAGGTTCTTATATGGCTCCCATCTACATCTGCATCTGTCATTATAATTATTTTTTTATACCTCAATTTTGATAGATCTAAATTATCCTTATTAAAACCAACACCCAAAGCTAAGATAATGTTCTTTATCTCCTCATTGGAAATTATCTTATCTTCCCTTGACTTTTCCACATTTAAAATTTTTCCCCTTAAGGGAAGAACAGCTTGAAACCTCCTATCCCTTGCTTGTTTTGCAGAACCCCCAGCGGAATCCCCTTCAACTATGAAAAGTTCTGCAATATCTGAGGTCTTTTCTTGACAATCTGCCAGTTTACCAGGGAGATGGCTCGAGTCAAGGGCTCCCTTTTTCCTTACAATTTCCTTTGCTTTTCTTGCTGCCTCCCTTGCCCTTGCAGCTTCTACCATTTTTTCAATTATCCTTTTTGCAATAGAGGGGTTTTCCTCTAAGAAGGCAGTAAATTTATCCATAATTACCCCTTCTACCCACCCCTTCACATGGGAAGATATCAATTTTTCCTTTGTTTGTGAAGAAAACTTTGGATCTGGTATCCTTAAATTTATAACAGCAATGAGCCCTTCCCTTACATCTTCCCCTGAGAGATTTTCCTTTAAATCCCTTTGCAAGTTATGGGACTCAACATAGGAATTTATAGCCCTTGTTAGAGCTGACTTTAAACCAATTACATGGGTTCCCCCATCCCTATTATTTATAGTATTTGTGAAACTTAAAATTTGTTCATTATAGGACTCTGTCCATTGGAGAGCAATTTCCATAAATTCTTCTTTTCCCTCTTCTACCTTTAGGTCCCTAATATAAATTGGTTTTGGATGGAGGGGGTTTTTATTTTCAGATAGAAATTCCACAAAAGAAGAGACCCCTCCCTTATACCAAAATTTTACCTTTCTGTCTTCTTTTTCATCTATTAAAGTAATTTCAAGCCCTGAATTTAAAAAGGCAACTTCCCTTAACCTCTTTGCAAGAATTTCAAAGTGGAATTCAATATTTGAAAAGATTTCCTCATCGGGATAAAATTTGATTTTTGTACCTGTCTTTTTTGTTTCCCCAACTTTTTTTAAAGGATGTAAAGGTTTTCCATAGGCATAATCTTGAATCCAAATATACCCATCTCTTTTTATCTCCAGTTTCAACTCCTTTGATAAAGCATTGACAACAGAAACTCCAACTCCATGCAATCCCCCTGAGGACTTATAGGCATTTTGATCAAATTTTCCCCCCGAATGTAATTCCGTCATAATTATTTCCACTGTTTCCCTTTTTTCCGTGGGATGAATTCCCACAGGGATTCCCCTTCCATTATCTTCTACTGTTACAAAATTGTTTTCATGGACAGTTACCTTAATCTTATCACAAAAACCTGCCTGGGCTTCATCAACAGAATTATCAACAAGTTCAAAGACCATTTGATGAAGGCCAGTTCCATCATCTGTATCTCCAATATACATTCCAGGTCTTTTTCTTACACCCTCTAATCCCTTTAGTAGCTTAATGCTCTCTGATGTATAATCTTGAGACATAAATTTTCTCCTAAAAATTAAAAACTAAACAGTCATGGGCATCAAAATATAAATATGGGATAAATCCTTTTCTTCAGGAATAAAAGTTGCTTTTGATTTAACATCCTTAAAATAAACATTAATATTTGTAGAAGAAATAGTGTTCAAAAAATCTAATAGATAATTAGCATTAAAAGTAATTTGAAAGGGTTCACCCTTATAAGATACTACTATATTTTCAACTGCTTCTCCAATATCAGGATGGGTACCATCCAGTTTTAAATTATTATTTGTTAAGAAAAATTTAATTCCATAATACTTTCCCAAACTTACTACTGAAACCCTTCTAACAGCTCTATAAAATTCATCTCTTCCTACTTTAAATACCTTATCTCCCTTTTCCAAAAGATAACCCTTATAGTCAGGAAATTTATGCATAATTTTTCTTGCAATGATTTGCTTATCATTAAAAATAAAAGCAGTAAATTGTTCTTGATTGCAAATTAAAACTTTTTCTTCACCTTCAATTCTTGAAAGTTCCACACATGCCTTCCTGGGAATTATTGTTTCTTCAAAATTATACCTCTCCTTTCCTTCACATTCAATCACAACCCTTGATAACCTGTGCCCATCAGTAGAAGCCATTTCAAGTCCTTCTTCATTTAACCGAAAACAAATACCCCCTAACTGATACCTATATTCTTCTGTGGAAATTGATGGCATGGTTCTAATTAGCCCTTCTTGTAATAACTTATAATTTACTTCAATTCCTTTTCTTTCATCAAAAAAGGGAACCTTTGGATAATCCTCTTCTGGCAAAATAGCTAAATCATAATTAATATTTTCTAAGGAAATATGAAATCTACCATTTTCCATCAATTTAATTTCCGCATCCCCTTCAGGAAGAAGGCTAAATATTTCATAAAGTTTTGATGCTATAACAGTCGCAGAACCTGGCGTTTTCATATTTACATGAACCTTAGAATGGTAAGTTACATCCAAATCTGTGGCTGTTATTTTTAAAAAATTATCTTCAACTTTTAACAAAACATTTACAAGAATAGGTATAGTTGTCTTTTTTTCCACAACAGCTTGGGCTGTGGAAAGCTCCTGTTTTAAACTATTTCTTGAAACTACAAAATGCATTTATCCTCCTCGTGAGGTTATTATTATACTTAATCTTATAATTATAGCACAAAATAAAAATAATTTCCTGTGGATTTGTTTAAAACTTTTTAATTTATCTTATCTTTATTGTATTTTTTGAGGGTTTTTAATTGTGGAAATTTCAGTGGAATTGTTCTAAGAGTTCATCTAAGGCTTTTTTAAGTTCCAAGGATTTTTCCCTCATTTCCTCAATTTTTTCCACAGAGTAAATTACTGTAGAGTGGTGTTTATTTCCAAAGAGTTTTCCAATTTCTGGATAAGACAAATCTGTAACTTTTTTCAAGATCCACATACAAACTTGTCTTGGAAAGGCAAAAGTTTTGGCATTTGATTTATTTTTTAAATCCTGAACCTTTAAACCATAGTAATGGGCTACTGTTTTAATTATTTCCTTAGGTGTTAAAATGCCATTTGTAATTTCTTGTAAATCAGCAAGGGCTTTTTGACAAAGTTCTAAGGAGATTGGTTGGTTTGTAAAAGAGGAAAATGCCTTTACCCTTAAAAATATTCCTTCTAAGTCCCTAATATTAGACCTTACCTGCCTTGCAATGAACAAAGCAACATCTTCTGGTAGATAGGTAGAATCAATTTCTGCCTTTTTCTTTAAAATTGCTACTTTCATTTCTAAGCTTGGTGGTTGGATATCTGCAAGAAGTCCACCTTCAAACCTTGATCTTAACCTTTCTTGTAAGCCATCTATATCCTTAGGTAGTTGGTCTGAAGCTAAGACAATTTGCTTCTTTAGCTCATAAAGATTATTAAATAGGTGAAAAAGCTCATCTTGGGTTGTCTTTTTTCCCGCTAAATATTGCAAATCATCAAGTAAAAGTATGTCTGCTTTTTTATATCGGGCTCTAAAATCTAAAAGTTTTTGGTTCTTTAAAGAATTTACAAGGTCTGTATAAAAAGTTTCAACAGAAACATACAAAACTTTATATTTATTCTTTTGAGCACAATAGTTTCCAATTGCTTGCATTAAATGTGTTTTTCCTAAACCTGTAGAGCCATAAATAAAAAGAGGATTATATGCCCTTGCAGGGGATTGGGCAATAGCTTTTGCAGCTGCATGGGCAAATTGATTGCATTCTCCTACAACAAAGTTTTGAAAAGTATAATTGGGGTTTAAAAAACTTTGCCATTTTGATTTTGGTTCTAATTTTTCTTCCAAAGATAAAAGAACTATCTCACAATTTGGATTGTAAACCTTTTTTGCCTCTTGTAACATTAAGGAAAAAAAACTTTCATAAAGGACTTCTTTAAAGGTCTCATTTGGTACAACTATGGTTAGTTTATCTTCTTCAAAGGACTGATATTGCATTGGGGAAAACCAATGGACAAAATCGGAGTCCCCTACAGCTTTTCTAATTGCTTCTCTAAAGAAATTCCATTTTTCCATATTTTTTATTATTATATTTTTTTTTAAATTTTAAGTCAAGAGCCAAATTTAGCAAATTAGGGCTCTTGACAGAGTATTTTAAATTTAGTATAATTTTTGAGTTATTTTAAAATTAGAGGAAGTTTATGAAGACATTTGTTTTAAGGAAAGAAGATATAAAATCAAAGTGGTATCTTGTAGATGCAAAGGACAAGATATTAGGGAGATTAGCAACTAAAATTGCAACTATTTTAATTGGAAAAAATAAACCTGATTACTGCCCCCACCTTCCAATGGGAGATTTTGTTGTTGTGATAAATGCAGATAAAATTAAACTCACGGGGAAGAAGTGGGATGAAAAGTTATATCAATGGCATACAGAGTATCCAGAGGGTTTTAGGGAAATAAAAGCAAAAGATTTATTTAAGAAGAGCCCAGAACGCCTCATAAGATATGCCGTATATGGTATGCTTCCAAAAAATAAATTAAGGGATAGGACTATTAAAAAGTTAAAGATATATTGTGGAGAAACACATCCGCATAAATCCCAAAACCCTGAAAAAATAGAATTATAGGAGATTTTATGGCAAAGTTTCAATATTATGGAACAGGTAGAAGAAAAACAAGTACAGCAAGGGTTTTTTTAAACCCCAGTGGAAAAGAAATCCTAATAAATAAAAAACCCTTGGAAGTATTTTTTCCCATTTCAAGGCATCAAGCATATGTAAAGCAACCCCTCCTTACTACAGAAACTCTTGAAAAGGTATCCATTTATGCTACAGTCGGAGGAGGAGGTATAAATTCCCAAGCAGAAGCAGTGAGGTTAGGAATTGCGAGGGCCTTAGTGGAATTTAATCCTGAGCTTAAAACAAAGTTAAAAGAAAATGGGCTTTTGACAAGAGATCCAAGAGAAGTAGAAAGAAAGAAATATGGTAGAAGGAAAGCAAGAGCCCGCTTTCAATTTTCAAAGAGATAGGGAGGTAAAAAGTGCCAACAGAAGTATCAATGAAGACATTATTGGAAGCAGGTGTTCACTTTGGACACCAAACAAGGAGATGGAATCCAAAGATGAGCCCATACATCTTTGGAAAAAGGAATGGAATTTATATTATTGATTTACAAAAAACCTTAGACCTTTTTAAAATTGCAGCAAAATATGTGAGGGATATTACAGCAGAGGGCTGGAAAATACTGTTTGTTGGAACAAAGAGACAAGCAGCAGATATAATTGAAGAAGAAGCAAAAAGGTGTGGAATGTATTATGTAAATAATAGATGGCTTGGAGGTCTTTTAACAAATTTTGGTGTAATTAAAAAGTCCATTGAAAGATTAAAAGAAATTGAAAAAATTTTTGAAGATGAAGAGACATTAAAGCACTATACAAAAAAAGAAAGGATAAAACTCCAAAGGGAAAAGGTAAAATTAGAAAAAAATTTAAAGGGTATTAAGGATATGGAAGAATTACCCGATGCTTTGTTTGTTGTGGATCCAGAAAAGGAAGCTAATGCAGTAAGGGAAGCCAAAAAACTTGGAATTCCCATAATTGCAGTTGTTGACACAAATTGTGACCCCAATATGGTAGATATTGTTATTCCAGGAAATGATGATGCTATAAGAGCAATTAAACTATTTGTTTCAGCTATTGCAGATGCGGTCTTGGAAGGGCAGGCAATGGGAGAAACAAGGGCAGAAGATGAAGGGGAGGAATTGGAAGGGGAAGAAAAAATTTTAAAACCAGAAGTTATTCCGCAAGAAGAGGATAAAGAAGAAGCTGAAAGGGGAGAAGAGGAGTACTCTTAAAATTTAAAAAATTTTTATGATACCAAAGGTTATATCTTTATCTAATTTTCCAAAAAAGGGTCTTTATTTTAAAGGGGATGTACCCTTAGATGTGGGCAGTTTTCAAAGGGGTTATGTCCATTCTATAAATTCAATTGTGCTTGAAATTGAAATTAAAAAATTTGAAAAGATTTTTATTTTAAAGGGTTTTTTAGAAGAAAAAATTTCTCTTTTTTGTTCCCGTTGTCTTGAACCCTTTCCCTTTAATTTAAAAATAGATATTTTTCATAGGTTAGAAGAAAAAGAAGACCCAGAGGCAGATGCTTTTTTTATTGAAAATGGAATTTTTAAGCCCTATGATATGGTTTATGAGTTGATAGATATAAATTTACCAATGAAACCCTTATGCTCAGAAAATTGTAAGGGCTTGTGTTCCTTATGTGGAGCAAATTTAAATTTTGAAGGGTGCGATTGCCCAAAAAATTATAAAAGGAGTTAATAGATGCCAAATCCTAAACACCGCCATTCTAAAACAAGGGGAAGAAAAAGAAGAACACACTGGAAAGTAAAAGAACCAGCTTTAAGTATATGTAATCACTGTAAAATGCCAAAATTACCCCATAGAGTTTGTCCCCATTGTGGATATTATAAAGGAAGACAGGTAATAGAAGGCAAAGAGGAAATTTGAGCATAGCTGTTGATGTGATGGGAGGGGATTATGCCCCTCAAGAAATTATAATGGGTTCTATTTTAGCAAATAAAAAATATAGCATTCCCTTGATTTTAGTTGGGAGAGCAGAGGTAATCCATCCATATATTTCAAAGGAAAATAATTTAAAAGGGGTTCAAATATTGGATGCTCCAGAGGTTGTAGGGATGGCTGAAAATCCTGTGGAAGCTTTAAAAAACAAGAAAAAAAGTTCTCTGAAAATTGCTTGTGAGCTTGTAAAAGAAAAGGAAGCCCATTCTTTAATTTCTGCAGGAAATTCAGGAGCTGTGCTTGCCTTTGCTGTTGTGACAATTGGATTAATCAAAGGAATTGACAGGCCTGGCCTTGCCATACCTTTACCTTCTTATCACAATTATACAATTGTAATTGATGTGGGTGCAAATGTGGACTGTAAACCAAAAAACTTGTATCAATTTGCCATAATGGGTCATTATTATGCCCAACTTTTATTAAATATAAAAAATCCAAAGATTGGACTTTTATCGAATGGGGAAGAAGAAGGAAAAGGAAATTCCCTAGTAAAGGAAACACATATTTTATTAAAAAAGTCAGATTTAAATTATATTGGAAATGTAGAAGGAAGAGATATATTTTATGGTAAATGTGATGTAGCGGTTTGTGATGGTTTTGTAGGAAATGTTTTACTTAAAACAGCAGAGGGTGTGGGTGAAATGATTGCCTTAAGTTTAAAAAAAGAAATTACTGCAAGTTTGAAGGCATCTTTTGGTTTCCTTTTATCCAAAGGTGCCTTTAAAAGATTTTTTAAAAAGGTGGACTATTCAGAGTATGGAGGAGCTCCCCTTTTAGGTTTAAAAGGGGGTTGTTTTATATGCCATGGAAGGAGCAAAGCAAAATCAATATGTAATGCCATAAAAGTAGCCCATTACTTTTATGAAAACAAAATAGTTGAAAAAATACAAGAACATATGAAAGATTTTTCACTTCTTGAAAAGTTTCATTTGGATTGGAGGAGTTAAATGTTTTGTTCAAGAGTAATATCTACAGGCTGTTCCCTTCCAAAGAAGGTATTATCAAACTTTGACTTAGAAAAGATGGTAGAAACCTCAGATGAATGGATAACAACAAGGACTGGAATAAAGGAGAGAAGAATTGCAGAAAAGGAGGAGGTTTTATCAAAGTTTGCTTATGAAGCATCTAAAATTGCCATAGAAAGAGCAGGTATAAAACCAGAAGAAATTGATTTGATACTCCTTGCCACAGTAACAATGGATCAGCCAATTCCTGCCACAGCTTGTTTTGTTCAAAGTATGTTAGGAGCAAAGAATGCAGCTGCCTTTGACTTTCAAGCAGGTTGTACAGGTTTTATTTATGGGCTTTCCATAGCAGATCAATTTATTAAGTCTGGTAAATATGAAACAATCTTAGTTATTGGTGGAGAGGTCTTATCAAAATATGTGGATTGGACCGATAGGACAACTTGTATCTTATTTGCCGATGGAGCAGGTGCCTTTCTTTTAAAGAAAGATTCAGGCAATAGGGGGATTTTGGAAACAGCCCTTTATTGTGATGGAAACTTTTTTGATATAATAACTATGCCAGGTGGAGGTGGAAAATACCCACCCAATGTAAAAGAATATATTGATGAGAGGTTACCTTTTATAAAAATGAAAGGAAATGAAACCTTTAAATTAGCGGTTAAGATGTTGACAGATGTTTCCTTAGAGGTTTTAAGGAGGCACAATTTAAAACCCCAAGATGTAGATTGGTTTGTGCCCCATCAAGCAAACAAAAGGATTGTAGATGCTGTAGGAGAATGGTTGGGCTTATCAAAGGAAAAGGTTTATATGAACATTTCTTATACAGGAAATACCTCTTCTGGCTCCATACCAATAGCTGTAGATGAAATGGTTGAAAAGGGCCTTTTAAAAGAAAACCAAATTTTGCTTTCCTCTGCCTTTGGGGCAGGGCTTACCTGGGGAGGGGTATTAATAAGATGGTAAAATGGGCAGCTTTATTTCCAGGTCAAGGAAGTCAATATGTGGGAATGGGAAAGGATTTTTTTGAAAAATTTGAAGAAAGCAAAAAAATCTTTGAAGAAGCAGATAAGTTTTTAAACTTTTCACTTTCCCATTTGATTTTTAATTCCACAGAAGAAGAATTAAAAAGGACAGAAATTACCCAACCTGCAATTTTAACTGTATCCATGGCAATTTTTGAGGTTTTAAAAAAAGAGGGTTTTGAACCCTCTTATGTAGCAGGGCATAGTTTAGGGGAATATTCTGCAATTGTTTCAGCAGGAGGGCTTGATTTTAAAGATGCAGTCAGGTGTGTCCATTTTAGAGGAAAATTTATGCAAGAGGCATGTCCTGAAGGAGAAGGAGCAATGGCTGCAATTATCTCAGACAAATTGGAAGAAATTCAAAATGCCGTAAAAGAAGGGTCAAAAGAAGGGATTGTAGTAATTGCAAATTACAACTCCCCTTCCCAATTTGTCATTTCAGGAAAAAAAGAAGGGGTTGACAGGGCAATAAAAATTATAAAAGAAAAGGCAATTGGAAAGGCAATTCCCTTAAAGGTTTCAGCACCTTTCCATTCCCCCTTGATGGAAATTGCTGGTATAAGATTGAAAGCAATCCTTGAGAACATTGAATTTTATGATTTAAAATATCCCCTCATCACAAATGTAGATGCAAATTTTGTAAAAAGAAAAGAAGAAGTAAGGGATGGGCTGATAAGGCAGGTTCCAAACCCCGTAAAGTGGACCCAATCAATTTTAAAATTAAAGGAAGAAGGGGTTGAAAATTATGTAGAAATTGGACCCGGAAAAGTCCTAACAGGTCTTTTAGAAAAGGTTTACCCCAGTGCAAAGGGATATTTCATAAACGATTTAAAGACATTGGAAGAGTTTTTGAAGATATCCAAGAATTAGATTGTTTTTCCCAAAATCCGGCTTTTTTAAAATTATCCCAACTTTTGCATTTTTTTTGAAAAAGTTTTGTATTTACTGCATTCTTTTTTTTTCTGCACTCCATTTC
>FWPU01005601.1_pt1 | contig 26838 bp, 22 predicted proteins | sample 2228361 | NCBI WGS metagenome assembly FWPU01 (sample SAMEA103939777, study PRJEB20133) | metagenome
CGGGAGGGAAAGACCACCTGTGCCTTACGGGAATACGGCGTAGTCAATCAGGACTGGTATTACAAAGGGAAGGCAGGGGCAGGCCTTGTGCCTGCTCCTTCGGCAGGCCCAGGACAGGCCCAGGCTGTGGGCAACCACAAGGGCCTGCCCGGAGCCAGGCCGAAGGGATGGGGATAAAACGTTGGCCGAAAGCATGGTCTTGCTACACGTCCTCACTCCTCTCCCATAGAGAGGAAACAACCGCCTCTTCCAAGCAAAAACGGTATAACCTGGCAACAAAGGCAGTCCCTTAAGATAGGCCGTGAAGCAGCATAGCAGCCAGGACACGGCTGCGTGGGGTAATGTCAGAAAAAAAGAGGGATGGAGCGGGAGACGGGACTCGAACCCGCGACAGCCTGCTTGGAAGGCAGGAGCTCTACCGCTGAGCTACTCCCGCTTATACTCTTAGCATAAGGAGCCAGCGCCAGGTCGTCAACTGGGTACGACTGGCAGCCCTCCAGGAAAGGAGCCACAGCCCCTCGACAGCCCTGACGCCGTTTGCATGCCTTCAGGCCATGGGGCCGCGCTAGCGTGGCTCGGCCAGGATGCCCTTGACGTACTCGACGCTGCGCCGGTCGGCGTGGAGCTGGTCGCCCAGGTTGGCGCCCTCAATGGCCAGGTAGCCGTCAAAGCCCGCGTCCTGCATGGCGTTGATGGCGAAGCGATAGTCTATGTCGCCGTCGGGCAGCGGGACACGGATGAAGGCCGAGCGCTCGATATCGGGCAGGTAGACCCGGTGCAGGTTCTTGCAGTGCCAGTACCTGGAGTGGGGCGCCAGCGCCAGTATGGCCTCTTCCGAGGACTCCTCTGGCACGTCGTAGTTCCAGTAGATGTTCCCCAGGTCCGGGTTGGCGAAGACATGGGGGCTATCGGTAAGCTCCAGCAGGTGCAGCGTTGACCAGCTATTATCGGCGATGGAGTGCTGGTGCACCTCGATGGTAATGACCAGCCCGGCCGCGCCGGCGCGCTCGCCTACCTCATGCAGCACCTGGGCCGTGCGGATGAAGTCCTCCTCGGTGGCGAACTGGCTGGAGCCGGGCGCCGTCGGGTACCCGACCTGGGTGCTGCCCAGCTTGCGGTTGCGGGGCGGTGTGGCTAGCGCCGTGTTGACCACCGACGCGCCCACCCACTCGGCCACCTGGACAGCCTTTTCCAGCCTGCGCCGGTTCTGCTTGGCCACGTTGGGCTGGCACAGGCCGCCTCCGGCCCGGACACAGGCGCAGGGCACGCCGGCGTCCTCCAGTTGCCGGCGCACCTCCAGCACCTGCTCCCTGGTGGCTTCTAAGCCGCCGAAGCTGTCCAGGCCCAGCTCGATCCCATCAAAGCCGATGTCCCTGACGTGCCGCAGGTATTTTGCCCGGACCTGGCCGTCGGGCAGTGCCCAGGACTGTCCGGCCACGTAGGGGTAGAAGGTCCCTCGACGAAAGGCGTAAGCAAGCTTCATCCGATTCTCCCTCCTGCGATTGCCGGGTCAGCCCTCAAGGCTGAAGGACTTCCTGGCGAGGTCCACGATGTAGCGGCTGATGGTCAGGGACGAGGTAGCCCCTGGCGATGGGGCGTTGAGCACGTGAATGGCGTTCTGGGTCTCGGCGATGCTGAAGTCCTGGAGAAGCTGCCCCTTGCGATTGACGGCCTGGGCGCGGACGCCAGCGCCCGGCTCGACCAGGTCTTCCATCTGTATCTCGGGCACCAGGGTCTGGAGCGAGCGCAGGAAGACCTTTTTGAATATGGAGCGGTACTGCTCATCCACGCCCGTCTTCCAGTAGGTCCTCGCCATGCGCCAGAAGCCAGAGTACCCCAGCGTGCCGATTACATCGCCCAGGTTGAAGGAGGTCTTCCTGTAGCCTTCGCGAGCGAAGGCCAGGACGGCGTTGGGGCCGGCCTCGACCTCGCCGGTAATGCGCCTGGTAAAGTGCACGCCCAGGAAGGGCAGCCTGGGATTGGGCACCGGGTAGATGAGGCCGCGCACCAGGTGCGCCCGGTCGGGCCTGATGGAGAAGTACTCGCCGCGGAACGGGACTATCCTCACCCCGATGTCCACGCCCATCATGCGGGCGACTTTGTCGGCGTGAAGCCCGGCGCAATTGATGATGTACCTGGCCTGCACCTCGCCCTTGCTGGTCTCCAGGAACAGGGAGCCGTCCCGCCGGGCTATGGCCATCACCTGCGTCCCTGTGAACAGGTCGCCCCCGCTCTCGCGCATCTCGGTGGCGTAGGCGCTGGCTACCCTGCGATAGTCTATGATGCCCGTGTTGGGCGACCATATGGCCTTGACGCCGGCCGCGTGAGGCTCCAGCTCCTTCAGCCGCTCAGGGCCGATGATCTCCAGGCCCTCGGCGCCGTTGGCCGTCCCCCGACGGTATAGCTCCTGCAAGCCAGGCAGCTCCGACTCGCTGGTGGCGACGATCACCTTGCCACACATCTCGTAGGGAATGCCGCGCTCGTCGCAGAACTGGCGCAGCAGCTTGCCGCCGGTGGAGCAGAAGTTGGCCTTCTGGGAGCCGGGCGCGTAGTAAATACCAGCGTGGATGACGCCGCTGTTGTGGCCCGTCTGGTGCTGGGCTATCTCCGGCTCCTTCTCCAGCACCACCACTTTGTACCTGGGGAACTCCTGCGCCAGCCTCATGGCCGTGGCAAGGCCGATGATCCCTCCCCCGATGACCCCAATGTCGTACTTCTGAAAGCCCATGGCCATCTCCGCTGCACGCCGGGCACCCGCCCGGCCCCTCGTGTGTAAAGCGTCATGAATTGTACCACAGACGCTGGACCCTGGTGTTACCCTTCCACCTGGTTCACAAAACTCCCCTGGCCATGCTAATCTGCCTGTGTCCGGACAATACCCAGGAGAGTCCCATGGCAGAACGCTATTCGGCAATTATTGTCGGAGCAGGGCATAACGGCCTGGTGGCCGCTAGCTACCTGGCCAGGGCTGGCCTCAAGGTGCTGGTGCTGGAGCGGCGGGAGTCCGTGGGAGGCGCCTGCGTCACCGAGGAGCTGTTCCCAGGCTTTCGCGTCTCCAGTTGCTCCTACGTTTGCCACCTGCTCCAGGAGAAGGTCATCGAAGACCTGGAGCTTGGCAAGCATGGCTTCGAGGTCTTTCCCCTGGCCCCCTACCGCTTCCACCCGTTCCCGGACGGCAGCCATGTCATGGTATGGCCCGAGGACGAGCGGACCGCCGAGTCGGTGGCGCGGATTTCGCCCCGCGACGCCCGGCGGTTCCAGGAGTGGTCCGACTTCTGGCAGCGGGCCTCTGGCATACTCCACCGCTACTTCCTGTCGGGGCCTCCTACTCTGGCCCAGGTGGCGGCCAGCGTCCAGGGCACGCCAGACGAGCCGGTCTGGGAGCGCATGCTCACGGGCAGCATGAAGGACCTGGTGGAGGAGTACTTCGAGTCCGACCTGGTGCGGGCGGCCTTCATCGAGGCCCACGACGCCGGCGACATCCGCGCGCCGGGCAGCATAATGGCCGTGGCGTACATCAAGTGCAACTACTTCACGCCCCACCAGTACCTGGGCATCCCCAGGGGCGGCATGGGAGGCATCACCCAGGCCATGGCCAGGGCTGCCCAGGCAAGGGGTGTCGAGATCAAGACGGGCGCCGAGGTGGAGCGTGTCCTTGTGCGCCATGGCAGGGCCACGGGCGTCCGGCTGCTCTCCGGGGAGGTCATCGAGGCCGACACCGTCCTTTCCAACGCCGACCCCAAGCGCACCTTCCTGGAGCTGGTGGACCACGAGTCGCTGCCGCCGGGCTTCAGCCAAGGCATCCAGCGGCTCAAGACCAACGTCTCCTGCCTCAAGTTCCACTGCGCCCTGCGGGAGCTGCCGGACTTCTCCCGGTACTTCCAGGGCGACCTGGACCCCAGGTACCTGGCCCAGGTGCGCATATGCCCGTCCCTGGACTACTTCGAGCAAAGCTGGGACGACGCCAGGCACGGCAGGCCGTCGAGCTGCCCCGTCATGTACATCCAGCTACCCTCGGTGTATGATGCGACGCTGACGCCGCCTGGGCAGCACGTCATGTCGGTCTGGTCGCTCTACGCGCCGGTGCGCCTGCGGGAAGGCACCTGGGACGAGGCGAGGGAGCGCGTCGGCGAGCAGCTTATTGACACCCTGGCCATCTACGCGCCCAACATCCGCAGCGCCCTAATAGACTGGCAGTTGTTCACGCCCCTGGACCTGGAGCGGCGGATGTACCTGACCGACGGCAACATCCGGCACCTGGACATCGTGCCAGGGCAGATGCTGGCCCTCCGGCCCAACCGCCAGCTATCGGGGTACAGCACGCCCATCCAGGGGCTGTACCTGTGCGGCGCCGGCACCCATCCGGGAGGTGAGGTCACCGGCGCGCCCGGCCACAACGCCGCCCACGCCGTCCTGAGGGACCTGCACCTGGCCTGATGCGCCACCCGACTTGGTACTCTTGCCACGAGGTAAGGTGTTATGACAGAGGTCCTCTGCTACAGCGACAGCTACCTGAAGGAGTTCGACGCCCGCGTGGTGGAGGCGACGCCCACGGGCGTCGTGCTGGACCGGACAGCCTTCTACCCTGGAGGCGGCGGGCAGCCGCATGACACGGGCGTGCTGCTGGCCGCCGGCATCGAGTACAGGGTGGCCAGGGTTTCCCGCTCCAACGGCAAGCTCGTCCACGAGCTGGACAGGGAGCCGCCTCCGGCGGGCACGGCAGTCCACGGGGTGCTGGACTGGGCGCGGCGCTACCAGCTCATGCGCACCCACACGGCACTGCACATCCTCTGCGGCGTGGTCTGGCGCGACTACCGCGCCCAGGTGACCGGCGGCGACATGAGGCCCCTGTCCGCCCGCATGGACTTCGAGCTGGAGCAGATGTCCGCCAACTTCGCCCGGGAGGTGGAAGCCAGCATCAACAAAGAGGTGGAGGCCGCGCGGCCCGTGGAGGTCAGGACGCTGCCCAGGGAGGAGGCCTTCCAGATACCTGACCTGATACGCACCAAGATCAACCTGCTGCCGCCCCACATCAAGGAGGTGCGCACGGTGAACATCGTGGGCCTCGACCTCCAGGCCGACGGGGGCACCCACGTCAGCAACACCAGGGAGGTGGGCCACATCAGGGTCGTCGGGCACGAAAGCAAGGGGCGCATCAACAAGCGCCTGCGCATCGAGCTGGACCCGTAAGGCCACGCCCTGCCTTACGGAGTCTGGAAAAGGTGGGGCCAGATTCCCCTTCTCCCCTGGCGGGAGGAGGTCAGGATGAGGGGAGACGTTTCGCCCCGCCACCTTGACGCGGACTTCTTCCATTCTGAAAAAGTGTGGTGTAGCAAAGGCTCTCCCCCAGAGGGGGCTAGAACAGTCCCTGCCTGCTGTGGGGGCAGGCTAGAGGCTGCCCCGGGCCTGCCGAGGGGAAGGGGGCATGGCAGCGCTAACTCAGCACCGAGACGCCGATAAGCCGCCCTATGCCGTAGGTGACGCCCGCGGCCAGCCCGCCAGCCAGGAGCATGCGCGTTGCGCCCCAGAGGGCGTTCTTGCCCGCGAGGAAGGCCAGCGTGCCGCCCACAAGACTGAGCGCCACCGCGCTGAGCAGCGCGCTCAGGAAGAAGGCCAGGCCGCCAACACCGAAGACGTAGGGCAGTATGGGCACAATGGCGCCTCCAGTGAAGGCCGAAAAGGAACTGAAGGCGGCGCCCCAGGGCGAGCCAAGCTGTGACGGGTCAAGCCCCAGCTCCTCCCGGGCCATGGTGTCCAGCGCCACGTCCGGGTTCGCCATGACGCGCCGCGCGACGTTCCTGGCCTCCTCGGCGGACAGGCCTTTGGACTGGTATATCAGGACCAGCTCCTCCTCTTCCTCTTCCGGCCACGCCTCAAGCTCCACCTTCTCCCTGCGGATCTGGTGCTCGAAGATATCGCGCTGGGAGCGCATGGAGACGTACTCGCCCGCCGCCATGGAGAAGGCGCCAGCCAGCAGGCCAGCGACGCCCGCCAGCAGGACGATCTGGGCGTCGCCGGAGCCGCCGGCCACGCCCATGACCAGGCTGAAGTTGGACACCAGGCCGTCGTTTACCCCCAGCACGGCGGCCCTCAGGCTTCCTCCGCCGTTGGCGATGAGCGAGGTGTTCTCCGCCCTGACAGTGGCCAGAGGGTCAACGTCCGTCCCCCTGTCCACCATCGCCCTGAGGACGCGGGCATGATGGCGTTCCTCCTGCGCGAAGTCCCTGGCCTCCGGGTCGGAGGCGTAGGCGTTCACGTCGTTGGCCTCACCCCGCAGAAGTATGGGCATGACGCGGCCCAGCCCCAGAAGCCTGGCCGCCAGCCGCACGAGGGCGAGCTTGGGGCCAGGGGGCGAGGGCCTGAGCTGTGCCGCATCCATGCCAAGCTTCTCAGCCCACCTGGACGCATGGCGCATTTCCGCCTGGGCGAGCCTCCGGAAGACCTCGGCACGCTGCTGGTCGCCTTCCATGTCAGCCAGGGCCTTGTACATGGCAGCCGCGTCCAGCTCGGCCTTCAGGTACGTCTGGTACTGTTTCTTGCGGGCCTCTTCTGCCTTGACCAACCAGCTTCTCCCTGGATGTTACCTGTATTATTTAGCTGAAAGTCCGACACCATGTCAATGCAGGAAACACAGGCTTTGCCTTATGGAGCCAGGAGTCAGGGTGGCGTGGACGCCTACCCCTGTCAGCCCCAAGGGGAGAAGGACTGCGCCAGCTTCATGCGGTGCCGGCAATAGACAGTATAGCGGTTTGTGCGGCGAAAGTCTCTGGTGCCAGAGCGAAGGCCTTTGCCTACCTGTCCCGGTGAGAGTTGGACAGAAGCTCCTGCACTGTGTCCACCAGGTAGGCCATGTCGAATGGCTTGGGCAGGAACCGGTCCACGGCATAGGCCCGCAGCTCCCCCCGCGTTACCCTGCTGGAGGAGACAACAATCACGGGGAAGCGCTTGCCAGGATGAGCGCGACGGATGCTTTCCAGCAGCGTCCAGCCTGTGCCATCGGGCAGGCCGATATCCAGGACTAGCAGCGCAGGGACATGCTCCAGCGCACGGGCCAACCCGGCGGAGCAGGAATCGGCCGTGTGCACCAGGTAGCCGCCTCGGGAGAGACTAGCCTGGATGGCCTGGTTTACGGTCTTGTCGTCCTCGACGACCAGAATAGGTTGGTCTGGCATAATTGTTCTCTTGAGCGCCTGTCCAGTGCGTTGGCTGAAGTATAGGGCTTGCGCTGTGAAAAAAGCATGAGGAATTCAGGAATAACGTAAAGAAAATGTGAGCTATGCGAAGACTACCCTCAGCCTACCAGACGATAGCCGACCCCCGGCTGCGTCACCAGGTGTACCGGGCGAGAAGGCTCCTGCTCCAGCTTCCGGCGGAGCTGCTTGATAAAGGTCCGCAGGTACTCCGTTTCTTCGCCGTACTCTGGCCCCCATACCTCCCGGAGCAGCTCACGGTGCGTCAGCACCTTGCCCAGATTGGAGGCCATGTAGCGCAGCAACTCATACTCGGTGCGGGTCAGGGATATCTCCTTGCCCTTGCGGGTCACGACGCGCCGGGCCATGTCAATGGAGATGTCGCCCACGGTCACGACGGCGCTTTCATGGGCGCGAGCGCCTGCGGCGCCCTCGGCGCGGCGCAGGGCGGCCCGGACTCTGGCCAGCAGCTCCCGCATGCCAAAAGGCTTGGTCAGGTAGTCGTCGGCGCCCAGGTCCAGCGCCTGCACCTTGCGCTCCTCCTCGTGGCTGGCCGAGAGTATGACGATAGGCCCCTCAAACCACTGCCTCAGCCGGGTGAGTACCTCGATGCCGTCCATGCCGGGCATGGAGAGGTCCAGCAGCACCAGGCTGGGCAGGGCCCTGGCCGCCTTGTCCAGCCCCTCCTCGCCACCCAGTGCCGTCTCCAGGGCATACCCCTGCGTCCTCAACTGGGCGGCGACGAAGGCCACCACCTTGGGGTCGTCATCCACGATGAGTATCTTGTGCTGATGGTCTGACCTAGTCATAGCCGACACCTATTACCGCTACGGGCAAGCTGAAAAAGAAAGTAGAGCCTTTGCCAACTTCGCTTTCCACCCATATTTTGCCATCGTGAGCGTTGACTATCGCCTTGCAGATGGCGAGGCCCAGGCCCGACCCCGGCCTGCCGCGCCCGCGCTGGCTGGTGACGCGGTAGAACTTGGTAAAGAGCTTGTCTTTCTCGTTCTCCGGAATGCCTATGCCCTGGTCGCGCACCTGGGTGATGATGACGCCAGGGTCGTCGGCGGGCAAGTAGGAGCTAATAGATATCTCTGTGCCCTCCGGCGAGTACTTGATGGCATTGCTCAGCAGGTTGTAGATAACCCTGGATATCTGGTCATAGTCCGCGTAGATTTGGGGAAGCTCCAGGGGGACGTGGACGGAGATGCGGTGCCTCCCGCCGAGGCGCGACCGCTCAATGCGACCTACGCTCTCGGCCACGATGTCGGCCAGATGGCACATCTCCTGGTCCAGGGGCATGGCGCCAGCCTCAATACGGGACATGTCCAGCAGGTTGCCCACCAGCTCCGTCATCCTGTCCGTCTCCTCGTCTATGGAGTTGACGTACTGGATGATAGTAGCCACATCGCGCGGCCCGCTCTCCATCAGGATGCTGCTGGACAGTCCCTTGATGGTGGCCAGCGGCCCCTTGAGGTCGTGGCTGATCATGGAAAGGAAGTCAGCCTTCAGGCGCTCCACCTGCTGGATGGCCGTAATGTCCTCGAAGACCAACACTGCCGCGGCGATGGCGCCGCTGGAATCGGCGACGGGCGCGGCGCTCATCAGGACAGGCACTTTCCGCCCGCCCTCGAGCTGGAGCACGACCTCCACGCCGTGGGAAGTCGTCCCCTGGCGCAGCGCGCGCTCCAGGGGCAGGTCTTCTCGGCTGATGGGTGAGCCGTCTGGCCACCAGTAGCTCACCCCACGGTCATAGCGCTCCTTAGGGTCGCCGGGGCCCAGCGGCAGGCCGAGGAGGCGGGACGCCTCATGGTTTGCCAGCAGTACCCTGCCATCGGAGCCTTCCACCACCAGGACGGCGGCAGCAGTGCTGTCAATGATAGCCCGCAGCCTGGCATGCTCCTGCTCCGCATGCCGACGCAACTCGGCCTCGCGAGCGTAAAGCCGCGAGTTCTCGACGGCCAGGGCCACATACTGTGCCAGCGTCACCACAATCTGCTCGTCGCGCTCCGTGAATTCCTCGGCACCAAGCTTGTTGGCCAGGTACAGGTTGCCGATTCCCGCGCCATGGAGCATGATGGGCACGCCAAGGAAGGACTTCATCTGGGGGTGGTTGGGTGGAAAGCCTATAGCCCGCGGGTCCTGAGAGATGTCCCGAACGCGTATGGGCCTGCCTTCCCGGCGCAACACTCCCAGCAGCCCCTTATCTGAAGGCGGGTCACCAATGGCCTCGCGTTGCTCCCTGGAGATGCCCGCCGTAAAGAAATTGACAACCCTGCCCTCGCCATCCATGACAGCCAGGGCGGCGTACTGGGCACTGACGAGCTGTCGCGCCCGCTCAGGTACGGACTTCAGCACCTCCTCCATGTCTGGGGGAAGGTGTGGCTGTGTGACAGCGGCTTCAATCCTGGCTCCGTCTGGCAAAGGCCGCCCGCGCTTTGCCGCCTGGAGTCGGCCCCGGAAGTTGTCTATATCAGCCTCGGTAAATCTCATGAAGCCGCCAGGAGTCACAAAGGTCGGCGACACCTCGCCCCGCCTGACGGCCCTGGAAAGAGTAGCGTGATGTACGCCCAGCCTTGCGGCAGCCTGTCTCAACGATAGGTACTGTGTCATAGGTCACCCTGCGCCTGGGCCTCCAGCGACACGCGGGCCTCTCGGTAATGGTGCAAACGGCGCACAGCCCAATTATACCTGCTGCTGGCGCATCCATTCAACCTGAACGGTCCGGGTCTGCCTGTCCTCACACAATCCTCACACTGCAAGGGGGCTTCTTCACACCTTCTTTATGGGCCTGGCCCTACTTATTGTATATACTAAGTGGTGCAGTGAAATGAACAAGAGCAGTACAGGAGACCAGAAATGGCAACCAGAAAAGAGACTACAGTCCTGGAGAACCCGAGGTGGTTGACCTTGCTCTTCAGCAGCACCGAGTATGCCTGGGTGTGGCTCTTCGTGCGGCTGTACCTTGGCATCCAGTGGCTCGAAAGCGGCTGGCACAAGCTCTTCGAGGAGGCCTGGTGGGGCACCGGCGCAGCGGTGCAGGGGTTCTGGCAAAGGGTGGTAGTGGTGCCTGAGCAGGGCCGGCCCCCTATCGCCTACGACTGGTACAGGGGATTCCTGCAGTTCATGCTGGACCATGGCTGGTACGTCTGGTTTGGCAAGCTCATCGCCTTCGGCGAGACGGCGGTAGGAATCCTGCTGCTGGTGGGGCTGTTCACGGGCATAGCCGCCTTCTTCGGCGCGCTGATGAACTGGAACTTCATGCTGGCCGGCACCGCCAGCATCAACCCCGTGCTGGGCATACTGGGCATAGCAGTGCTGGCGGCCTGGAAGACGGCTGGCTGGTGGGGCCTGGACAGGATAGTGCTGCCCCGCGTCGGCGCTCCCTGGCAGCCCGGCCCGCTGCTGGGCGGCACAAGCCCCAAGCTGCCAGGCCAGCGCCAGGAAAGCCCGGTGCGTCTGGCTGAGCAATGGGTGCGCATAGCCATCGGGGCCACGGTCCACGCGGTCGCCCTGGCGTACATGACCGGCCCCACCCAGATCATAGTCTCCATCGTCGGAATCGCCATAATGGCCGTGAGCGGACTGGGACTGTTCTACCTGACGCCGACCTCCCAGCGGGCCGCGGCAGACTTCCAGCAAAAAGAGAATAGCTAGCACCTGGCGGGCCTCACCCCGGCAGCGCTGAGGTCGGACTTCAGCGGGCCGGACAGAAGACGGGGCGGGACGGCCAGTGCATGAGGCCCGCCCCCTTCGATAGGCACACCCTCATCCTGGTGCCGCAAGGACGCAGGATGAGGGTGTGCTTTTTGGCGCAAGGCGGAACGTAAAGGTGGCGGCTGAAAGCGGCCTGGTCCTTCAGGTGCGCATTCGGCCTGAAATTGTCCTACATGGGCACCTTCAGGTGCTCCCTGATAGCCCTGAGCCGGTCCAGGTTCTCCTTATCGGGGCCGGTGTTTTCGAAGCCGGGCACCTCCAGCAGGAAGGGCACGTCCCGGAAGGCCGGATGGCCCATGATGACCTCGAACCCCCTGGTGCCGATGTAGCCTTCGCCGATGTTCTCGTGCCTGTCCACCCCTGAGCCGAACTCCACCCTGGCATCGTTGGCGTGGACGGCCACCAGCCGCGCCAGGCCTATCTCGCGGTCGAACTCCGCCATTGCCTTGTCAATGCCAGCGGGGTCCGCCAGGTTGTAGCCCGCGGCGAAGCAGTGCTCGGTGTCCAGGCAGACCATCACGCGGGGGTCGCCGATGGCATCCATCAGCCTGCCAAGCTCAGCGAAGGACGCCCCGATATGGGAACCCATGCCGGCGCTGTTCTCCAGGATGAGCCAGGCATCCTGCGAGCTTCTGGCAAGCACCTGGCGCAGCGCCTCGGCGGCCTGGCCTATGATGCCATCGAAGCCCACGCCCTTGTGGCTGCCGCAGTGGAAGATGACCCCCGCCGCGCCTATCTGTCCGGCGACTTTCATATGGTTTGCCAGCGACTCCACCGACTTTTCCACCAGGTCAGGCGGCCCCCCGAAGTTCAGCAGGTATATGCCGTGGAGAAAGACGGGCCGGATGTCCGCCGCCCTGGCCTTTTCCCTGAAGGCCGCCGCCTGCCCTTCGGGTATGGGCTTGAAGGCCCAGCCCCTTGGCGACGAGGCAAATACCTGGATGGTCTCGGCCCCCAGCTCCCGCGCCCGGTCTATGGCCTTGTCCAGTCCCCCTGAGGTAGAAACGTGAGCGCCCAGTCTCATCTACGCTACTCCTTGCTCCCACAGCTTCACCAGGGCATTATAGGCCGCCCGGGGCAGTGCGCCCAAGGGGTGGGCAGTCCCTTGTCACTGTTCCTTGCCCAGGCCCCCTGGATTTGCCTATAATCGCAGACGTGGGGGTAGGCCCAATTCACCAAGAGGAGGGCGCAATGCCGGTCAAGACAGTCGCCATACTCAGCCCCGGGGACATGGGCCACGCCGTGGGCCGGGCGCTGGGCGAGCATGGCCTGGAGGTTATCACCTGCCTCCAGGGGCGAAGCGAAAGGACCCGCCAGCTTGCCCGCAAGGCCAGCATCCGCGACGTGCCCAGTCTGGAGCAGCTTGTCCTGGAGGCCGACCTTATCCTGTCCATCCTGGTGCCGGCGGAGGCCGTCAACGCGGCCACGCGGGTGGCCGACGCCCTGCGGGCCACCGGCGCCAGCCCCTGCTACGCCGACTGCAACGCCACCTCGCCGCAAACGGCGGCCAGGCTCAATGAGATCATCACGACCGCCGGAGGCCGCTTTATTGACGCCTCCATCATCGGCGGCCCTCCGGGGCGAGGCGCGCCCCCCAGGTTCTACACCTCCGGCCCCCATGCCCACGCCATGGACGAGCTGGACGGCAAGGGCATAGCCATCCGCTACGCGGGCGAGGCCGTGGGGCGGGCGTCGGGCGTCAAGATGTGCTACGCCGCCCTCACCAAGGGCACCGCGGCCCTCCAGGTGGCCCTCCTGGCCGCGGCCGAGGCGCTGGGGCTGTCGGAGGAGCTGCGGGCCGAGTTCCAGTACAGCCAGGCCGAAGCCTACAGGCGCATGGAGGCCCAGCTCCCGGGCCTGCCGGCCAACGCCCACCGCTGGACCGGCGAGATGGAGGAGATCGCCGCTACCTTTGAAGGCGCCGGCGTGACGCCCTACTTCCACAAGGGCGCTGCGGAGGTCTTCCGCCTCCTCAGCCAGACCCCCTTCGCCCGCGAGACGCCGGAGACCATTGACCGCGGCCGCACGCTGGCGCAGACCATCCGCGCCGTGGTGGAGTGCCTGCCTTCCCGTGTCCAGACGGCGGACTAGCCCGACCATGAAGGCTCTCGCGCTGGAAGCGCCGGGCGAGGCCCCCGTGCTGGCGGTCCGCGAGGTGCCGACGCCAGCGCCGGCAGAAGGCGAGGTGCTGCTGAAGGTAGCAGCCTGCGGCCTGTGCTACCATGACATCGCCGTCATGCGGGGCATCCTCCGCCGGGGCGTCAGGCCCAGGGTGGTGCTGGGCCACGAGGTCTCGGGGGCGGTGGCGGAGGTCGGCCCGGCCGTGAAGTCCCTCAAACCGGGCGACGGCGTGGTGTCCATGCTCACGGTCTCCTGCGGCCGCTGCCAGCGCTGCGCCAGCGGCTGGGAGTACCGCTGCCTGGAGGGCCGGGGTATAGGCCACGCCCTGGACGGCGGCCTGGCCGAGTACCTGTGCCTGCCCGAGCGCAGCCTCATCGCCCTCCCCCAGGGCATCGGGCTGAAGGAAGCCTGCGTCCTGGCCTGCCCCCTGGGCGTCGGAGTCAAGGCGCTGGTGGATGTCGCCAGGGTACAGCGGGGCGAGACGGTGCTGGTCACCGGCGCTGGGGGCGGCCTGGGCATCCACCTCGTCCAGGTCGCGGCGGCCCTGGGGGCCAGCGTCCTGGCCGTCACCACGTCTCCAGACAAGGTAAAGCCGCTGGAGGACCTGGGCTGCTGCCAGGTAGTGCTGGCCGAGGGCCTGGACTTCTCGGAGCTGGCGCTGGCGCTGACCGACGACCGGGGCGTGGACGTGGTGGCCGATACCGTGGGTTCGGCCACCTTTCGGAGTAGCCTCGCTTCGCTGGCGCAGGGCGGACGGCTGGTGCTGCTGGGTGAGGTCACCGGCGGCGAGGTGCGCGCCAGCCTGGCGGAGGTCCTCTTCAGGGACGCCTCCATCCTGTCCTCCACCGGCGCCGAGCGCGGGCATATCGTGCAAGCTGCCGGCCTGGTGCAGCGCGGCGCGGTCAGGCCCTTCATATCGGCGGAGTTCAGCCTGGAATCGGCCCTGGACGCATACCACCTGATGAAGGAAGGAAAGACGCTGGGACGAGTTGTTATCGTCCCCTAGGAAGCTCCAATGTTCAAGAAGGTCCTCATTGCCAACAGGGGTGAGATCGCCTGCCGCATTATCCAGACGTGCAAGCGCATGGGCATCGCCACCGTCAGCGTTTACTCCTCGGCGGATGCCGAGGCGCTCCACGTGCGCCTGGCCGACGAGGCCTACAGGCTTGATGGCCCCAGCCCCCAGGAGAGCTACCTGGACGTGGGGGCCATCGTCCGCGCCGCCAGGGAGACAGGGGCTGAAGCCGTGCACCCCGGCTATGGCTTCCTGTCGGAGAACCCCAGGCTGCCGGCGGCGCTGGAGGAAGCCGGGATCACCTTCATCGGCCCCAGGGCCGAGGTCATCGAGAAGATGGGCAACAAGCTCCGGTCCCGGCGCCTGGCGGAGGAGGCGGGCCTGCCCCTGAACATGGCCAGTGGCGACATCCAGGACGCCCAGCAGGCCCACGAGTTCGCCAGGAAGGCCGGCTACCCGCTGATGGTGAAGCCCGCCGACGGCGGCGGGGGCATCGGCAGCGTGGTGGTGCGCTCCGACGACCAGCTTGAGGAGGCGCTGAGGCAGGCCAGGGCCATCGCCCTCAGGGCCTTCTCCAGCGACAAGCTATACCTGGAGCGCTACCTGGAGAACGTCGCCCACGTGGAGGTCCAGGTGCTGGCCGACCAGCATGGCCGCATCCTGCACCTCTTCGACCGGGAATGCTCGGTGCAGCGGCGCAACCAGAAGGTGGTGGAGGAGTCCCCGTCGCCGAAGCTGTCCCAGTACCAGCGCATGGGCCTGTATAACGCCGCCGTGGCCATCGCGCGCCACATCGGCTACACCAACGCCGGCACGGTGGAGTTCCTCCTGGACGGCCAGGGCCAGTCCTACTTCCTGGAGATGAACACGCGGCTCCAGGTGGAGCACAGGGTCACGGAGCTTACCACCGGCCTGGACATCGTGGAGTGGCAGATACGCATCGCCGCCGGACAGAAGCTGCCGTGGCTGCAGGAGGACATTCGCCGGCAGGGGCACGCCATCGAGGCGCGGGTCTACGCCGAAGACCCCGTCACCTTCTTCCCGTCCACCGGCACGGTGGAGGAGCTGCGGCTGCCCACCGGCCCGGACATGGTGGTAGACACGCTGCTGTACCAGGGCTACCAGGTGCCCATCTTCTATGACCCGCTGCTGGCCAAGGTCGTCTGCTGGGGCCAGCGCCGCGGCGACGCCATCAACAACCTGCGGCTGGCCCTGCTCTCCACGGTCATAAGGGGGCCCAAGACGAACATACCGGCCCTCATCAGAATAATGGACGACCCGGCCTTCCGGGACGGCAGCTACACCACCAAGCTGCTTTCCGCCGCTCGCCCCGGCGAGGCCACTCCTGCCCTGGAGAACCCCTGGCAGGACCTGATGGAGGTCATGCGCGCCTACGGCCGGTAGGGGCGTGGCACACAACGAACAGGAAGGGGCGTTGCATACAACGCCCCTTCCAAGGGAATGCGGCCGCCAGCGGAAATCAGCGGGCGGTGGCAGGCTGGGGCGTGCGGCCCCTGCCCAGCAGCCGGCGCAGGCCCTTGCCTATCTCGCCGTTCTCCCAGATGACCAGCAGCGGCGCAGCGATGGCTATAGAGCTGTAGCTACCGGCCACCACGCCCACCAGAAGGACCAGCAGGAACTCCCGCAGCGTTGTCCCGCCGAACATGAACAGGGCCAGCACCGTGAAGAACACCGCCAGGCTGGTGTTGAGGGAACGCGCCAGCGTGTCCGAGATGCTGATGTTGACGTTCTCCGCCAGGCTGCGGCTGGGGTTCTGGGTCACGTTCTCCCTCAGTCGGTCGAAGACGACAATGGTGTCGTTGACGCTGTAGCCGATGATGGTAAGGAGCGCCACCAGGAACATGGTGTTGACTTCCACGTCCGCCACCTCGCCCAGGATGGCGAAGACACCCACCACCACCAGCACATCGTGGACCAGCGCGATTATGGCGGCCGCGCCATACCTGAAGGGGCTGGGGACATTGCGGAAGGCCCACCAGATGTAGAAGAAGACGGCCCCTGACGCCGCCAGCACTGCCCACAGGCCGTTTATGATGGTCTCCCTGGCGACCAGCGCGGATACCAGGTCAAAGGACTGGAGAGTTACTCCACCAGGCGACAGGCTGGCCTTCAGCCCATCCACTATGCTGTTCCGCTGCGCCTCGTCCAGTTCCTTGGTGCGAATGAAGAAGGTGTTCTCTCCCAGGTTCTGCACGATGGCGTCGGGATAGCCCAGCGCAGCAAGCTCGGAGCGAAGGTCCGCTTGCTGGACGGGATCGGTGAACTGCAGCGTAAGGCTGGAGCCGCCCGTGAAGTCAATGCCAGGCTTGAGGCCAGGGGCAATGATGAGGAACACCACCCCCGGCAGGATTACCAGAAGGGATACCAGGATGAACCAGTAGCGCTTGCCTACGAAGTCCAAGTTCTAGCTCCTTGGGGCGGCAACTGGCGCCGCCGGCTGCTGTCGCTGCGGCAACTGCGCTGCCCCGACCGGTATGAACAGGCCCAGCCTCTTGCCCAGGCGCGAGGTCGCCAGGACCTGCAAGAAGGGCCGGCTGACCGTGATGGCGGAGAACATGCTGAGCATCACGCCAATGGCCAGCGTCGCCGCGAAGCCCTGGACGATGGTCGTGCCCAATTGTTCGGCGAACCAGAACAGGATGCCCGCCGATATGAGCGCCGTCACGTTGCCGTCGCGGATGGCCGGCCAGGCGCGGTCAAAGCCAATGTTGATGGCCGAGAGCAGAGTGCGGCCCAGCCGCAGCTCTTCCTTCATGCGCTCGAATATCAGGATGTTGCCGTCCACGGCCATGCCTATGGACAGTATGACGCCCGCCGCGCCCGCCAGGGTAAGAGTCACCGGCAGCACCTTGAAAATGGCCAGGTTGACCGCCGCGTAGATGACCAGGGCCACCGCCGCCACAAGGCCGGGGACGCGGTAGTACAGTGTCATGAACAGGAACACGATGCCCAGGCCCACCAGGCCCGCCACCACGCTTTTGGCCAGGGAGTCGGCTCCCAGGGTAGCATCCACGTCCCGCTCCTGGACCAGCGTGATGGGTATGGGCAGGCGGCCTGCTTCCAGCAACAGGGCGATGTCGCGGACACGCTCCACCGTGAAATCGGCCCCTCCTTCGATGTAGGCGGTGCCGCCGGTGATGGCCTGCCGCGCCACTGGCGCGATGAGCTCCTGCTCGTCCAGGAAGATGGCAATCTGGTCAGGCTTGCCGGCAATCTGGCCAGTGATTTCGCCGAAGATACGCGCTCCCCTGGGCGTGAACTCGATATTGACGATGGGCCTGCCCGTGGTGGCGTGCTGGCCCGGGTAAGCCCTGGCCAGGTCATCGCCCGTCAGGCCAATGTCCTCGTCCACCTTGCCCTTTATGTGCGTCAGGGTGACCTTGACCTGGTCGCCCAGGACGTTCCTGGCCTCCTCCACCGTGGAGGCCACCGACGTGGGCAGCCCTATGTAGAACTTGTTGGTGCCCTCCACCCGCTGCACGAAGATGGACTCGAACTTGCGGGACTCTTTGCCTTCCAGGGCCACCTCGACCCTATCGGCGTAGATGACGCCGGTGCCTGGCACGGGGCGGAAGCTCTCGTTTATTTCTTGAAGCACTGCCGCCATCCGCTGGGCGCCCTGGTCGGTAAGCTCCAGCATGACCACGGGCGGAGGGACCGGCGTGGGGCTGGGGCCTGGCGTCGGGCTGGCCCCTGGCGTGGGCGTGCCAGCGCCCGCCTGCTCGGCAGGCGTGCCAGTGGCCTCAGGAGTCGGCGTGCTGGTGGGCGTTGCTGTTGGCGTGGCCGTCGGCGACGGCGTGGGCGTGGCAGTGGCCTCGGGAGTCGGTGTGCCGGTGGCCTCTGGCGTTGCCCCTGGCGTGGTGGTCGCCGATGGCGTGGGCGTCGCGGTGGGGGTCAGCTCAGGCAACGCCTCCAGTGTGACGCTGACAATCTGGCTATTGACGTCGGGCAGCGGCCTGGGCACGTTCACCATCCGGTGCTTGAACTCCAGCCTGGCCGTCTGTCCCACGATGGCCTTGGCCCTCTCCAGGTCGCGGACGCCCGGGAGCTGGACCAACAGCCGGTCGCTGCCCAGCACCTGGATATTGGGCTCGCCAAGGCCGGAGGTGTTGACGCGGCGCTCGATGTTCCTCTGGAGCGCTTCCATCTGCTCCTTGGTCGGCGGCACCGGTTCCCCGGTATTGGGGTCTCTGGCCGACGCCTGGTACACCAGGTGGCTCCCGCCCTGGAGGTCCAGCCCCAGGGTCAGCCCCAGGGGCGTGTCGCCTCCGCGCTCGAAGCCTCCGATCTTGATATGCTGGAAACCCAGGACTAACCCGGCCAGCAGGACGACTATGCCTATCAGAATGAGTGACCGAGTATACCTACGCAAAGTTGCCTCCGACTTCCCTGTGTTGCCGGCGCAGATGGGACCTCACCAGCGCCAGGGCCTCTTCCCTGTCCCTGACCTCTCCGCTGCCCTGGGCCTCCCGCACCAGCTCCAGCAGCCGGCCGACCTGCGGCCCGGGACTCAGCCCAAAGACCTCCATGATATCATGGCCGTCCAGGAGCCTGGGCGTGGCCGCCGTGGCCCTGCGCTCCGCGCCCTCCCGCAGGACGTGGGCAATGACGCCGCAGTGCTCAGCCCACTCCTCCGGCGAGAGCAAGGGGCCGCGCGCCGCCAGGTAGTCCGCGAGGTTCAGGTATAGCGTGTCCACAGCTACGTCGCCTAGGTCGCGGTAGTAGCGATAGACGGCCCTGGGGGTAGGCAGCTCTCCCCTCTGGGCTAGCTGTCTGGGGCGCAGATGGTATTCTACCATATGCGCCACCATGTCCACGCCGCGCCGGCTGAACCTCAGGCGACGCAGGATGTCCTGGCATAGCCGGGCGCCCTCGGTGTGGTGCCCCAGGAACCTGATGCGGCCCGACCTCTCCACGGAGCGCGTGGACGGCTTGCCCACGTCGTGCAGCAGCCCCGCCAGCTTCAGCAGCGTGAGCCGGTTGTGGCCGTCGCTGACTATCTCGGCGAAGTAATCGCCCATGCCCTCAAACCGGGGCGTCGCCTGCGCGATGAAATCATCGCCAGGCGAGGCCAGCACCAGCCGCTCCACCTGGCCGGGCGTCTCCAGGCAGTGCTGGAACACGTCCCAGTAGTGCTCCCTGGGCTGCGTCACGCCCCTGGCGGCATCCAGCTCCGGGACCAGCCTGGAAAGCAGCCCCAGGCTGTCCAGCAGACGCAGAGACGCCGTGGAGCCAGGCTGGGCCAGCAGCTTCAGAGACTCGTCGCGGACGCGCTCGGGCGCCGTGGTGTTCACCAGAGCGGCGTCCCGCTGCGTCAGCCGGACGGTGGCTTCGTCCATGCGGAAGCCTAGCTGCGCCGCCAGCCGAGGCCCGCGCATCAGCCGCACCGGGTCTTCCCGGAACACCTGGTCGTTCAGCGCGCGGACGACGCCCGCCCGGAGGTCGGCCTGGCCGCCCAGGGGATCAATCACCGCAGCGTCGCCACCGGCCAGCACATCAGCCAGGCGTACTGCCATGGCATTGATGGTGAAGTCGCGGCGGGCCAGGTCATCCAGAATCCCGCCGGCCATGCGGCCCAGGTCAATGAAGACATCCCCCTGTTCGCCAGAGGCCACCACCCTTACCAGGCCACGCTCCCTGTCCAGCGGCACCAGATGGCCTGAGAGGGCTGTGGCAAGCGCCGCCCCGACCTCGAACACGTTGCAGGGGACGGCGATGTCTATGTCCCTGGTGAAACGCCCCAGCAAGGCATCCCTGACCAGCCCTCCCACCAGGTAGGCGTCCACCCCTCTGGAGGCAAAGAACTCCGCCAGTACCCTGGTCAGCGCGGGAAGTTGGGAGGGCCCAATATTTGCGGCTGAGCGAGTGTCCGAGGGCCAACTCATCAACGGTAGCGCTACTTGATCTTGAGAGAAGCTGGTGTCTCTCTGTCGTCTAGCGCCACTTCCGGGAGGCTGGCCCGGTCCTTGAGCTGGCCAAGGTGGGCCTCCAGCGCGGCGACAAGCTCGCTAGAAGGTGTGACTACCTTGACCTCCGGGTGGTCAGGGTCATTGGCTGGCTCCAGCTTGAAGAGCTTCTCGTGGCTCTTCAGGTGGTCAACGTAGAGCACCCCGTTCAGATGGTCAACCTCATGCTCCAGGGCCTGGGCCAGGAGGCCGTCGGCCTTGAGCTTCACAGCCCTGGCGGAGTCGTCCAGCGCTCGGAACTTGAGCCAGACCGAGCGCATGATAAGCCCTCTGTAGCCCGGGATGCTCAGGCACCCCTCCTCTACCTCTCGCTCGCCTTCGCGGTGGATGATCTCCGGGTTGATATATACCCTGGCCTCTTCTTCCTCGGGAAGCTGGATGACGATAACCCGGCGCAATACTCCCACCTGGTTTGCGGCGAGGCCAACGCCACTGGCATCCCTCAAGGTGTCCACCATGTCGCCAATGAGGCGCTTGAGGGAGGAGTCTATAATCCGGACCTTCCTGGCTTTCTGCCGCAGCACCGGATGTGGAAAATGAAGTATCGGCAGGACCGCCAACTAGTATCTCCTTCGGAACGTATGGGCATCAGGGCACGCAGTTTCTCACTGTGATTATATCGGCAGGGGGTAGGAGTGTAAAGGCTGTGTGTAGCCTTCCGCGCCGAAAAGCTCCCGCTGGGGTGGCGGACCTCACCCCTGGTGTTCAAGGGCACGGCGTCGGCTTATCTATGGCCTCCTCTCCACGCGTGGAGAAGGGGCTACGGGGTGAAGTCTTGCGGCGCATGCCTCGACAGCCGTGGCTGAAATAGTCGCACATGAAGGGGCACGTCAGTCCTGGCCGGCCGCCTGGCGCTGCTGCGCGCTCCGCCTGTCCATGATATCCAGCAGCCCACGGTTGATGCTCCGGGCTATGCCAGGGCCGCGGTAGACCAGGCTGGTCAGGAGCTGCACCGTGGCGGCGCCGGCCTGAAGCGCCTGCCAGGCGTCTTCCGCCGAGAATATGCCGCCGCAGGCATTGATGGCCAGCCGATTGCCTACCTCCGCCTTGACCTCGCGCACCATCCTGAGCATATCGGGGAACACCAGCCGGCCGCTCAGCCCACCCGTGCCCACGGCCAGCCTGGGGTCTCTGATGGGCCGGGTGTTGGCGATGGTCAGCGCGTCCACGCCTTGTTCCAGGCACACCCGGACCAGGGCCAGCACCCGGTCCCTGGCCTCGCTATCGTCCGCAGCGTATGGCGGCAGCTTGACGAATGTGGGCTTCCGGCGCTGCTGATTGAGCTGTGCCAGCAGCCCTCCCAGCGCCCGCGGCTCGTGGAACACCCGCAGGCCAGCCGTGTTGGGCGAGCTTATGTTGACCTCCACGGCGTCCGCCAGCGGCTCCAGGCGGCCATGGCAGCGCAAGACCTCATCTTCGCTGACGCCGGACACGCTGACGAAGATGCGGGTGTCCCCGCACTCCTGGCGCGCGCGCTCCAGCCGCCTGGCGGCGTACTCCAGGCCGCGGCTGGGGAAGCCCAGGGCATTTACCAGCGACTGCTCCCTGGTGTACCGGCGGACCCGTGGCCTGGGATTACCGGGGCGCGGCGCCTGGACCACCGTGCCTCCGACCAGGTAGCCAAAGCCCAGGCGCGCCAGGGAGGGCAGCAGCTCGCAGTCCTTGTCGTAGCCGGCGGCCAGCCCCACAGGCGACTTCAGCCTGATACCGCTCAGCTCCACCTCAAGCCGGGCGTCCCGCACCTGGAACAGCGGCGAAAGGGCGCGCCAGATGGGCCGCTGCTTCAGCGCCAGGTCGGCCACCTTCTGGGCACGCTCGGGCGGCAGGCTGAAAAGCAGGGGCCGAAGGAGGAGGCTGTATGCCTCTGGCCTGATTACCAGCATGGACGCCGCGTCCCCTCCTATAGTTGCTGGAAGCCATCGGAGATTATAGCAGCAAACCGCTCCCCGTTATCAGCGGCATCTGGGAGGCCAGTGACTTATAATGGTAGAGAGGGGGGAAACGGAGCACTCCATGGACATAGTGTTCGACCGCGGCAACAAGTCCCAGCCCAAGGGCCACGCCCTCCTGTACTTCAGGGACTCTTCGGCCCCCGAAGAGGTGTGGGCAACCTACCTGGTCATCCTGCCCATATCTGTGGACGTGGCCAAGTACGTGCCGCCGTTCCTGATGAACCAGATGGCGGGCCTCAGCCCCAAGGACCTTTCCGCCTTTGCCTTTCCCCCGGCGCCAGAGAAGCTGGAGAGCTACGAAAGGCTCCTCCAGCTTGCCGAGTTGCGCGATGACGACGTGGTCTTCGCCGGCCAGCTCAACCCCGGCGATGTGCCCTCGGCCATGATGGCCATCACCGAAGTGGTGCAGCGCTATGCCGACTGGTACGCCGAGCACGCCGCGGCACAGCCCACGCCAGCGCCAGCAGGGGGCGAGGAGTCCTCCGGCGTCGCAGTCAACGAGGTGCTCTACAGCCTGATGAGCGACTCGGACAAGCTGGCGGAGCTTACCAAGCTGGTGGGCAGGCTGCGTTTCGCAGTGGAAGGCGGCGAGCCCGGCCTGGCCCGCGAGACCGAGGAGGACATCCTGTCCCTGGCCAGGCACTTTCCCCATGACCACCAGATCCCCAGGCTGGTGCAGGCGGTGAAGGCCAGGGACAAGCGCAGCGCCAGGCTCGCCGACCTCTACCTTCAGCGCTGCTTCCATCTCATCAGGCAGGAGTTCGCCAGGCTGGGTGAGGTGGAGAAGGAGATACAGGCCCTGGAGTCGGAAGGCCGCTAGCGCCTTTACAGTACCGGGCCTGTGTGATGGCTGCGCCCCTCTCCTTTGGCAGGCTCAGCCCCTTCTCTGGCTCTCCACCCAGAGGGGGCGAGAACAGTCCCTGCCCCCTGTGGGGGAAGGCCAGAGCCTGCCCCGAGCCTGCCGAGGGGAAGGGGGCTTGGCCCCCTCTCTAGCTCTCCCACAGGGGGAGAGAACGTAGTCCCTTCCCCCGCTGGGGGAAGGCTAGGAAGGGGGCTAGACCATCAAATCACGCGTGACACGCCACTAGTCCGGCGACACCCTGGGAATGGACTGGGGCGGTCGCTGGAGCAGCGTGATGCTGGCCGTCCTGCCCAGCTCGGCCTCGGCGGCCTGGATGGCCTCCTCCACGGTGGCGAATGCCTCGAAGCCCAACCTGCGGGCCACGTCCGCGTCCTTCACCCCCGCGAAGAAAATCCTGCTCAGGTACCGCCTGGGGATGCCGGTGCTGTTCCACATGAAGAAGGGGTGCGCGCCGTGGTAGGCGTGGCCGTAGCGGTAGCCGTGGATGAACTCCGGCCTGTGGGCGAACTCCTCCACGTAGTTTTCCCACAGCCAGTAAGGGTCTGTAGCCTGGGGCAGCAGCTTCTCGTAGAACTCGATGTAAGGCCCGAAGCGGCGCCGGTCGAACTGGGCCGTCAGCGGGTGGGCGATGATGGCGATGCCGCCCTCCCGGACCAGGGGCATGCCCTGGAACTGCATGATGGTGTTGGCCATAGCCTGGTTTGCCACCAGCAGCGGGTTTATGACCGAGAACTTGGAGTAGCACTCCGAGTTGTTGTATACGCCGGCGATGAGGATGTCCGACTGGCCCTTAACGTCCACCACAAGCTGCTCCTCGATGGCCCTGAGGGTATGGGGGTGGACCTCGGTGGGATGGCCGGCGTGGATGGCGATGAGGTCCTTCTTCGGCTCGGCGTTGTTATACACCGTCTCGATGGTGAAGATGCGGCGGCCGCGCTCCTCCAGCGCCTTCTGGATGACGGCGCCCTGCTCCCACACCAGCTTCTTGAAGGACGAGTTCTTGGGGTCGTCCACCGACTGGCCGCTGGCGATGGGCCAGGGCCGGTGGTGGTGCCGGATGGCCCGGAAGGTGCCCAGCCCGACGGCAGTGGACTTCCACCCGCCGTTGAAGGGCGCCCACATGGCGTTCAGATAGATGAACTGGTCCGAGTCCAGGACCAGCCGGTTGACTTCCACGTCGAAGCCGCGCTGGGTGTAGCCCAGGTGGACAAGCTGCGCCGGGTCCTCGGCGTCGTGGCAGAAGAGGTTGTTGTAGCCGAACTGGAGCACCAGCTTGCGGCCCAGGAACGTCTCCATCTCGGTGCGGCTCAGCTTGCGGTGCAGGCCCTGGGAGCACAGCAGCGTGATGTCCCGCAGCTCCACGCCCGCTTTGCGCAACTCCTCCACGATGATTTCTATTGCCACCTGCCGGAAGTCGGTGCGCTGCGTCTGGAAGTAGGCGCCCGAGGCGTCGTCGAAGGCGATGGTGACTTTTGCCTTCGGGCCGACCAGCTTGTGCAGCGGCTCGTGGGCGATGGGGTTATGGATGGCGTCGCGGACAGCCTGCTGGATGTCGGGCACGCCGGGCAGCGGGCGCTTTGCCGTGATGGTGCGCGTGCGCTCCGGCACCTGCACTGGCAGGAAGGCGTCGCCGTAAGCGATGTACTCGGTGCGGGTGTCAGGCATGGTGCGCCTCCTTACTGTCCAGCACTTTCCTTAGCTGCGCCAGCATGATATTCCCCCCGCTGGCCACCAGCGCCACCTTCTTGCCCTGGAGCCTGTCCTTCAGCTTCAGCGCCGCGGCCAGCGAGGCGGCGCCGGCGTGCTCCACCAGGTTATGGGTCTTCTCCAGGTGCAGGACTATGGCCTGCTCCATCTCCTCCTCGCTGACCAGGACGAAGTCGTCCAGGAGGTCCCAGAGGATGGACTGGGTGAGCTGGAAGCCGACCCGTGTGGCCAGGCCCTCGGCGGCGGTCTGCATGGTGGACTCCACCAGCCGGCGCTCCTTCCAGGACAGGTAGGCCGCCGGGGCCATGGCCGCCTGCACGCCGATGACCTGGATGCGCGGGTTGACGCCCCTGGCGACGATGCAGCAGCCACAGGCGCCGCTGCCGCCGCCCACCGGCACGATGATGACCTCCACGTCGGGCAGGTCCTCGATAATCTCCAGGGCGTAGGTGCCGACGCCGGCGATGAGCATCGGCTCGTTGACGGCGTGGATGTAGCGGTAGCCTTCCTCCCGGGCCAGCCGCTCGGCGTGCTCTCGCGCCTCGTCGAAGTTCTTGCCGTGGAACAGCACGTCGGCGCCCAGGTTGCGCATGGACTCGACCTTGTCGGCGTTGGCCCCCTCGGGCACGGCGACGATGGCCTTGACCCCGAAGGTGCTGGCCGCGTAGGCGATGGACTGGCCATGGTTGCCCGTGGAGGCGGTGATGACGCCCCGGCGCTTCTCGTCCTCCGTTAGCTGCGACACCAGGTTCACGCCGCCACGGACCTTGAACGCCCCCAGCCGCTGGTGGTTCTCGTGCTTGACGTACACCTCGGCGCCCAGCAGCTTGTCCAGCCCCAGGTAATGGTGCAGCGGCGTCCGGGACACGTAGGGCGCGATGCGCCGCCTCGCCTTGTAGATGTCCAGCAGTGTGGGCCTTTCCATAGCCAGTCCCCTTCTGTAAGAGTATTCCCTGGCAATAGGATACTCCCTCCAGCGCCACGCTGGGAACCCGCCAGGCCAGGTCAACGACGACTGGAATTGTGCCTGAGACACTGGCCCGCTGCTGCGCCAGGCCCGGGCTACAGCGCCAGCTCCTGGAGCCTGGAAGGGACTATTTCCAGGCCGAGGCCGGGCCGGTGAGGTATGGTGATGTAGCCGTCCCTGAACTCCAGCGGCTCCTTGAAGAGGGTGTCCAGCTCTGGCCGCTGGCCGGTGTACTCGTGGGGCCGGGTGCAGGTCTCCAGGGTGCTGCACACGTGCAGGCTGGCCAGGGTGCCGATGGTCGGCTGGGTCTGGTGCGGCACGAAGTGCTTGTTGTAGGTGTCGGCCAGCACGGCGATCTTCTTCATCTCGCTGATGCCGCCGCACTTGACCACGTCGGGCTGCAGGATATCCGGGTTGGCCTGGGCGATGAGGTCGCGGAACTGCCAGCGGGTGTACTCGTGCTCGCCGGCCGAGACGGGCACGTCCAGGGCCTGGGCCACCTGGTTGATGCCGGCGTAGTCATACTGGGCCACTGGCTCCTCGTAGTGGAAGATACCCAGCTCCTCGAAGCGCCTGCCCTGGGAGATGGCAACAGGCACCGAGTAGCCGTTATTGGCGTCGAAGCTGAGGGGGAAGTCGTCGCCCACCAGCTTGCGGACGGCCCTGAACATGGCGTAGTCCTTGGCCGGGTCGGCGTCGCGCCGGTGCGGGCCCCAGTCCATGCGTATCTTGACGGCCTTGAATCCCTTCTTCAGCGCGTCTTCCACCCGGCGCACCATGTCATCCGGCTGCATGGCCGCGCCGCCGCCGATGGAGGCGTACATCAGGCTCTTCTGGCGGTAGCAGCCACCCAGCAGCGTGCACACAGGCTGCCCTGTCGCCTTGCCCAGGATGTCCCACAGGGCTATGTCCACGCCGGCGATGGCCTCGGGCTGAGTGCCGTGCGGCCCCAGCTTGTAGGTGCTGAAGAGCATCTTGCTCCACAGCTTGTCAATCTCCAGCGGGTCCTGGCCCACCAGCAGCGGGGCCAGGGCCTTGTTGACGAAGTGGGCCAGCACCTCGATGTTCATGGGGCTGCACTCGCCGATGCCCTCTATGCCCTCGTCGGTGGACACCTGCACGAAGACCGAGCGCGTCTTCAGCGCGGTTGCCTTGACCTGGGTGATCTTCAAGGGTCTACCCTCCTGTTGGTTTTCGCTATAGATCTTATAGCAATCTCGCAAAAAGGTGAGTCCCCCCCGCTCACTGGGGTATCTATTTCCCTGTTGCAGGTCTCTATTACCTGGCGGACACTCTCTCCTGCTCCTTAAGGCCAACGCC
>FWPU01005602.1_pt1 | contig 26834 bp, 21 predicted proteins | sample 2228361 | NCBI WGS metagenome assembly FWPU01 (sample SAMEA103939777, study PRJEB20133) | metagenome
CGCGCGATCGCCACCCCGGGCACCGTCACGCTGCCGCGCGACCTCATCTCGTCGTGACCTCCACATCCCGCGCGGCGGGCATCGTGCCCGGGGCCGTCACGCCCGTCCAGGCGGGCTCGGGCGAACACTTACGAAGAGGTGATGCACGCGATAGTCCTTGCGCAGCGCCTCCTGGGCGACCTTGCGCATCGCCGGCGTGGATTCCACCTCGAACGCGTCGCAGATGAGCGTCCAAGAAGCGTTGTGCTCCTTCAATCGCTGGAGCATCCACACGGCGCCGAGCACGTGAGGCGAATGGGTGGAGAGCACGACCCGGTAGCCGCGCCAGAGGAGATCGAGGACGAGAAGCAGCACCACCGTGATGGCCCGCGGGTGAAGGCCCATCTCGGGCTCTTCGAGCACGACCCAGTCGATGTCGCCGCGCTTGCGCGTCTTGACGTGCGGAAGCAGGTGATAAAGGCCGAGCAGGAGCGGCGTGAACTCGCGCTGCCCGGCGGTCCACGTCATGAACGGAAGGTGCATGTTCTGGTGCACGAGACGTAGCCTTCGTGTGTGCTGGGCATCTTCTTCGAGGCCCACCGCACCGCCGTGGAAGATTGCGCGGTCGATCCCTTCGCGGATCTCCTGCTTCAGCCGCTTCGGAAGTGGAAAGAGCGGACCGGCTTTGCGATCGCTGAAGCGGTCGAAGAGGTTCTGGCTGAATAGGCGCGCCACGACCGGCACCTCGGTGCCGAGCTTCTGGAAGGGCGCGGCCCATCCGTCGCTCACGAGCATGGCCCGGTGCGCGGGGATGAAGAACATCGCCTCGTGCCCCGCCCCCTGGCGGCTGATGGTCTTGGGACGGAGCGCGCGTCCGCGCCAGACGACCTCGGTGTCCGCACGCCAGGCGGGGCCCATGCCGGTTCCGAAGAAGAGGTCCACGATCACGTCAGGCCCCGGCCGTTGACCGGCGGCGCGCAGCGCGGCCACCACATGCCGACCATCGACGGCAAGCTTGAGCCACTGGAGCGCGAGGCTCTTGCCGCTCGCCTGTGCGCCGACGAGCACGGTGAGGTCGCCGAAGGTCAGGTCCGCCTCGGCGAGGTGAGCGAAGTTGCGGATCAAGAGTTGATCGGTCATGCGGTTCTCCTCGGCGGCCCGAGCAGCGAAACGTACGGCTTACCCGACGAGGCGGCCGCAGCGAGCGCGTCGTACATCTCGAGGACGACGCGCTTGGTGCGGTACTCGCCGAAGGCGGCCTCGTCGTGCCGCCGGACGATGGGGAAGGTCTCCATCACGAAGTCGACTTCGTCGCGCGAAAGCCCGTACAGGTGAAAGAACGCGGCGTCGAGCTCGGCGCGCAGCACGGCCCGCCGCTCGGCGTCCCACAGGTATGGCGGTCCGGCATCCCCGCAGTCCTCGGCGAAGGGGCGAAGGTCCCAGGCCGTGTACGAGAGCTCCAGGACGCGCGGCGCGACCCAGTCGCGCACGGAGCGCCCGCGATGCCAGGGCGCGTCGGCCAGGTAGGCGGTGGGCGCGAGGACGGGGAGTTGCTTCAGCTGCAAATAGTTCAGGTGCGTGCCGCCAACCTTCTGCCGTGCGGCGTAGTCCAAGACGAAGCTCGAGAGGCAGGCGTAGAGGCACGCGACGATCGGTGGCGCACTCGCGGGCATGAGAAGAGGATAGTTGTTGCCCACGGCCGCGCGCGGAATGACGGAGGCGATGACTGTGCGCACGTCGGTGGCGCGGCAGATGTCCCGCCAGCCGAGGAGCCACCCGCGCTCCCAGACGCCGCCGAGGCGCTCGTCGACCTCGGGGCCCGGCAGCCAGTAGCGCGGCAGCGGCTGGTAGCCGGGATTCTGCAGGCGCTCGATCGGAACGTCCGGTAGGCTCGTGTTCTCGCTGCCGGCGCGCTGGTCGGCGTAATCGCCGAAGCGATGGTCAAAATGGTGGACCATCTTGGCCTCGTAGAGCGGCGACATGACCTCGTCGCCTTTCACGAAGCGGTTGCCCTCGAGCTTCCACCCGGCCGCCTGAAGCTCGGCCCGCGTGCGAAAGAGGCCCGAGTCGTTGGTCATGTCGAACATGCGCAGGAAACGCAGCCCCCACGGGTTGCCGTCGGGGTCGCCCTCGCGCCAGAGCACGCCAGTCCGCCGGTAGATGGCAAGATTGAGCTCGGCGTCGCGGCGAGAGCGAAAGGTCGGACAGGTGCGCGTGTTGGGGTTGAGCGTCGCGAAGTCCGCGGGCGAGAGCTCGAAGTGCCGCGAGGGATCCTCGAGCTCGGCCACGTCACGGACGAAGAACACGAGGTCCGCCTGCTCGCTTTCATTAGCGATCGTCAACAAGCAGAACTTGAAGCGGGCGTGACCCACCTCGCCGAACAGCCCGGGGCCACTCTGGAAGTCGAAGAGCGAAGCAAGGCGCTTTTCGTGTACGAGGCTCGAGAAGTAGTCCTTCGTCGTGTCGTCTGTCGCGATGCCGCTCGGGACGATGAATCCAGCACGCCCATGCGATCCCAGTACCCGCCAGTTGTGCTCGGCGAAGAGCGCGTACGTGTTCACGTCGCCCTTGCCGCACAAGGGGTAGCGCCCCGATTCGCGGACGAAGTGGCTTTGCCCTTGCGCGACGCGCGTGGCCTCCGACCACTGCCGCCAGAGGTCGGGGTTCGTTGTCGGCAGCGCGGCGATGAGCTTCTTGCGCTCGGCGGCGTTCTGGGCCTTCGCGATCGACGGCTCGCGGCTCGCGAAGAACTCCTGCTCCTGGAGCTTGACACGCTCCCATGGTGGGTTTCCGAGCACGACATCGAAACCGCCTCGCGCGAAGACGTGCGGGAACGCGAGCTCCCAGTGGAAGAGCGCGTATTCCTCCGCGATCCGCCGCGTGGTCTCGACCAGCACCGGCGACGGCGCCGCCTCCTGGTCGCGAAGCGCGCGCCACGTGGCCGTGGTGGGTGCGGCCTCGACGACCGGACCCGGCTCTTCCTTGGGCCAGAGAAACGCGGCGCACCAGGCGTCGAAGACGAGCTTCTCATGCTCGTAGTCTCGCGAAGCGAGTAGCCCCTTCCACTGCCGTTCTTTCTCGGCAAGCGCCGCGGCGTCGGTGTCCGGTGCCTGCTCGACCGCCTGCATCGCGTCCTTCAGCGCGCCGCTGCCGTTTCGCCGCTCGAGGGGAAGGAGGCGCTGCCCTGCGAGCTCCTCCTTGTTCCGCCGTTTGAGCGATGCCGTGAGCTTCTTGTCGTCGCCCTCGAGGGCAACCCAGGCGGCATCCGGCACCTGGTCGCCCATGAGCGCGCGGCTCGTTCCCATCAGCGCGTTGCCGCAGCGGATGTGGCTCTCGAGGAAGGTGAGCGGGAGGCCCGGATCGATCGACTCCATCCACAGGCTCACCTTGCAGAGCTCGACGGCGAGCGGGTTCATGTCCACGCCGTAGATGCACCGCCGGACGACGTCGCGCAGCGCGTGCTGGTAGTCGTCGGGCGTCGGCGTTCCCGCGGCACGCAGGCGCGCGACGTGATCGGCGAGCCGGCGCGCCGCCGCGAGCAAGAAATGGCCCGAGCCGCACGCCGGGTCGACGATCGAAAGCTCAAGGAGCGCATCCACGGACCGCTCGGGATTCGCATCGATGGTGTGCTTCACGACCGGATCGAGGGCGCTCTGGAGCAAGAGCTGCACGAGCTCGTCGGGCGTGTAGTAGCTGCCCGTCGTCTTGCGCGCGTGACCACGGCTCTCGCCCTCGCCGGCGAAGGAGAAGACACGCCCGTCCTCGGTGATCTGCGGGACGAGCTCGAGGAGTCCCTCGTAGACGTAGCCGAGCTCGTCGGGGCCCATGTCGCGCCAGTTCACGCGCACGAGCCCCGAAGGCTCGCGAAGCCAGGCGAGGTGGAACAGGGCCCCGAGCAGCGTGCGGTTCTCGAGCTTCGCCGCATCGAGATCCGGGCATTCGTCTCGGGCGAAGAGCCCCGCGAGCGCGGGCAGCGCGAGGCGCGGCTCGCCCGATGCGAGCCCGCGGAACACGATCTTCACGGCCTCCCACAGGTCGCCCTGTCGATCGTGCGCGGTGCGGCGAATGGCCCGATCGCGCAGGCGGCCGAGCGCGTAGCCTTCGGAGTAGAGCCGGCGCGCCGCGTCGGTCGCATTCTTCGGGTGCAAGAGGTGGCGCTCCTCGACCGTCAAGAGGAAGATGAGCCGGTAGACGAGCCGCAGAAGCTGCCCGAAGTAGTCGTCCTTCGTGAGCTCGCCGGTGTGCAGCGAGGCGCGCAGCTTCGTGTTCGCGGGGTGCGAGAGGAACCCCTGGCCGAAAAGCTCGAGCGCCTGCTTGAAGCCCGTGCGGAGCTTGTCCCGCGCGCGGGTTCCCTCCTGACGTCCCGCCTCACGCCACGCCTCGAGTGGGCAGATCGCCGCAGGGTCCTCGGCGCGGCCGAACCGGGACTCGTGTGCGAGCAGCCAGAGCGCCGCGAAATCGGGGTAGAGATCTTCGGTGAAGATGCGGGCGAGATCGGCCTCGACCCACGCGGGCCGCGTGAGGCTCGCGTTGTCGCGCGCGAGGCGAAGCGTCGCGCCGTCGCAAGCCAGACCCCACACGGCGGCCTGCGAAACGTTCAGGTATTCCTGCAGCAGGCCGAAGGCGCTCCGGCGGCGCCGGCCATCGCCGAGCTCCGGCAGGGGCGTGTCGAGGCCGGCTCCCGCGGGGGCCACAACGATCGGGACGCGATCGCCCACGGCGAAGAACCGGACCGGGTACACGCGCTCCCCGATCGTCCGAGGTCCCTCGCGCGTGAGTGACGCGAAGCCGAACGCGTCCCGCAGGAGTGCTTCGAGGAAGCGCTCGGCGAGTGCTTGGGCGTCGCCCCCGGACGAGCGCCCCGCTTCGAGCTCCTTCCAGCACGCCTCGGCGATGCGCCAGCTCCGGGCGATCTCGTCCCGGATCTGGAGGCCCTTCGGAACGCGGTAGTCGGCAGCCTCCTGCCCGGGGGCCTCGAGCTGGGCCACCTTCCCCAGCCACTCGGCGCCAAGAAGGCCTCCCTCGATCGAGAGGGCTTCGAAGGCGAGCTGGGCCTCGCCGATACTCCTGCGCGGCGCCATGGTCAGCCCACCCTCGGCAGGAGCACGTAGACGCCGATGATGTCGGGGCGCGGCAGGGCGTTCACGGTGGTGCTCCCCGTGGCCTTGCTGGCTTCGCGCACGCGCAGGTGGTCGTCGAGCAGGGCGCGAGCGCGGGAGGCCGCGAACGCCTCGAGGTCTGCGGCTCGCTCGTCGATCATGGTAATGGCGCGCGCGACCTCGCGGTCGCGGACGTGCTTCGGGGGATCATCCACGGGGGGGAGCGCGAGCAGCGAGAGGGCGTCGGCCCCGGCGAGCGGCCCACCGCCACCAGCCCAGGCGAGCGCCGTCGCCTCCTCGACCATCAGCGTCGTTTCCTGGCGCTGCTTCTTGGACAGGAGCTGGTGCCGCAGCCGCACGAGCGCAATCGTGGTCCGCGCGCGCACTCCTTCGGAGATCCAGCAGCCCACGCGCCCGAGGACCGAGGGGTCGCTCTCCGAGGCGTTGTTGTTGTCGTCCGACAACGTGCGCGAAAGCAACGTCTCGGCGAGAACCGCGATGAGAGGATGGCTGCGCTGCACGGGGCGGCACCCCGGCGCCGACGGATAGGCGAAGTCGATCGCAACGGTGCCCTCGATGCCCTCCGTCTCGAGGCGCTCCCTGACCTCGGGTGGAAGCGGTGCCGTGGGAACCTTGTACCCGCGCCGGAGCGCCTCGAGCCCCGAGCCAAGGCGAGCGAGGGCGCGGCTCGCGAAGCGCTGGACATCATCGCGGCTGCCCATCGCGGCGAGGCTCTTGTGCCACTCGGGCAGCACCTCGTCGGGCTTGATGCGCCTCTGGGCGAAGACGGTCCGGTTCTTCTTCGCCTTCGCCTTCGCGTCCTCCCAGTGGGTCTCGAAGAGCTCGAGCTGGCGTCCCTCGAGAGCACCGGACCCTCCTCGCCGCCTGAGGAGCACGGCCTTGAGCAGCGCCTGCGTGAGGGTGTGGCCCTCGTCGGGCACGGGCACCGGAACGCCGAGCTCCTCCCGGATCCGGGCCGCCTTGCGCAGGATGACCTGGAGGACCGCGCCGTCGACCGGGTTATTGACGCCGTAGAGGAGCGTGGCGCGCACGATCTTGCTCGGCTGGCCGAAGCGATCGACTCGACCCTCACGCTGCTCGTGGCGTGTGGGGTTCCAAGAGAGGTCGTAGTGGACGACCGCGTCGAAGTACTCCTGCAGGTTGGTGCCCTCGGAGAGGCAGTCCGTCGCGACCAGAACGCGAGCGCCTTCGGCCGCACCGATGCGCGCGACGCTCTCCGCGCGCTCCTCCGGAGGCATCTCGCCGGTGACGACGCCGATGGTCGCGCCCGAGATCTCGTCGCGAAGGTGACGGGCTACGTAGTGGGCGGTCGCGATGAAGCGGCAGAAGACGACGACGTTGAACCCGGCCTTGACCAGCTCACCGACGTGGTCGGCGGCGACCTTGAGCTTGGGATCACCGCTCTGTCCCGCGAGGCGCGACGCTTGCGCGATGAGCTTCTCGAGCGCGGGGTCGTCGCCGCCGACCGGCGGCTCGACATCGTCCTCGATGAGCGTGTCCACGTCGCCGTCGAAGATGCGATCGAGCAGATCCTCGCGCGCTTCCGGCCCGAGATCCTCGCCAGCGCGCGTGCGCAGGGCCAGCACGGCCGCGAGAGGGCTCGACCCGGCGCAGCGCAAGAGCGCGAGCGTCCCCCAGAAGTTGAGGCGTTGGCGTAGCTCGTCACCCGCGCCCGCCTCCACCACCTCGGCGCAGTAGTCGAGGACGTGGTTGAAGAACTCCTCCCAGGCGCCGCTCAGCGTGTACGTCAGCTCCTTCGTCTCGCGGCGCGGGAAGACGTCGCCTTCGTGCCACTCGGTGATGTCGGGGCGCCTTCGCTGGACGAAGTGGTTCGCGAGCCGCTCGCGCAGACGTTCCCGCTCGGCGCCGGTGAGGTCCGCGAGGCGTTCGAACTCCGGCGCCAGAAGGCCAAGCAGCCTGAAGAAGGCGGCGTCGTCTCCGCTATGCGGGGTGGCGGTGAGAAGGACGAGGTGACGAGATGCGCTCCGGGCCAGGCCCTGGAGCAGCTCGTGCCGCTGGTGCCGGCCCTGGCCGGCCGAAGCGCACGTGTGCGCCTCGTCGACGATCACGAAGTCGGGGCACGCCTGGAGGAAGTGGTCTCGCCGCTCCCGGGTCTTGATGTAGTCGAGGCTGACGACCGTGTGCGGGTGTACCGAGAAGATGCTCACTCCCGGCGGGATGCCCCGCTCCAGACGGCGGGCGCTCTGGGCCGTCACGGCGGCAGCGCGGATGTGGAAGCGCACTTCCAGCTCCGTCACCCACTGGTCCACGAGGTGCGGCGGACAGAGGACGACCGTGCGATCGATGTCGCCGCGGTCGAGGAGCTCTCGGGCGATGAGCAAGGCTTCGATCGTCTTGCCGACACCGACGTCGTCGGCGATAAGAAGGCGCACGGGGTCGAGCTTGAGCGCCATGAGCAACGGCACGAGCTGGTAGGCGCGCGGCTCGACCGAAATCTGTCCGAAGCTGCGGAACGGCCCCGCACCGCGTCTGAGCGAGAGCAGCAAGGCGTCGCGGAGAAGGAGCGCCGAGTCGTGCCCACCGAGCTGGTGCGCGCGCGGCAAGGGGAAGCGTGCTTCGCGGACCGCCTCGATCTCCAGCGGCAGGTGAATCAGCGTCTGGTCCTCGTCGGAGCCGGAGATGGGCCTGACCCGGAGCGTCTCGGCCGTACTGCCGGTGAGAACGATCCACTCGCGTCCTCGCGCGCTGACCAGGCTTCCGGGTGCGAAAATGACATCGCTCACGACGAGCGCCCCAGGGCCGCGGCGAGCCGCGCGAAGGCAGCGTTCCAGCCCGCCGGATCCTCGAACTGGATGACGTCGAAGCCGAGGTCCGAAAGCGCCTGCAGGGCAGGACGGTCAGCCTCATCGATGACGGCAGCGACGTAGTGCTTGCGCCAGACGCGGCGCACGGAGTGGTCACCCGCAGCGAGCGGCTCCGGATCCGGGGCAGGAATGCCGCGCCTCGATGCCTCGGCGAGCCACCGACCGTCGCGCGAGTCGTCGCCATCGATCGGCCCAGGCACCTGCGAAGGACGGACCTCGCGAGCCACGGTGCGCGCGCGCGCGAGCCGCAGCAGGATCTCGCGGGCGGTCTCGTCGCGCCGGTCGAGGAGCTCGTGATCGGGCTGGTTGTAGTAGGACATCAGGCAGCGATAGCAGGCCGCGACGCAGTCCGTTCCCGGCTGGTCCGAGAGGGCTCCCACGGAGGCCGGCACCGGACCGTCGCCAACGGAGAGATGCATGACCTGGAGCGCTCGCCGCGCGACGGCGGCGAGGCTCGTCTCTTCGCTCACGAGCCGCGTGAGCACCCCGGCGCCGCCTTCGGTGGCCTCATAGAGCAAGAAGCCGTTGCGGACGTCGCGCGTGGGCATCGGTTCGGCCAGCATCTCGCCCTCTTCGAGCTGGAACACCGCCTCGATGCCTCGCAGAAGCGCGTGTTGTACGGTGGCCAGCGTGATCTGCGAGAGGGAGTCGCCGCTCGGCTGAAAGAGCAGCGCGTTCTTGCGGTCCTGGACGCTCGGGACGATCCACTGCCGAGGCGAGGCGGTGGGATCGACCGCCTCATCATCCTCGTCCTCGTTCTTGGCCCAGTACCCCGACACGGGGTCGATGCGGAAGCCGAGGACCTTCTTGTCGGCTCTCCGGCGCAGCCCCTTGTTGAGTCGCGTGATCGTCGCCCCTGCGCCGTAGGCGATGCGGGCGATCTCGCCGGCCTCGTCGGTTGCCGTCGCCCGCCGGACGTCCACCTCCTGGTCGCGGATGGCCCACTCGAACGCCGTCTGGAGGTCGAACCCCTGGCGCTGGCGCTCCTCGTCGTTCGCGGTGATCCGCTCGGCGGGCTGCGTGGCGACGTTCTCGATGCGGTAGACGTTGGTCACGATCTCGGCGTTGCCGAGCGACGCTCCGCAGGCGCGGCACATCGACAGCTCGTCGCCGAAGTGGCCCGCGCCGCAGCTTGCGCAGATCCGGACGGCCTTCGTGGGGAGCTGCGCGTCGGGACTCGCCGATTCGCGATGCCCCAGCGACAGGAGCGCGCGCACCACCCGATAGGCGCGCCCCTCGTGATAAACGAGGCTGCGGGGCCCGAACTCGGCGAGCGCCAAGAACCGGGGACGCTGAAGGTACGTCTGACGCCCGCGGCCGTCACGGCTCGCCGGGATGTACGCGAGGAGCGGCAGCCTCGGAAAGTTGTACCCGGGCAGGAAGCCCTCCGTGGCCAGATACCGGTACGTGTAGAAGTCGCTGGAGAGGGCGCTCGTCCCGCGCTGGAGAAGGTTGAGCTGGTCGATCGCCTGCGCGTGGCGGGTCTGGGCGGCCCGCTTCTCCTGGTAAGGGGCGGAGTAGTCGTCCATCGTCCGACGCGCCGCATCTCGCTGCTCTTCCGCAGCGGCAAAAAGGTCTCGCCACCGGTCGAACGCCTCGTTGAAGCGCTCCGGCGCCGACGCCACGACCGCATCCGCATAGGCGTCTCGCCCCGTGTACCAGGGTGCCAGCTCGGGCGTGAGATCGTCAGCGACCAGATCGAGGACGCGCCTGATCCGCTCCCTTGCCGTGTCCGCCGCGTGACGTTCACGCAGCGCAGCGGCGATCTCGGGCTTGAGTGGGCGCTCGGCGTCGCCCAGGACGAGCAGCTCCGCGATGCACGGGTCGAGCGGCTGATCGACGCACGAGAGCCAGACCGCCTGGAGGTGGCTGTCGATCAAGTCCCGGTTCGCGAGCTCGAGGAGCGGCGCGCGAACCTCGCCGTGCACCATCGCCTTGGGGTCGCGGAAGAAGTACTGGTCGTGGGGGCTCTGGGACGACGCGTAGGTGATGACCAGGGCGGCCTGGCCGCTGCGGCCGGCGCGCCCGCTGCGCTGCGCGTAGTTCGCCGGCGTGGGCGGCACGTTGCGCATGTGAACGGCGTTCAGCGCCGAGATGTCGACGCCGAGCTCCATCGTCGGGGAGCAGAAGAGGACCGGGAGGAACCGGTTCGCCTCGCCGAGCTCCCGGAGCCGCTTCTCGTTCGTCGAGAGCTCCTCGCGCTCCCGGTCACCGAAACGGAACCTCTTCTCGCGGACCTCGCGGTTGTCGGGATCGACCTGCGCGGTGTGCTCGCGGGCCTCGAACCCGAAGAGCGGGTGCATCGGGGCGCGAAGCATGCCCGCGAGGTTCTCGTAGAGGTCGCGGAAGAACGCATTCTGCGTGGAGCCGCCCGCCTTTCGGTGTGCATCGCCGAGCCGGAAGACCACGCACGCGTCGTTGAGGCGCCAGCCAGGTTGGTCGAACGGCGTGCTCTCTTCCGACACGAGACCGTGCGCTTTGGCGGCGCGGAGAAGATCGCTGATGAGCTGGTCGAACTCCTTCGACTTCAGCTCACGGATGGAAGTGTCCCCGCCCCAGAGGCTGGTCCTGCGCAGCGTCCGTCCCAAACCGCTTCGGGACCCGCCGCGCACGATCAGGTCCATGTCGCGGAGCGTGCTCGCGCGGCGAGTGGGCGCGACGATCATCAGCCAGCGTGCGCCTCGAGGCTTCTCGTCGGCACCGAAGCCCCAGGGCGGACGAATCCGGCTGTGCGACTTCGCCACCAATTGCTCGAGGACGGCGGCATCGAGGACCTGGCTGCGGATCGCCATCCACTTCCGCATGTGGTCGAGCAGCTCGCGATAGACTGCCATTCGGACATCGCGGCTCGCCTGCTCGAGCACGCGATGTGAACCCGCGAACAGCGCGTCGTCGCCGGCCAGGTCTTCCAGGCCAAGGTAATCGACCTGAACCATGCCAAGCTGCTCGAGGTTCGGGTTCGTGTACCGCCAGCCGCGGCGCTGATCGAACCAGACCCGGTAGGCCAGGACCTGGCGAAGCGTTCCCTCTGCCTCCTGCAGGTTGAACCCACGCAGCGAGGGCTCGAGAAGCCACTCGGCACGGATCTCGGGGTCCGGCCGGTCGAAGCCGAGAGTGCGTTGCTGAGCGATCCCCAGCTCGTCGCTCCGCAGCCCCTTTGAGCCTGCGTCCTGAAGCGCGCCGAGGAAGCCCGCGCGGATGAGGCTCACGAAAAGGAAGTCGTTGAAATGGCCGGCCTGGAGGGCGGCGTCCTGGCGGTTGTCGGTGAAGCCGAGGAGCTTCCGCGTGTAGAGGTCCAAGCCCGAGTCGGCACCGTGCATCCAGCGCAGCACGCTGGCAACGAGCACCGTGGTCGCCGAGCTGCGGCCTTCCGCAGACAGTGATGCGAGACGAGTCCGATCGCTTGCTGCGCCGCCTTGCGTGCTCCCGCACCGAAGGCAAAGACGAAACTTGCCCGGCAAGAACCACACGCGCGTTCCCGAGCCGACGCGACCGTCGGCGGCCACCATGAAGCGACGAGCGCGCGCCTCGCGGTAGTAGGCCTTGAGGCGCGGGGTGCCGCTGGCGTCGAACTCGATCCAGGTCTCAGGATAATCTTCGTCGCGATCGTCGAACGTGAACGTGGGATCGTTCGGCGGGTGCGGGGTCAAGAAGCCGAAGATCTCGCCCTCGGGCTGCTCCTCCTGTCCTTCGCCGCTCGCGTCATCCTTCTTGGTCAGGGGCGCGTCATCGATGTCTCTCGCGAGGAAGACGGGCGTGCCTTCCTGCTCTACCAACCGAACCGGGTGATATTCGTGGCCGCACTCGCGGCAGAAGTGCACCGCGTACAGGCGCTTGTCCGGGTGACCAGGGAGGAACTGCTGCCCATCGACGGTCACCTTGCGCGCGCCGGGCGGCTCGATCGTCGCGTAGGCGTGACCAGCGCCGGAGATGAACTGGTGGAGCTTGAAGGCGAAGAAGCTCTTGTCACTTGCACTGGGGCTCCCGGTTCGCGCCCGCTCCGGGACGCTCGACACCAAGAGGAGGTCCCGAAGCGCCTTGCGGCAGGCTGGCGCGGGGCGACCGGCTTCGGTGGAGAGCGCCGCCACGGCCTCGGTCACCGTCATGGGTTTGGCCCGGACCCAGCGTTGGTCGACTTCGGAGAACGAAATGCCGAGCCGTGTCTCCACCCAGATGGCGAGCGGGTGCTCCCGAAGCGCCGCGTCGGAGATCTGAGGCGACACCCCGGCATCGATCGCCTTGCCAAGCTGGGACCTGACCGAATCCGCGGTGGCCGTAGACGCGGTGATGCGCTCGAGCGTCTCGACGATGACGTTGCTTTCCGCGATCGATGTCGCGAACAGCTTCGAAGCCACGCCTGCGACCACGCGGCTCTTGTCCTCCAGCGAGCCTTCGCTCGCCATGGTGGCCGAGGTCCCGATGCACACCAGTTTCTCCGGCTGGAGCCGCTCGCGGAGACGGCGCACGAGCAGCGCGACATCTGCACCCTGGCGACCGCGGTACGTGTGGAGCTCATCCAGCACGAGGAAGCGAAGGCCAGCGCAGTTGCCGATGACGCGGCGGTCGATCTCCTCCTGACGCGTCATGAGCAGCTCGAGCATCATGAAGTTGGTGAGAAGAATGTCCGGGGGCTCGTCCGCCACTCGCTGGCGCTCGTCCCTGTCCTCCTGACCGGTGTAACGGGCAAACGTGATCGGCCGGTCTCCAGGTACCTGGCCGATGAACTTCCCGAGCTCCTCCATCTGGGAGTTCGCCAGCGCGTTCATCGGATACACGATGACCGCTTGCGTACGCCGCCCCGAGCTCGTGCGGCGCGCAGCCAGCACCTGGCTGACGATGGGGATGAAGAAGCAGAGCGACTTGCCGGAACCCGTGCCCGTCGTTACGACGAAGCTCTCGCCCTCCGCGGCGAGGGCGATCGCCTGTTCCTGGTGCTTGTAGAGGGACAGCGGCTGCCCGTTCGCGCGGAAGATGTCGGCGCAACGCGGATCGAGGACGCCGTTCTTGACCAGGGTCTGGATGTCCGTCGAGCGCTTGTAGCTCGGGTTAATCTGGATGAGTGGCTCGGGCCAGTAGCGCTCCTCGGCGTAGATGGCGGCGACCTGTTCACGGATGTCCTGGGCGTGGATCGTCGTGAACGAGGTCGCGAAGTGCTTGTACTCGTCGACGACGCTGTCGCGGAGGGCGAAGACGTCGAGCGTCGGCTGCTCGCCGGTCGGGCTCGTACCGGTCATCGCTTGCTCCGCCTCCCCTTCTTCGAGGCGTCGCTGCCGCGTTCTCGCTGCTGCTGCTCGATCCACGCGTCGATGTCCTCACGCCGGAACCGCCAGGTGTCGCCGACCTTGAACCCCGGCAGCTCGCCGCGGTCCGCCATCCGGTAAACGGTGCGCTCGTTGACGCTCAGGTACTCGGCCACCTGCCGAACCGTCCACGCGGGGCTTGGCGTGTCGCTCATGATCGGAATGCGCTCGTCATCGGGTGGCAGCACAGTACAAGAGACGGTATTACGGCGCAAGAGGTTCCGCATCGTTGCAGGCCGCCCGCTCGGGTGTTGCGTCAGAAGAAGCAGCTCAGGGTACGGCGGCCCTGCCTCGAAGCCGGACGAGATCGGGCTCGCTGTCGCCCTCTCGGAGCGCCTGGACGTTCGCCGGCGCCTTCCCGACGAGCGCGTCGCCGCCGTCGAGCAAACAGTGGCAGCCGCGGAAGGCCAGCCCGAGCGCGCGCCACAGCGCCTGGTCTTCCTTGCAGAGCGCCGGCACGATGCGCGCCTCGATCCGGTCGATCGCGAACCGGAACAGGTCGACCTGCACGTCGAACGGGATGCGGTACTTGAAGCCCGAGGGGTCGCGCTCCTCGGTCAGGAAGTCGAAGATGCTGTCGTCGCGGCCGTTCTTCTTCGCGGCGGTGCGCAGCGACTTCGCGGACGTGGCGCGCAACGCGATCGCGAGGTGCGTCTTCCCGGTTCCGCTGCTCCCATGAAGGACCACACACCGGCCTTCGCTGACGAACTCGGGACCGAGTAGGCTTCCCAGCGTCGAGAGACGGATTGACGTCTGGAAGGTGAAGTCGAAGGTCTCGACGGTCACGAAGTCTTCACCCAGCTCGACGTCGTGGTGTCGAACTCCCCGAGTTCCTGGAGCGCTCGGTATTGCTCCTCGGTCAGGAGTTCGATGCCCATCGCGGCCGCCATGCCGACGGCGCTGCCCTTGGGCTTGTGCTCCTTGCGCGACGCGAGCGCCTCGTCGTCGTAGCAGAGGCTTCTTCGGCCGTTCGGGCTCTGCGCCGAGCAGTCATAGAACGTGACCTCGCCCGTCTTCGGATCGTGGCCGACGACGTCGGGCTCGCCGCCGCTCGCCTCCATCTCGTTCAGGGCCCCGAGCTTCTCGACGTGGCCTCGAGCCGCGCCTGGACGGTCGGCCAGCGAAGGCCAGGGTGGCGCGCGGCGTTCTTCTCGAAGCGAGCCGCGAGGACTGCAAGCAGCTCCTTCTGGCGCGCCGGTGGCAGTTGCCTCCCGCTGGTCTTCTTCATGATGTCGGCTCCCGAATGCCTCGCATCGTCATCATCGCCTGTAGCCGTAGAGCCAGCGCGACTCGCCGCGCTCGAGATTACGGACCGTGTGGCGAGCGCGCGCCGGGATGAGAAGCTCCTCGCCGAGCGAGGGGCGGTGCGCCTTGCCGTCGATCTGGAACTCGACGTCGCCCTCGATGACCATGACGAGCTCGTCGACCTCGTGCACGTAGTCCGCCCAGACCTGCCCGGGCGGATCGACCCAGAGGCCGCACGAGAAGCCGCGCTCGCGCCAGCTCTTCTCGACGGCGCTTCGATCGACGGATGTCACGAGCGACCTCGAATGGCGCGTCGGACCCGGGCGAGGGCCTTCCTCGTGCCCGCGTCGTTCCGATCGGCCACGTTCGCGACCACGGCGGTCACCGGGATCTTGTTGCCGCGGTACCCGAGGATGTCGTCGAAGACGGCGGCGTCCTTCCGGATGCGGTGTACCTCGGCGACGAGGCGCGCGCCGCGCTCGCGCTCGCCGTCGTCGCGAGCGTTGATGACCACGAGCTGCGTGCGCTCGATGCCCCGGTAGCCGTCCGCGATGGCCCAGTGCTCGGTGGGCTTCGGCGGCGGAGCGCTCCGCGCTTGCGCGACGGCTTCGAGAAATCTCGCGCGGGTGTCCTCCGCCAGCTTGGAGCTCTTGCGCGCGAGCTCGGCGAGCGGCGCGCCGACCATCTGCCCGAGGAGCTGCGCGACGCCGTCCGGCTCGCGAAGCAGGCGCTCCATCGCATCCGCCTTGGCGCGTTCCTCCTTCGCGCGATCTCGCTTGCGCCGGACGAGGAGGGACGCGCCGGTAGATGGTGGCGGCGCGACGAACACGGCAAGGTCGACGAAGCCGAGCGGGTTGTCGCCCTCGAGGAGGACCGCCTTCGAGTAGTCCTCCATCAGGTGGGTGAGGAAGAACGCGTCCGAGCCGATGTCGCTCTCCGGGAAGCTGAACAGGGCGGCGCCGGTGGCTCCCGCTTCCCGATATCGGCGGATCTCCGGGTGAGACCTGGGCGTGGTCTCCCGCGCTCGGCGGAGCGAGTCGTCCCGCACGCAGCGCGCCGCGAGGATCCACTCGCCAGCGCCGCCGAGAATCTGCTCGATGAACGCCGTCTTGCCCGCGCCCTTCGGTCCGCCGACGTGGATGAACGCGCGCTCTCTCACAGACCGAGCTCCCGTCCAAGGATTTGCGCGACGAACCCGCCCGGCCGCTCGGCGACCATGCTTTTCATCTGCTCGCGGGCGTCGCGAAAGGTCAGCGCCATCACCCAGCGGGTTGTGCGCTCTCCGGCGTGAACCTCGTCGGTTCCGAACGTGTGGGGGTGTTGCCAGTGGCGGACTTCGTTCAAGTGCATGGTCGACTCTCTGTGCCTCCGGGGGCGTCCTTGACCCATCTTGCACGTCCCCGGGCGGGGATGGGAGCGGGCCTCATGCTCGACCCTTCGGCGCTTGCCGGCTCGATGATTTCGTCTTCGTCGGCACAGCCGCCGACTGCCGCTTCGTGGCTTCCAGGAGCTTCGCCGGAATGGCCCGACAAGCGCACTGCTTCTGATGTTCGACGTGCCAGGCGATCCGCTGCTCAAGCGTCGGGTTCTTCGGCATCGGATGGCGCTCGTGCCATGCAGCGTTGATCTTCATGTGCCGCTCCCTTGCTCCAGCCGAATCACCTCGCGGCGGTCGTCGTACTCGAAGAGCTCCGCGTAGCGCCCCCATCGCAGGAGCGTGTCCACCTGCCGTCGCGCATCCTGCGCGGAGAAGTCGAGCTGGAGCGCCGCCTCGGCGACATCGCGCTCCACTTCCTTCGTGTTCGACGCGCGAAGCAGGCCCAGTAGCCATCGCACGACGGGCAGGCGCTCGAGCTGGGTGCGGAACAGGATCTTGCGCTCGAGGATGTCGGCGCGAGCGAAGCGCTCGCCGAGCTCCTTGATGTGCGCGTCGCCCTCCTGCACGTGGAGGAATCCCAGGACCTCGCCCGCGTCCGTCAGGTTCAGCAGATGATCGGAGTCGAGCTGCAGGTCCAGGGCGAGCCGATAGATGTCTTCCTTGCCCCCGGCGCGCTCGGCGAGGTGCTCGATGAGGCCGGCGACGGCGTCGACGTTGACGTTCGGCAGGGCGCGCGTGTGTCCCGGCTCGCCAGGGGCGGTGCCGAGCTCGACCTGGTCCGGCTCGGTGCGTCCAGCGAGGAGGCCGTAGACGCGGTCGACCACCGCCGAGACGTGGGCATCCCTGCGCGACCGCGGTCGCGGCAGGTCCACCGTGAGCTCCGCGACCAGCCGGCCCGGACGCTTCTCCATCACGACGATGCGGTCGGCCATGAGCACGGCCTCCTCGATGTTGTGCGTGACCATGAGGATCGCGCGCGTGCTCATCGTTCCTGACGTCCACAGCTCGAGCAGCTCGCCGCGCAGGGCTTCCGCGCTGAGGACGTCGAGCGCCGAGAAGGGCTCGTCAAGGCAGAGCAGCTCGGGCTCCACGGCCATGGCGCGCGCAAACCCGGCCTTCTGTCGCATGCCGCCGGAGAGCTCTCGCGGGTACGCCGACTCGAAGCCATCGAGCCCGACGCGATCGAGGACTTCGATTGCCTTCTCGCTCCGCTCCTTCGGACCCATGCCGCGAGCCTTGAGCGCCACCTCCACGTTCCCCTGCACCGTCAGCCACGGGAACAGCGCGAACGTCTGAAAGACGATCGCGGCCCTCGAGTTCACCTCACGCGTAACCTCGCCTCGGTAGAGCACCTCGCCGCGCGTGGCGGCCTGCAATCCCGTCGCGATGCGGAGGAGCGTGCTCTTGCCGCAGCCCGAGGGCCCGAGCAGCGCGAGCAGCTCGCCTTCGCGAAGCGTGAGCGACACGTCCTCGATGGCGACGAACGGCCGCTTCTTCCCCCCATACTCCTGGGTGACGTGCCGAACTTCGAGCAAGGGCGCGGTGTCGGTCATGGCCTTCGATTCATTCCATACGGAAGCGGTCCTCGGCGAGGCGGTACAGAGGGCGCCACGCGAGGCGGTTGAGCAACACGACCGTGGTGATCATCGCCAGGGTGGCGGCGAGGAGGAGCGGGAAGTCGCCGCGCGCCGTCGCCCGCGCGATGACGGCGCCGACGCCGATGGTCGACCGCGTCTCGCCGCCAAAGTGGATGTGCTCGGCGACGATGCTCGCGTTCCAGGCGCCGCCGGTCGCGGTGATCGCGCCCGTGATGGCGTGCGGGAAGATCGCGGGGAGGATCAGCGTTCGCCAGCGCGCGAAGCCGGAGAGCCCCATCAGCTTCGAGGTGTGCTGGAGATCCTCCGGAATCGCCGCCGCGCCCGCGATGACGTTGAAGAGCAGGTACCACTGCGTGCCCATCAGCATCAGCGCCACCGCCGCGAGGTTGAGGCCGAAGGGTAGTGCGAGCAGGACAAGCAACACCACGGGGAAAAGAGCCGTCGCAGGAATGGACGCGGCGATCTGGACCAGGGGCTGAAGCACCGCCGCGAGGCGGCGGCTGGTGCCGATCGCCACTCCGAGGGGGATCGTCCACGAGGCGGCTACGAGCAACGCCGCCACGACGCGCGCCAACGTGGCGAGGACTCCGAGCGCGATGGCTCCCCAGCCCTCGCCGTCCACGGCGACGAGCATGAGAAAGGCGCGCACGACGCCGTACGCGACCAGGGTGGCCAGGGCGCCGATCAGCGACCGGCGGGCGAGCCGCGCTGCACCCCCTTCCAGAGCCTCGCTGCTCGTGGTCCGCGTCGAGAGGAAGGCATCCACACGCTCCATGACGGCCTCCCCGCGCGCAACGAGCCAGGCGGCGATCCGCGAGCTCCGAAGCGCCTCGAGAAACCATGAGGTCGGCGCGTGTTCACCGGCGATCGTCTCCAGCTTGAACCGATGCGACCACGCGATGAGGGGGCGCCAGACGAGCTGGTCGAGCGCGACGACGAGGAGAACCAGCGTGAGGATGCCGAGCGAGAGCGCGCCGACGTCCCCCCTGTCGGCCGCGCGGTGCAGGTAGGAGCCGAGCCCTGGCAGCTGGAAGTCACGCTTCCCCACCGTGAAGCTCTCGGCGGCCATCAGGAAGAACCAGCCGCCGGCCCAGCTCATCATGCTGTTCCAGACCAGGCCGATCGCCGCGTGCGGCAGCTCGAGCGCTCGGAACCGAAGCCACTTGCTGAACCGGAAAATCGCCGCGGCCTCGCGCAGCTCGACGGGCGCGGTCGTGAGCGATTGGTACCACGCGAAGGTGAGGTTCCATGCCTGGCTGGTGAACAGGAGCACGATCGACGCGAGCTCCACGGCGATGGTCTCGGGCAACACGGCCACGAGCGAGAGCAGGACGACGGGGAGGAACGACAGGATCGGCACGCTCTGCAGCACGTCGAGCACGGGCATGAGCACGCGCTCGGCTGCCTTTCGTCGCGCGGCGACGTGCCCGTAGACCAGGGTGAACGCGAGCGAGAGCGCGTACGCCGCCGCCATCCGGCCGAGGGAGCGCACGGCGTATGCGGGCAGCGCCGCGGGAGCGAGCGTGATCTGGGGCCCGCCGAGGACCTCGGGAGCGTTGCGGCCCAGCGCGATCCCACCGTAGAGCGCCGCCGCGACGAGCCCGAGCACGACCGCGTCGCCCCACGGGGGCGCGCGGAACGCAGGAGGGCGGAGCTCGAGCTCGACGCGCGGTGCGCTCATCGTCGCAGCCCGCGCCTTCTCCGATGGCTGACGCCGCCCAGGTGTGGACCCGGCCATCAAGCCCCTTCGATCACCAGGCCGGGCGGGCGCGCGATGAGCACGTCGCAGGGAGCACGTCGAATGACGTGAGCGGCGACGCTGCCCAGCCGGAGCCGCACGATGCCCGCCCGCGCGTGCGTTCCGACCACGAGCAGGTCCGCCCGCCGGCGCTTGGCTTCGTCCAGAATCGCCAGTCGGGGCTCTCCATCGCGCAGGATGGCGCGCGCGCGGAGACCCCGATCACGGTATGGGGCCAGCGCGAGCTCGACGGCTTCTCGAGCACGCTTCCGCGTCATCGCCTTGATGCGCAGGATTTCCTTGCTGGAGGTCCACCCGCCCCGGAGCCAGCCCTCCATCGAAACGAAGGCAGCGGTCACCACGTCGAGCCGGCGGAGCGCGGGCGGGACAATTCGCAGCGCCGCGTCGAGCCCGAAGCCCGAATCCTTCGTGTCGGCGAGCGCCACGAGCGGCGACGCATACGGCCCGGCAGGCTGCGCGCTGACGACCAGCACGGGCACCTCCGCCGTGTGGATGACGCGCTCGGCCGTAGAGCCGAGGAGGAACTGGCGCAGGTTTCCTGTGCCGTGCTTTCCGAGGACGATGAGGTCGCCGCGCTCTCTGCGCGCGACCTCCAGGAGCTCGACGGGCGGCGTGCCCGCCGGCGAGACGGTTCGCACGCGCACGTCCGGGCGCTCGAGTCTGCGCAGCGCGGTGCGAGAGTCGCGATCTCCCGTTCCATCCGCGCGCTCGAATGATCTTCGACCCGTGAAGGATCGAGGGCGACGTCATCCGGCGGTCGCACGTGCACGAGGACGACCTCCGCGTCTCGTGCAAGGGAAAGGTACTGCACACGCCGGAGGGCTCGGCGTGCCCCAGGAGAGAAGTCGGTGGCGACAATGACACGCCCCCGACTCGCGCGTCGTCGGTGACGAAGGGGCGGATGGCGTGGGCCCTGCCGGCGCCGAACAGCGAGGCGAAGCAGAGAGAGCAGCGCCGCCGCGGCCCAGTGCAGTTTCACAGGAGCGTCCCCTGGAGGATGATCGCCGCGACGCTGAAGTAGATGACGAGGCCAGTCACGTCGACGAGGGTCGCGACGAACGGTGCCGAGGCGCTCGCCGGATCGAACCCGAGTCGGCGCAGGGCGAATGGCAACACCGATCCGGCGATCGTCCCGAAGCTCACGACGCCGATGAGGCTGAAGAACACCGTGAAGGCGACGAGGAGGTAGTGCTCACCGTAGAGCGGGCTCACGGCCTGCCAGAGGACGATCCGTAGAAAGCCGATGGAGCCGAGCACCATGCCGAGCGCGAGACCGGCCCCGACCTCGCGGCAAACGACGCGCCACCAGTCGCGCAGCTTGACCTCGCCGAGCGCCATCGCCCGAATGACCAGTGTCGAGGCCTGCGAGCCCGAGTTGCCGCCACTCGAGATGATGAGCGGTACGAACAGCGCGAGGACCACCGCGCGGGCGATCTCCTCCTCGAAATGCGCCATCGCGGTGGCCGTAAGCGTCTCACCCAGGAAGAGCGCCGCGAGCCAGCCGGCGCGCTTCTTCACCATGCGACCGAAGGCGACCTCCATGTACGGCGCGTCGAGTGCCTCCATGCCGCCGAACTTCTGGATGTCCTCGGTCGCCTCCTCTTGGACGACGTCGATGATGTCGTCGACGGTGACGAGACCCTTCATGCGGCCCTCGGCGTCGACCACCGGGATCGCCAGGAGGTCGTGCTGCGCGAACAGACGGCTGACCGCCTCCTGGTCCAGGTGCTCGCCGACGCTCACCACCTCCGCGCGCATGACGTCGCGCACCGTCTTCTCCGGCTTGGCGGCGAGAAGCTCCTTGACCGAGACGACGCCGGCGAGGCGTTGCTGCTCGTCGATCACGTACACGTAGTAGATGGTCTCGAGGTGGGCGCGCGCCTGCTTGCGGAGATAGCTCAGCGCCTCGTCCACCGTCATCTCCGGGCGCACGCGCGCGTACCGCGGGTTCATCAGCCCGCCGGCCTCGTCCTCGCGGTACGCGAGCAGGCCAGCGACCTCCTTGCGCGAGGGCTCATCGAGCAAGCCGAGGAGGTGCTCGCGCTGATCGCGGGGCGAGTGCTGGATGAGGTCGGCGACGTCGTCGGGCGGGGCGAGCCGCATCCACGAGCGACGCTCGTTTGGCGCAAGACCGAGGACGAGCTCCGCCATGTCGCGCGCAGCCAGGCCGAGGAAGAAATCCTCAGCTTCCGTCCTCGGCAGGAGCCGGAAGCCCTCGAGACGCTCGCCGGCCGACAAGGCCCCCCAGATGTCGCGCAGCTCGTCGGCGGTGAGGCGCTCCTGCCGCTCGATCTGCGGCTCCTGCGGAGCGGTCATCGACGCACTCTGCGGCCGCGTGGAGCCCCCGGGAAGGACGAGCCGACACGGCGACGTGCTCCGGCGCAACGCGCAAGCAGCCGCGGGTCGATAGTGAATCGGGAACTTGACAGAGCTTGAGTGAACATCGTCGAACCTCTCCGCCTCGCGGGCGGCCTTGGTTCGACGCTCGGCGAAGCGGCGCTAGCGCGTAGGAGGACCGCCAGGGTCGCCGGAACTCGGGCCTTCGCTCATGGGCGCGCATGCTAGCCCAGAACCGCTCGACAAACAAGGAGAAAACTGCGGCGATCGCTCAGCTCGCGGGCGGTGCGCCGCTCGCCTCGGGCGGCGTCTCCGATCGGCGCGCGTCGCCCCCGCCGTTGCCGCTGCCGAGCAGAAACAGGACCCCGAGCACGATGAAGAGCGCACCGGCTCCGCGCCTCAGCCAGATGGGCGGGATGGCGCGGCTGAGCGCCTCGCCGAACAGCACCGCGATCGCCGAGGTCGCGACCAGCGCGAGGGCCGAGCCGGCGAAGACAATCCATCGTGAGGAGCCGCCCGCCGCGAGCGACAGCGTGGCGAGCTGAGTCTTGTCGCCGATCTCGGCGAGGAAGATAGCGGTGAAGGTCGACGCGAAGAGCTTCCAGTCCATGGGGCATCGAGGATAACCCGGTCGCGCAATGCTTCCGATGCGGACGAGCTCGATGCCGATAAGCAGCCTCGCTTCACCGGGTCAAGCTGCACTCCGTCGGCTTCGAAGGAGCACTCCGAGCATCCAGATCACGCCCACCGCCCCGGCGCCGGATGCCAGGCCGAACGCCCAGCGTCCTTGTCCGTGCTGAAGCAGGAACCCGACGTAAAGGCTCGAGACCATGTCGCCCACAGCGTTCGCGCAAGCGAGGATGCCGAAACCGAGACTTCGCAGCTCGCGCGGGAGCAGCTCCGCGGCGACCGCCTTCTCCAGCGTCTCCTCGACCGAGATGTAGATGCCCGACAGGACGATGGCGGCGACCAGCCACCCGAGCGTTCCGCCGGCCACGGCAAGGAGCAGGTTCGTGGCTACACCCAACCCATACCCGCCGACCAGCACGCGGAGCTTCGAGCTGCGATCGCCGAGCCGTCCGACCGGATAGGCCGAGCCCGCCGCGACGAGGTTGTGCATCGTGTAGAGAAGAACGGCGATTGAAATCGAGCCGCCGGCCTGGACGCCGTCCTCTCCGAGACCACGCGCGGCGAGCCAGATGAGGAACGTGCGCGAGAAATCGCCCATGCCGAAGAGGAAGACGCCGACGAGGAAGATCCAGAACGCGCGCGGGAACGCCGGGCGCGTCGTGTTTGACGAGGCGGCCGGCGGCGCGACCTCGTCATGCTCGACGCCCCGGGTCATGAAGAACATGGCGCTCGCAGCCACGAGGCCAGGGATGACGGTCCAGAGGATGACGGTGCGGAAGTCGATCGCGAGCCAGACGAGGAGCGTGGCGCCGAGCGGGCCCGCGACGGCGCCGAGCATGTCGCCCGCCCGCTCGATCCCATACGCCCGGCCGTAATGCGTCTCCGGCACCGCGTCGGCGAGCAAATGGTCACGGAGGGGCGAGCGGAACCCGCGGCCGAACCATGCGAGGCCGCGGAGCGACATCACCGCCGCGACGCTTCCAACCAGGCCGATCCCGGCCGTGCCGACCGTGGTGACGAGATAGCCGAGGGAGGCCAGCGGCCGTTTTCGTCGCGTGCGGTGACCCACGAAGCCTCCGAGCAGCTTCGAGATGCTCACGAGGAAGTCCGCGACGCCTTCGTTCATCCCAAGAGCGGCCGGCCCGAGCCCGATCGTGGCGAGGTACATCGGCAGCACGGCCGTCGCCATCTCGTGGCTGAAGTCCGAGAAGAAGGTCGCGAGGACGATCCCGATGACCGCGCGAGTCATCCAAGGGCGGTTGGGGATCGCCGGCTCGCCTGTCATGGTCTTCTCGCTTCCGTTCTCCACACCTCACTTTGTCGCATGGGTGGCCGCGTCCTGGCCTGCATGAAATCTGCGCTCGCCGCGAAGCCGGCGGAGGTCGTGTCAATAGGTGTGCAAACGAGGTCAGGCGGCGAGTCTCCGGTTGACCTTCTTTCTCCGCGACTCCGTCCACAAGCTTGCTCCCCTGGGAGACCTCCTTCAGCAGTGCCGGTGCATTCAGCCGGCGGAACGTCTTCTCGGCGATCATCAGGAGCTTCCTGATGAGCGCCTCCGCGTTCGCGACCTTCTGGTAGCGGCGCGCGGCGTCCGTCCGCAGCCGCACCGCCGAGAACGGCGACTCGACCGGGCTCGTCGTGCGCAGGTGCGTCCAGTGCGCCTTCGGGAAGCGATAGAAGGTCACCAGCCGCTCCCAGTCCCGAGTGAGCGTCTCCGCCGCCTTCGGGTAGCGCTTGCCGTAGCGGGTGACGAGCTCGTCGCGCAGCCGCTCGCACTCGGCCCGCGTGTCGGGCAACCGCCGGAGCCGCGCCTTCGCCTCCTGCCACTCCTTCTTCGGCAGGTGGTCGTGACCTGCCTGGCAGGTCACCCCGGAGCGCCACGAGTACGAGCTGTACCTCGCGATCGAGAACATCGACCACACGCGGACGAAGGTGAAGAGCCCGCAGACGAACGGGATCTGCGAGCGGTTCCACGAGACGTGCTGAACGAGTTCTACCGCGTGGCGTTCCGGAAGAAGCTCTACACGAGTCTCGCCGAGCTCCAGGCCGATCTCGACGCGTGGCTCACGGTGTACAACGAGCAGCGAGCGCACCAGGGGCGGTGGTGCTACGGGGAGACGCTGATGCAGACCTTCCTGGACAGCGTGCCGCTCGCGAAGGAGAGGATGCTCGCGGCGTGAGCAGGAGCGGGCACGAACGTGAACCCGACACCGAGGACCGGACGATCACGTGTACTTCTACACCTCAGGGTGACGCGGGCGCCGGGTGGGGCGGCCGCGTTCCCGCGACGTACCTGAGCACGCGCACCTTCTCCATCGTCACCAACCCCTCCGACACCATCTCGTCGAGGATGGGGGTCAGCCGCTCGACCTGTTCCTCGGTGTCGACGACCTCGATGACGACCGGAAGGTCCTCGGAGAGCCGGAGCAGGTGTGTCGTGTGCAGGACGCTTCGAGCTCCGAAACCTGCGGTGCCGTGGAAGACCGTCGCGCCCGCGAAGCCCTCCTTCCGCAGGCGCTCGAGCAGGGCGACGTGCAGCGGTCGGTGGTGCCACTTGTCCGATTCGCCGATGAAGACCCGAACCAAAACCTGTTCGCCCGTCAGCACGCGCATGCGCCGCCTCCTTTCTCTCTGAGGTTTACGGCCCGAACAGCCACTTGGCGCCTGCCCAACCGAGCACGGAGGCCAGAAGACAGCCGACGACCGCGATCAGCACGTTCGTGACGGCCATCGCCCACGCGCCGTCTTGGAGCAGCTTCATCGTCTCGTAGCTGAAGGTCGAGTACGTCGTGAAGCCGCCCATCACGCCGACCGTCAGAACGAGGCGGACGGTCGGCGAGAGCATCGCCTTGTCGACGCCGGCGTACATGAGGCCCGCCAGCAGGAAGGACCCGATCAGGTTGACCGCGAGCGTGCCATAGGGGAACGCGGAGCCGAGCGCCTTCAGCGCCCAACCCGACACGAGGTAACGGGCGCCGCCGCCGACCGCGCTACCCAGGCAGATCCAGAGGAACCGCTCCATCGCCTCTCCGTTCTTCGAGAAGCGCCGTGGTCGTTCGCTCGATGCACTCCCACGGCGCCTGCGCCATACCGTAGGAGTCATTGGCGACGCACGAGCCGCCTCGGCGTCGCGGTTTCGGCGGACTCCACCGCCATCAAGAACGGCGGTACTGTAGCACGGTCCGGCCTCGCACTCCCAATCCCTGGGCCGCCATCCGGCGGCTCTTCGTCCGAGCGGCGCTGGCAGGTTCCGTGGACCGCCGCGTCGTTCGGGAGCGGCCAGCATGCACGCGGCTGCGTTGGTGTCGGCGTAGTACGTCGCGGGCTACCCGCTGTACGGGTCCTGTGGCTGCCAATCGGATCGTTGTTTCGGAACGACGGTTCGGACAAGCTGGAGCCCACGGGCGAAAGGAGGACACCTTGCCCACTCTGGTCGACTATGCCTGCCGCGACGGCGTCGCGACCGTCACGATGCACGACGGGAAGGCGAACGCGCTGTCGTTCGAGATGTTCTGGCAGCTCCACCGGGCGCTCGACCGCGCGGCCGCGGACGACGCGGCGCTGGTCCTCACCGGCCACACCGGCGTCTTCTCCGCCGGCTTCGACCTCGCGGTGCTGCGCGCGGGCGACGTCCAGGCGGCGGCGCTGGTCCGCACCGGCTTCGAGCTCGGCGAGCGGCTCCTCGCCTTCCCCCGTCCGGTGGTGGTCGCGTGCAGCGGCCACGCGGTCGCAATGGGCGTCTTCCTGCTCCTCGCGGGCGACTACCGGATCGGCGCCGAGGGCGACTGGCGGATCGGGCAGAACGAGGTGGCGATCGGGCTCACCATGCCGCGCTTCGCGATCGAGATCTGCCGGCAGCGCCTCACGCCTCCGGCGTTCAACCGCGCGCTGATCTGCGCGGAGCCGTTCTCCGGTGAGGCCGCGGTTGCGGCGGGGTTTCTCGATCGGGTCGTACCGGCGGCGGAGCTCGCAAGAACTGCCCACGAGGTGGCACGCACGGTCGCGTTCCTCGACCGCGAGGCCCATCGCGCGACCAAGCAGCGGGTGCGGGAGCCCGTCCTCCGCGCGGTGCGCGCCGCGATCGAGGCGGACGACGCGGCTTTCCACGAACAGATTTTCGCGCCGCGCTCCGCGGAAGCAACGGCACGCGCGGCCTGAGCTCGTCGCACGCAGGCTCGCGTCTCGCCGCGGCACAAGCTCCGCATCGTCGCCGAAGGAGCGATGGGCGGCATCGGAGACGCGCTCACAAGGAAATCGGGGAGATACCTGCTCATGGGTTCCATCTCCGTTCGCTCGACGAGACGTTCCGGACGACCGACCGGCCGACTTCCAGCAGGTCCCCGCGTTCGAGCGGCCGTGACGCGAGCGGCATCGGTCGTATACTCGGCCCGATGCCGCTCGACCTGCCCTCGACCGCGTCGCTGCGCGCCTTCGTGCTCGCCGCGCGCTCGCTAAGCTTCAAGCGCGCGGCCGAGGAGCTCTGCCTCTCGCCGTCGGCGTTGAGCCGGCAGATCCAGGCGCTCGAGCAGCACCTCGGCGTCGCGCTGTTCCGCCGCCTGAACCCGGGCCTGGGGCTCACCGACGAGGGGCGCCGCTACCTCGCCGCGGTCGAGCCCGCGCTCGACCAGCTCGCCGCCGCGCAGCGGGCGCTCGTCGCGCGGCC
>FWPU01004843.1_pt1 | contig 26827 bp, 24 predicted proteins | sample 2228361 | NCBI WGS metagenome assembly FWPU01 (sample SAMEA103939777, study PRJEB20133) | metagenome
CCATTTTAAATAGAAATTTATGCCTTCCCACTCAGACCAAGAGAATATTTTTGTATTTTGAACTGGAGTCGACCTAGAGAATGAGAGAGGTAGTCGGATATTCAGACTACGCGCTTGACTGGGCAAGTTCACTCATTCTGCTTTCGACAATCTGGAGAGTTGCTTCTTTGAGCTGTCTTCCCTCGGTGATAATACGTTCGACTTCCGTATTCATCCGTTGGACATAATCACGGTCATGAAGATTGTTGAGATTTATTCTCACGTTGAGTGCAGCGCCCTCAATTGCAGCCATCAGGGCGTGGGCTGCAACTCCAGCATCAGTGATTGCATTGATATTTCCCTTTTCTGCAGCGACTCTAGCACCCTGCAGGGCCTTCAATGCGTGTTGCATAGTCTCAAGGGGGACCTCTGCAGCATGTCGTGTGGCAGCCTCAACAGCATCTCTCTTGACCTGTCGTTCAGTATCTGTATTCTCGGGCATTCGGATCGCAGCCATGACTGCGTCAAATGCTGCCGAGTCGCGTTCCACATTCTCCATGAGGCGCCCACGGTCGGTCTCAACTGCATGACGTACTGACAACATCTCATCCTTTATTGCAGCAAACTTACGACCTGTGATTGACAGACCAGTCACCATACATACAAGACCCGCTCCAAATGAACCCATCACGGCTGCAACACTTCCACCACCTGGTGTCGCCCTGGCTCTACGGACCTCGTCACCAAACTCGATGAGGGACATCTCAGTGAACGTCTTTTGAGTGGGGTCCTGTGCGCCTCCCAGATAGTACAGATCAAGTATCATCGATTCGTCAATCTTGACGGGTTGGACATAGTATTGGAATGCGTCAAGTATTGTGAATAGCGGAAGCATGCCAACTATCTCGGTCTCGACAACAGATGCGCCGAATCTACGGGCCTCCAGACGAACCATCTCCAGCACTTGATGAATCTTTGTACGTCTTGGATTCGTCAAGTTGGTAGACACCTGCACCATGTTCTTCTGTGGTAGACTCAGACCGACCGCCTGAACATTGGCAAACCCACCTGTGCTACCCCGCACAGCATCGGCACAGGCTCTTGCAACACGTATGTCTGTTGTGTTGAGATTGCAATTGAATGCCACCAGAAAGTTACGTGCACCAGTTGCAGTACATCCAGCAGTTGGATGGATCTTTCGTGGTCCGTAGTCGGGATCCTTTGCGGGGTCTACACCAATGAGGTCGCGAAGTCCCTCAAACTCACCCTCACGAATATTGGGAAGATCCACACGGTCAGGACGAGTTGCAGACTTTGAATATAGATACACGGGTACATTAAATTTGGAGGAGAACGCCTGAGCAAACTCCTTGGAGAGCTCAATGCACTCTCCGATAGTGGCACCATGAAGTGGAATGAAGGGGACCACATCTACTGCACCCATTCGTGGATGCGCACCCTTGTGTGTTCGGAGGTCAATTCTCTGGACTGCCACCTCTGCAGCTCTGAGTGCAGCCTCTTTGACCTTCTGTGGTTCACCAATAAAGGTGAATACTGAACGATTGTGGTCGTGATCAGCCTCCACGTCCAAGAGGCGGACTCCTTCTACACTCTTTATTGCCTCTGCAATGGCATCAATGACTTCCTTTCTTCGACCCTCAGAGAAGTTGGGAACACACTCTACAATCTTCAATGTCAATCACTATCACGCCGGTCTATGTCATGGACTGAAAAGGATTTGGGCAAGTGACATCACAACGTGATTGACAGCAGTACAAGAATCTGTGAGGGATACGTTAGAAAAACGGCAGGACTCAGCAATACCACTGTATGAGTCATTCGCCCTATTAACAATGTCCGCGCTCAACTGGTGTAAGAACCGTAGTCAATTGCGCTTGTTGCAAAAACATTAGTCTGAGCCATCTGAAAAGAGTAGGCAGCGAGTACGTTCTTTAATAGCATTGCGATTGTCATAGGACCCACGCCACCTGGAACGGGTGTGATGTAGGATGCCTTACACTTGAGTGCCTCAAAGTCACAATCACCATAGGGCGTTGCCACATCGATGACAATTGCACCATCTTTCACCATGTCTGCAGTTATGTAGTATGGGTCCTCAGGTGCCTTTCGACGACCTATTGCGGTCACCAACACATCAGCCTGACGAACAAATGACGCTAGGTCACGTGTATAAGAGTGGCAGACTGTCACGGTCATGTTGCGATTGAGAAGCAGCATGATCAATGGCTTACCTACAATTGTAGACCTGTTAACTATAACAGCATGCTTACCTGCGAGTGGTGCACCAAGTGAGTCTAATATGGTCACAATGCCCTGTGGTGTTGCAGCACTGAGCATCTCACCACCATAGAACAGACTATACACGTTCATGGGTGAAAAGCCATCAACATCCTTCATTGGATCAATTGCACTGATTATTGCCTCCTCGTTAATGTGACGTGGAAGAGGTAACTGAACCAAGATACCATGGACAAGGATGTCTTCGTTTAGGGATCGGATCACAGTGAGAAGCTCGTCCTGCGTTGTTGACGCGGGCAGTTCACGATTCTCAGAGATGATTCCAACCTTTGCACACGCCTTGTGTTTCATTCGGACGTACATCTTGGAACCAGGATCATCACCCACAAGCACTGTGACAAGTTTCGGTGTTACGCCATGCATCTCGGTCAATCTGCTCACCTCAGCTGCCACGTCATCACGTATCCTATCCGCCAGTGCCTTTCCGTCTATGATGTTCTCTCTACAGAAATCACCCGGTCCAATCTCACGACCACCCATCAGACCTCACCTCACTAGAACACACCACAGATGTTGCCTTTTTGATCCAGACTCATTCCAAGTGCTGCTGGTTCCTTTGGCAGTCCAGGCATCAACATTATGTCACCCATGAGCACAACAACAAAGCCAGCACCTGCATTGACTTGTAATTCACGTACATTGACTTTAAATCCAGTGGGACTTCCCTTTGCCGTTGGATTGTCACTAAGACTGAACTGAGTCTTGGCCACACATATTGGCAGCCGACCAAAGCCCTTCTTCTCAAAAGACTTGATCTGCAACTCCGCCGCCTCAGAGTATGTCACATCACTAGCGCCATAGACCTTTGTTGCTACTTTCATGATCTTGGTCTTGATATCGTCGTCAAGCTCGTATATGCGAGTCAGTCTGCCGGGTTGTGCCGATGCCTCAACAACAGCGGCTGCCAGATCTAGACCACCCTCACTGCCTTTTGCATAGACATCAGAGACCTCCATTCGCCAGCCTTGTTCTTCGCAGTGCCGCTTTAGCAGTGCAATCTCATCAGTTGTGTCCTGTGGAAACCGGTTCAGTGCAATGACAAACGGAAGCCCGAAAGAATGCACATTCGCTACATGTCTGTCAAGATTTGGCAGACCTTTAGACAGATCACCCTCGCCATGATCTTTGAGGGCACGAATGGAGGTCACAATAACAACTGCATCAATGTTGAGATCACCTACTCGTGATACTATATCAATGAACTTCTCTGCCCCAAGGTCTGCACCAAAACCGGACTCGACTACCACATAGTCAAAGAGACGCATTGCAATGTCAATCGCGATAAGAGAGTTTGTTCCGTGCGCAATGTTAGCAAACGGTCCAATATGGACTATTGCAGGGGTACCCTCGGAGGTCTGCACTAGGTTCGGCATGAGTGCATCTCTGAGAAGCACACTCATTGCACCCTCTGCCTTCAGATCACTTGCTGTGAAGACTCTCTGTTTCTCACCCCACCCTATGACTATCCTTCCAAGCCTAGTCTTGAGATCCTCGTAGTCCTTTGATAGCGCAAGAATTACCATTATCTCAGAGGCCGCCGTGATGACAAATCGGTCTTCTCGTGGATAACCGTTCGCCTTTCCCCCAAGACCAATCACAATGTTACGTAGTGCGCGGTCGTTCATGTCCACCGTCCGAGGCCATGTGATACGACGGAGGTCTAGTCCCAATTGATTCCCTTGATGGATGTGGTTGTCAATCATTGCAGAGAGTAGGTTATGTGCGGCACTGACTGCGGGAAAGTCACCAGTGAAGAACAGATTGATACGCTCTGATGGCAACACCTGTGCCTTTCCACCACCTGCTGCGCCACCTTTGACTCCAAACACAGGCCCCAGGGAGGGTTCTCTGAGAGTCACCACTGCCTTATGACCAAGCCTGTTCAGTGCCATCGAGAGTCCGATTGAGGTGGTTGTCTTGCCCTCGCCTGCAGGTGTGGGTGTTGTTGCGGTCACAAGTATGATCTTGCCTCTGCGTTCTCCAAGCGTCTTCCTGATGTTCAGGTCAATTTTGGCCATGTACTTACCGTAGGGTTCAATCATGTCTGCGGGTATACCCGCCTTCTCAGCAACCTCGGTTATGGAAATCATAGTTCGATGTACTCCTGCGGATTAACACATGCTTGAAGAAACTGCCCAGATCACTAGACTCACAGCAGTACAGGCATTTCTTCAGGCAAAAGTAAGGATACACTACAGAAAAAGCCTTTTGTCAGACCATCAAGTCAGCATGGAGAGTTGAAAATATAGACCATCGGATATGTGATAAAGTTAATATGTTTTGTTGGGTATATATAAAAATAGACACGCTGGTGGCACAGGAATGTAAAATGATGCGCCACAGAGTTTTTACTACATTCATATCAACTGTGATCATTCTACTAATCATTGTGCCGTTTCAACAGATCGTTGAGATATCTCAGCCATGCTAAAATAATAGTTCTTCGACCTTAGATTCAGCTGCTTCAGATTCAGCACAGAGTGAACGACTGTCAGCAACTGTAAATAGAAGACTGCAGAATCCACAACCAACTCAGAAGTTCAGTGAAAGCCTCAGTGCACTTGGCGACAATTATGTGCTTTCTACGGGTGACGGATTGCAACTGACTCTGAACAACGAGGGAGAGACAGTCAGTCTGCGTATAGATGAAGAAGAAATACTTGCTACCATTGGAGATCCCTTCTCCATTAGAGATGTCAAACAAGAGATCGAATGGACAGTCGGAGGAGAGGCTCACGAATCAAACGGTGCCGTTGTCCAGAAATATACATATGCAGGCATTGACTTCACATGTACTTATACTCCGCATGGTGGCTACATAGAGGCAGAACTGGTTCTGTTGAACATAGCGGATTTCAGTCGGGCTATTGACGTCACATTCAGACTCAGTACGGTTGTGTTGGCGGACTATTGGTGGTATGACATTGATAACAGGACATCAATCTGAGGGGCAGTATTACGATAACAGTTTATCAGCTCTGCTATCACAAAAACCACTTGATGTCGGTCACGGAAAGGTGGCAACCTATCCGTATGTGACTCTCCAGAGTGAGACTTGCGGACTTGCATTTGCAATCCCTTATGACTGTGTGGTGCCATTCTATGGAGGATATAACACAACAACAGACTCCTACTTCCTGACATTCTCGCTTGGCCTCTCTGATGATGCCATGATTGTGAACAGAGCGTTTGCCAGATTAATGATCTACAAAGTCGATCCTGCATGGGGATTCAGATCGACAGTCTTGCGGTTCCGCAAGTTTTTCCCTGACTACTTTGATACAACCTACTGTAAACATGGAGTCTTCTCATTTGCGAACCCCACCAATTTGCCTGACGAGATTGAAGTCGGTTATCGCTGGGGGTATTTTAACCAGTTGAATGCAAGCGGATGGGGCGGACTATGGGGCTGGGGCGATAAGTATGATGTGCTAGTCGACGATGCTTATGATATAATGAGTGTCCAGTACATCAACCCCATGGGGGGGCCTTCTTTGAATGCAATGCGACCCAGTTCCATAATGAGAGTTGGGTCCCAATCATCCTAGAGAGTTATCGTACAGATCCTGATAAGCAGAAGAGAGACGCCTATTGGGCGGCTATAAACAGTGCACTCCTAAATGAAACAGGACATATACAGGTCATATGGTGGCATCCTGGCCCGTACGTGTTCGAAGTTGTAGGTAATGCTGCTCCCGACATTGGAAACTACTCACTCCATGATTTCTACTGGGACTATTGGATAGTTCCTAGCTTCGAATCGAACGAAGAGATAGGAGCCAAAATGGACGGACTCTTCATAGACAACCTAGGACCGCTCTACGTCTCAGACTACAGAGAGGAGCACATGCATTACAACAATGTGACTCTCACATATAGTAAAAATTCACAAAAACCTGTGATCTATGTTCCAGCAGTCTTCACGGAGTATGTCTCATATGTCAAGAGGATGCTTGAGCAGAGGTATGACCGACATATACCATTGATGGGCAATCTTGGTATCGGATATCCGCTGACAATGCATCAGGTGGGTCTTCTCGATGCATTCATGCTCGAGTCATTCATAGGTGTATGGGGTGCCAGCAACCCAGATAATGAATGGTTGATGAAGAGATACCGAGTACAAGTCCAGACTAAGACAATTCATGGAGCCGATTACAATGCCTCATCATCCGAGGTTATCGAGGACTATATGAAGCAATGTCTCTTCTACGCAATCTTTCCGTTCAACAACGGTAACTGGACCCGGGACCAGAGTCTCTATACCTCATACCTCCCTGTTGTCAAAAGGCTCTCAATGGCAGGCTGGGAACCAATCACTTACGCATATCCATCAGTTCAGACGAACAGCAGCCCATTCAGGATTGAACGATATGGCAGTTTTGGTAATGCGTACGGCATCAAGACACAAAAAAATGAGTTCTATCTTACAACAAGAAACATGGACAGAGAAAAACCGTTTACGACCAAAGTGGTAGTTGACGGGGCTGCACTTGGACTGCCAGCTGATATCTTGGTCTATGATCTGATGACAGGACAGTATTTGGAGACCAGATGGGATGACAACCTGATGAGCTTTAACGTCAGTCTGGGGCCGAGGGACACAAAGGCGTTTTGGCTCTTTAAACCTGACTTCTCAGTCGAGTCAATTGCTGTTGACACACCAGATCCAGCAAATCCTAACACCGTGAAGATTGTGGCCTACGGTACCTATGAACTGCCATTTACGAATTTGCCTGGCGTACCGCTTCCCACAGTGCAGTTCTACGTCAATGGAGAGACGGTGGGCGACGCTGAGATCATCACCTTGAACACTACACACTTTGTCACGAGCATTACATTTCTTGCACAGGAGACTGCCACATATAATATTACTGCGTTTGTGGATGCTTCAGAGAACATCAGCGAGTTTGATGAGTCCAACAACATCCAACACTTGATGGTTAATCTTCCTGTCAGTTGGAGATACCACCTAACAATCCTAGTAGACACAGGTCCATACATCAAGAAGAATGCGGTTGCGAAGATTCCCTTTGATAGTAGATACCTCCCTGAGACCGAAACACTTGATGTGGCGTCATTCAGACTTGTCAGAGAGGATGGGCGACCAGTACCATGCCAATATTTGGAGGGCTTCGGCAGTATTCCGTCCTATGTAGTGTTTCCAATTACGACCGCAACAGCAAACACTACACTCAGATTCACACTGTATTTTGACTCCTTAGAATACGGGCCAAAGATGCCACTGGCGTGCGACAGCTATTTCAAGACCGTGAGGAAGACCTTTATCCATCTAAAAGACGAGAGAGGGGTCTTCCTGTCACCTTTATCCGGCACATTCTTCCAAATCAATAATCGACCTGACATGTACGCATGGGGGGCGGATATTCTGAGCCAATCTGTTGGGATATGGACCTTCAAGAATGGCATCAATATGACGGATGGCTATGAGTTCTTTATAGGAGAGATCATTACGAATGGTCCCCTCGTTGCTAGGGTGCTATACATGCATAGCGCCAAGGGAGACTACCAGTCTTATGGAGTACTTAAGAGGTATACTTCAACGGAGACCTCGCATTAGTACCAATTGTTGAGTATAACGAATCAAGCATAGGCGAAGACTCTGTGACAGTAGGGCTACACTACTACGAGGATAGAAAGTTCAATCATACAATTATTGAACGAACTGGTTACTATGTGAATAAAAATGGCATGCTGCAGTCAGTGAAAGGAAATGATAATTTTGTGCCCGAAACAGCTGCAGAGCATTGGTGGGGCCAGAGATATGATGACGGCGTTTATAGTTCCATTGTCACACAGGATAAGCGATGGGCAGGCGGAAAGATCAACACAGAATTCTATATCAGCGACCTCTACTTTGACGCAGTCAATAGAGTCAACTCAACTAGCTTTTCAGCTGTAATAGTATCAGGGATCGGAGATCTGAACGATATGCTGCTCCGCACTAGAAACTGGGTGCAACTGAACGTGTCCATTTCCTACACACCAACAACAAATACCCAGCCGGATGGCATTCCATGGATGTGGGTTGCTGGAGTAGCTGTTGGAGTAACGCTAGCGATTGTGAGTGTTGTTGTGATCAGTCGGAAAAAGAGCAGCACGCAACGGTAGATAGTCACCCACCATCTTCATCAACCAAAGATTACAGATTGTTTAGTCAGAACAAACATCGTATCCATTCTGTATTGCGCAGTAGTACTAGCTGTTATAATCAGAGTCAGTATTGTTATGGCATGCAAGAGGTAAAAAGGCTGTTATCTCTGAGTGACTCATGTGGGTGCTCTATTTGGTAAGATATACTCTGATGTTTGACGGAGCCTGCGAACCAATTAATCCCGGAGGAACAGCATCGTACGGCCTTGTGATCTTAAGAGAAGGTGTGCTTCTGTTGGAAGATAGCAGAATAGTTGGGCAAGGCGAAGGAATTACAAACAACGTTGCCGAATACTTGGGTCTGATTCGTGGCCTTGAGGAGATAGCCAAGTATGCTGAGAGAGGTGACGAAGTGGAGATTAGAGGCGATAGCCAACTTGTCATAAGACAGATGACTGGAAAATACGCTGTTCGTGCCAAAAGAATCATACCCCTTTATCAGAGGGCCGTGAGCCATGTGAAGGCGCTTCAGGCCAAGGGCGTGCACGTGTTCTTTAAATGGGTCACGCGGGAACAGAACACACAGGCAGACAGACTGTCACACAGGCATTGAGGCCATAGTCGCAGTTTTGACTACAGACCACAACCATTTATACAATCCATGCTTTGGATCCGTGTCCATCGCGGAGACATGGTTCCTGTTGACAATTCCTTTGGATTGCTGACAATTCCTTTGGATTGCTGACAATTCCTTTGGATTGCTGACAATTCCTTTGGATTGCTGACAATTCCTTTGGATGAATGCCCATAACAGTATTCTTTCGTGGCTGTTGCATGATAACATATTAGTTATTATTGTCAAAGTATATCTATAGGCAGCTTGTGCATAACCAGACCTGGTGATACAGTGGACGCAATAGAGGCCATCATTACACGGAGAAGCATCAGAAAATATGACTCCAGACCAGTCTCAGAGGATGAGATTGAGAAGATATTGAGAGCAGGAATGAGTGCACCATCAGCAGGAAACGAGCAGCCCTGGCAGTTTGTTGTGATAGACGACAGGGAGATACTCGACAAGATTCCCGAAGTGCATCCTTATGCAAAGATGATCAAGGAGGCACCTGTTGCAATTCTAGTCTGTGCAGACATGCGTCTTGAGAAATACAAGGACTTCTGGGTGCAGGACGTCTCTGCAGCTACTGAGAACATGCTACTTGCAGCGCATGCTCTGGGTCTTGCATCTGTATGGTTGGGAGTCCACCCCAGGTCTGAGAGAAAAGAGGGGCTGAAGCGACTACTCAACCTGCCAGAAGAGATCGAACCATTCGCACTTCTTCCAATAGGCCATCCTGCAGAGAAAAAGGGTCCTGAGGACAGATTCAAGCCGGATCGAGTCCATAGAAATGGGTGGTGACCGCTCTAACATGTGAGAGGGAGGAGCGTCTTTGCCTACATGCTATGCATGATCATCGCCAACAATACAACACCAGCATCGTTTCATTGTCAGTGCAACCCCAACAGATGAATACAAACAATCCAAAGGAAAAATAAGGATGAATGTGGACTGAGATAGTAAGGTGTTAGACTTGGACAGAATGCCATTAGATTCACTACCTGATGCACTACCTGATGCAATTGATGTGGACAAACATATCATATGTACATACTATGTTGGACTGCCTCCGTTCATCAATGCACGTGAGGTCGCATGGGCGGCAGCCGTAGAACAGAGTACAGGTACATGGGTACTTGTGCCTGGCGAAACTCCCGAGGTCAGAAAGAGGCACATTGCCAAGGTGATAGGAGTATATGAGGTACCAGCCTATGAATACAGCACTCCTAAGGACCTTGAACGCAGGGAGTACATAGTTCAGGTCGCCTACCCATGGGAGAACTTTGGCCCACAGATTCCTATGCTGCTGAGTACTGTGATAGGTAACATATCGTTAGGAGGAAGAATCAAGTGTGTTGATATGTGGTTCCCCATGAGTTGGCTCAAGGAGTTCAAGGGGCCGAAGTTCGGTATGAAGGGGCTCAGAAAGATCTTGGGTGTTAAAGACAGACCACTTCTCAATAACATGATCAAACCCTGTGTCTATACATCAGCAAAGATGGGTGCTGAGCTATGTTATGGTGCGGCTGCGGGAGGCGCGGACATAATTAAGGACGATGAACTCCTTGCAAATCCAGCATACAACACCGTTGAGGAACGTGTACCACTATTCATGGAGGCAATCGATAGGGCGAACTCAGAGAAGGGGGAGAAGACGCTCTACACAGTCAACATAACAGATGAGGTACCAAGACTATTCGAAAACGCAGAACGTGCAATAGAACTTGGTGCAAATGCACTCATGATCAATTTCCTAGCAGTGGGGTACTCTGCGTTCCGACATGTCTGTGAGGACCCATCAATCAAAGTTCCAGTACTCGCACATATGGACATAGCGGGAGCGATGTCTTACTCGCCAATCACTGGCATTGCAACCAATATTGTGATTGGTAAATTGCCGAGGATATGTGGTTCTGATATTACAGTCTTTCCTGCACCATACGGGAAGGCACCAATTCTGAAAGAACGCTATCTTGCAATTGCACATGACATGGTCATGCCATTGCATCACATTGAACAGACTGCACCAATGCCAAGTGGAGGTATCTCACCCGCAATGGTCTCTGATGTGATAGACGACCTTGGACCAGACATTGTGATTGGTTCTGGTGGTGGTATTCATGCTCATCCCGATGGACCAATTGCCGGTGCAAGGGCATTCAGACAGGCAATCGACGCAAAGATGAAGGGAATTCCTCTTCAACAGGCAGCGCAGGAACATCCAGAACTCAAGAGAGCACTGGACTCATGGGGCAGCGGTAGAACTGGCTTTGAGTTGTAGACACTATTCAGACGCAATCAACGCATAGATTGGTATGGTGTCATGCTGTTAATATGGTTGAGCCGTATAATGAGTGAAGTCACGGTCAGACTGTCATATAGTTGTCGCAGACATCATGACTGCCGGTTCGACCAACAACACCACTTTATGACTTGTTACAGATATAACAGGTGCACAAGTCAAGAAAGCTCGGTCTTTGTTCCACAAAGTCACGCTATGCAAGGGAAGCGTTCTCTCGCTTCCATAGGTCCTTGTTTCGTCTGTAGTACTCCTTCATCAAATTGAAGAGATGTCTGTATCTGGGTGCGTTATCAGGGTTTGGCTCAAACACTCTATTAACTGCTATTTTCTCTGCGGCAGTCTCAAAGTCAGGGATCTCACCAATTCCAATCATTGCGATCATAGCAACACCAATTGTACCTGCCTCAAGTGTATTGGACATCCTATATACAGGGACCTCCAGCACATCAGCAAATATCTGAGGCCAGAGATCAGAGTTGGCACATCCACCAATCATATTCACCTTTTTGACCCTGCCAAGCATACGTCCCTTCTGTATGCCATCAAACATCCATCGAGTATGGTATGCAACACCCTCCATCACAGCACGGACCATATGTCGCTTCTCGTGTGCTAATGAGAGATTAAAATAACCACCCCGGACTGTGTGATCGTTCAACGGACTTCGTTCACCAAACAGCCATGGTGTAAATAACAGTCCATTCGAACCGGCAGGTGACAGAACGGCAACCTCATCTAGTGTCTTGTAGGGATTACGGCGACCCTCAATACACTCTCTACACTGTGGACTTGTCAGATCAGCCACGTAATGGCACAGATTGCAGTGCATCTGCTCTCTGAGATGCTTCAGGCATGCACCAGCAGACTCCTGTTCTGCCACCATAAAGAAGCGACCGGGAATCGCACTCTTGATTGACCCTGTGTACGTGAATATGTCGAGCTTTCGATCCTTGACATGCGCACCGACCCATGCACTAGAACCTGCATAGAGGTGGACCTCTTTCTCTCTCACGGCACCAGAACCAACTGCAGCAGCTGCCATGTCCCCTGCACCATTGACAACCTGTGTTTCTGTAGTGAGACCGAGTTGGGAAGCAGCCTCACCTGTGAGCGTGCCAACAATGTGGGTAGAGGGACGTAACTCTGGCAGTCGGTCCTCATCCAGTCCCATCCAACCCAATATAGTACTGGACCAACATTCTCTTCGTGAGTTCATCATCCATGTCACACTGGCACAGTCAAAAGAGGCGATATATTCACCCGTACAGCGGTAGATGAGATAGTCTTTACAGTCGAGAAATTTGTGCGTCTTCTCAAATATCTCAGGACGGACTTCCTTCACCCAGAGTATCTTTCCAATAGTGTCCTTACCGGAGGGCAGACCACCTGTGATCCTGAGCATCCTCAACATTCTGATTGGTCCGGCAGCAATTGCCTTGTTCTGACTGGCAGCTCGTGTGTCCATCCAGGTCATACAGTTCATCAGGGGCGTGCCGGCCTTATCCACGGGTATTGTTCCCATCATCTGAGTGGCAAAGGTAATTACGGTAATATCTTTTGGACTGATCCCAGATCTGTTGAGCACATCATGTGTTGTCTTACAGATTGCACGCCACCAGTGTCCGTTCGGATCCTGTTCCGCCCAGCCTGGTTCTGGATAGAGTACTGGATAGTGTTCAATTGCAGTTGCTAAGATGCGCCCTTCAGAGTCAACGATAGATGCCTTGTCACCACTAGTACCCAGGTCATGTGCAATTACCAGTGCACTCATGCTACCATCTCTGCAGTTGTATCTTTGAATGTTGCAGATGAAATACATTTCGGCAATAGACGGTGGATGCCAACCTAAGAATGTTGAGGGTGACTCACATACGTCCTTGATGTCAGGACTGAATCAAGTCGTTTGTTGCCTGTTACCACATGAGACCTCTGAAAGGCGATGCTTAAGTTGACATTCACTGTGGAATAGTGATATTATTATTGTCAGCCACTATAAAGTACGAGGTGATAAAATGCCGTTCATCAAGTATGAGGGTGCACAACTCTATTATGTCGACGTCGATAGACGTGAAGACAAGTCGAAAGGGCTCACAATGCTGCTTATCCATGGTGCTGGCACTTCCCATTCAATATGGGATGCACAGATCAAGGAGTTATCCTCAAGGTACAGAGTTGTAGCACCTGATCTATCCGCACATGGAAGATCTGAGATCCGTCCTGGGTCTGCAGACATAAATGGCTATGTAGAAGAAGTTGCGGCACTCGTTGAACATCTTGATCTTCAAGACTTTGTACTTGGAGGCCACTCTATGGGTGGCGGTGTTGTACTGGCATATGCACTCAATGAGCAACTGCGACAGCCGCGGGCATTGTTACTCGTGAGTACAAATTCTAATCTTGACATGTCCCACGTGATACCCGGGCTGGCTGTGGAGGTCATAGAACGGATTATTCGCCGACTCACAGGCAGTCCTAGAGGAATGACTGGACAGGGTGTTCTTGGCTCTGGTGATCTTCACGATTCGATGCGCAATCTTCAAAGAGACCTTGAGGCATGCCACCGATTTGATGTCACAGATCATCTCTCTCGAATACAACTACCTGTATTTGCAATAGTGGGTGATGATGATGAGATATTCCCGCCTCCTGTCATGAAACGGCTCACTGACGGTCTCCCAATGGCAGATATTGCAGTTGTTATAGAGGCTGACCATTGTCCTATGACCGAACAGCCTACTGAGTTCAACAGACTCGTAGGAGAGTTCTTAGACTGGTTGGAGCGTGTTGGCCAACGGTCGTCGTTATGAGTCATAGAATAGAACTATCTGCACCGTTCTCATTCATTTCTGATTATGGTTCATCATAGCTGAGAGCCTATACAAAGTTTTGTCTCATAACTACAGGTTCTATAGCAACAACTCCCATCACTTGATCCATGACATAGATTAAACTTTGCACCATTTATCTGTCAATTTTTGGTGTCCATCATTATTATATCTTGTAGTCCCAGGAAAAGTGCTTGGTGCAGGAGTATTGTTTCAGTAGAACGTAGTCGTGTTGAAACTTCAAAACCAGACCTACAACGTTGTGAATCAACTTTTATAATGAATTGTGTTAAGTATTAGCATCCCGCGAAAGCTTATTAGTAGGCCTCTCTATCGCCTATTCAAACCTCAGTAGCGGCACAGGAACTGATGTAACAATGAGTAGTTCGTATGACTACCTCTTTAAGACTGTTGTATTAGGAGAAGGGGCTGTAGGAAAGACTGCTATTGTGACCAGGTTCTCCCATGGCTTCTTCCGGACGGACTACAAGACCACAATAGGTTCTCAGTTTGCTGTAAAGAGCATTGATGTTCTCTCTGAAAGAGGAGAAAAGATCACAGTCAAACTGCAGATATGGGATGTAGCAGGTCAGAACAGATTCCAGATATTGCGTCCCATGTACTATCGTGGATCCAGTGGTGGTTTACTCGTATACGACGTCACAAGAAAGAGGACGTTTCTAGCACTAGATGAGTGGCTAGCAGAACTCAAAAAGGCCATTAACAAGGAGATCCCCCTTGTTCTTGTTGCCAACAAGACTGATCTTCCGGATCGAGTTGTCACACCTGCGGAGGGTCGTGCTTATGCGAATGAACATGGCATGCCCTACGTCGAGTCCAGTGCAAAGACTGGTGATGGAATTATTGATGCGTTTGAACAGCTGGCCAAGATACTCATAAGGGACAGAGAGAGTTCGACATCATCACTTGATCGATGAGATTCAACAATAGAGATGACTCAGATACAACTGCGCTGATACAAGTGGATTGGACCTATTGAGAGGTAGGCATATTTAGGAGTCATATTTCCTTCTAGACAGCAAATGACCAACCCTGATGAACATTATCCGGTGAACACAATTCCACCTCTTGCATGGGCATTTGAGTTATACTTTGCTCACAAGGGTCGCTTTAAGGACACGCCAATAATTGAGGTCATAGTCCCAGTCAGTGCGCATAAGGGACTGGTTCACAAGAAGGGTAGTCATGACATCGTGATGTGGATATCAAAACGCCGGTTATATGTCCGTAGCAGATGTACCGATGACAACAACTGCAACTTCAATACGGATCGAATTGATGGCAGTGACAGGGAGGCGCTCAAAAAGATATCATGGGAAAACATAGACATAAGAAAGTTCTTTGCTATCATAACAAAGTGGCTGCTCAGACTCAACCTTGACATGGTGCTCTTCATCAGAGCGCTTAACTCTGTATGTGACAGTCGAGTAACACTTCCACTAACAACAGAGTTTGGAAAGACGTTTGAGCGATTCAATGATTATCGTAAAACGCGATGGCCATCAGATGTGACACCTGATAAAATGGATATGTTCATGAGGGAGTTACTCATCAGAGTAGCATTCTGGTTTCGGGCGGCTGCGACTGTGAATGCTCTAAAGTGAATATCAAGTTCGGTCTCGGATTCCAACATCTGGTCTGTTAGCAGCTCTCTAGAACTGGTAAGCCTCAATTTGAATAGGAATTAATCACGTTTGAGTGAGTTCTTATTTTTAGGTGGGGCCTATTAAGGAACATCTTTATCGCCTGTTGTACTGCACAGACACATCCCACGTTATAAAGAGGGAGACCGCATTCGGAGACTGATGACATGGGACTCACAGTTGGCCTTCTAGTCAATCCTATTGCAGGAATGGGTGGACGTGTTGGTCTAAAGGGAACTGATGGGGTGTACGACGAGGCGATCCGAAGAGGTGCCACACCAGTCGCACCAGGTCGTGCACGTGAGTTTCTTGATGCACTCCGAGAATATATGGAACTCGCTACTTCAGAGGTGAGTATAATTACGTGCCCTGGTCCCATGGGTGCAGTAGTATTTGAGGGACTACCTTTTGATTATACAACTATAGAAGTCGAAATATCAGACTTGACTGATGCACGTGACACCAATTTGTGTGTCAAGGCACTCTATGATGCTGGAGTTCGACTCCTTGTGTTCGTTGGTGGAGATGGTACTGCTAGGGACATATTGAATGCTGTCAATGAGTATGAGTTGGAAGGTTTGATGGTCATCGGAGTCCCCTCTGGTGTGAAGATGTATAGTGGCATCTTTGTGATAAGTCCTCGTGATGCTGCCGCAGTGGTTAAACTTGTGGCTGAGGGTCGGACCACACCTGCAGAGTTTGAGGTCATGGATGCTGACGAAGATGCGATACGTGCGGATCGGTTCATAACCCGACTCTACGGCTATCTCACAGGTCCTGCAGTTCCTGCACGTTTTCAGGGCTCAAAACAGGTCAGTCCCGAGACCATAGATGAACATGAGGCTCAGGAGGCAATAGCACGATATATTGTTGAGAAGATGCAACCGAGTGAGACATACATACTTGGTCCCGGTACCACAGTCAAGAGTATTGCAGACTTACTTGGCATCATGAAGACAACACTGGGTGTGGATGTGTATTCGAATGGACATGTATACTATGATGTGAATGAGAGTCAACTGTTGGATATCATCAAAGACTTCAGTCGAACATGGATCATCGTATCCCCCATTGGTCATCAGGGAATGCTATTTGGTCGAGGTAATCAACAGATCAGTCCTGCGATCATCCAACGAGTTGGTAGAGAACACATCTGGGTAGCGATGACTCCCTCTAAACTCAGAAGTATTGAGTCCGGCACGCTAAGAGTCGATACTGGTGATGCTCAGGTCGATGAGATGCTCAGAGGATATATACGTGTCATCACTGACTATGCTGAGATTCGCCTGGTCAAGGTCGAATAGACAACAGTTAATAATAATATGCTTAGAGTGTGACCGAGTCTATCTGTTGTGACATGTTCTCTCAGAAATGACAATCTCCCCTACTCTGATACAAAACTGATAATAAGAGGTTGGCACATAGGAGGTCAAGTAATAATTGATAGTTCTGATGACTGACTTTGGCGAGTCTGAGTATGTAGGAATGATGAAAGGGGTCATATACTCTATCAATCCATCGGTTCAAGTAGTCGATCTCACACACTCTATCTCAGCTCAGTGCGTTCTTGAGGGCGCCTGGGTCCTATATCAGTCATACAGATACTTTCCCTCAAATACTATCTTTCTGGCAGTTGTTGATCCGGATGTTGGTACTCATCGCGACTGCGTAATTGTCAAGACGCGTGACCATCTCTTTGTCGGCCCTGACAATGGTCTTCTGTTTCCTGCAGCTGATGTTGATGGGATCAACTCCGTCTATAGCATACCTATTGACAGTCGGGCATCACATACCTTCCATGGTCGTGATGTCTTTGCAAGAGTTGTGGCTGAACTCTCCATTGGACGTGATGTGGCCACACTTGGTAGGGCAAAGAACCGCCTTGATGTATCACTCCAGTTCTATCGTGAGGGACGAACTGGACAGGTCGTCCGAATCGATAGATTTGGCAATATTATAACTAACATACCTCCCTCCCAGAGTTCATCTGTGATACTCACGACCGATAGAATCAGAATGACTCTGGCTGTGAAGACAACATATGCCGAGGGTTCAACTGATGAGCCATTTGCCCTAGTGGGTAGTCATGGTACTATGGAGATCGCTGTGAAGAATGGACGTGCTGACAGACACCTATCTCTAAGAGTTGGTGACCTGCTGACACTAGACTAAATGTTAGTACTTAAGAAACGTGTGAATTGATCTAAATTCTAGTCTATCCCTCTAATCAAATTGTCCAATTTATATCAAATTTCACTCTAAAGTCTATCCAACAAAGGAGAATTTTTCTATTTTCTTCTTCCAAAACAATTGTTAACAGAAGTTCCGTCACCTGTAAATACTGAATGGTACAAAAAAAAACATACATCTCCTCATGAATATCGAGCCGACCACTTGTCAGATGCTTTATGTGGCATCGCTACAGCCGTGACTCACGGCTTCCGCAGGACTACTAGGTGTTCCGCGGGCATTCTTATGTCCTCGTAGCCCGAGGCAGGATTGACTCTGGACTGAAACATCACCCTCGAAACAATAGGATCTACGTACGTGACATGATGCCCCAGCCCGACTTCGTCAGATGTTCGACGAGTATCGTATCAATCGGGATACGTGTGGTCTGTATCTTCGTAGGCCTGACAAAGATACACATACACTTGGTGACATTTTGACCCAATGACGATAGAACCGCGGGGATGGCGTGGAAATACCTGTCGTACAATAACTGCAAGTGTTCCTGATCGATCTGCTTCCTGAACTTGTCGAACGTTGGAGAGTTCACGTCAGTATTGTCAACTTTATTATAGGAAATCTCCATCCTGCTAAGCGACTTGATGTAATCCTCGCTGTAGCCGAGCCAGAAGAGATCCGTTTTGCGGATTGGATATATTCCTGTGCCTGGAGATAAGGTGGGGAGGTAATTAGAATTTCAACATCGCGGTCTAGAGAAGTATGAAGGGTATCGATTCCTGCCCGTATGCGCGAGTCCACATGCTTTGGGTTAAGCAGGTTGTACCTTGATCTTGTGACGAAGAGTCTGCATCTCGGTTGCAAGTTTCTGATAGAATTGGGATTCCCAGTCCGCTTCGAGTAGTCGGTCAATCTTGTCCTTGGAGAACTTCGATTTGTAGAGCTTGTGAACCTTCTCGTCAGCATAGGAGAAGTATCGTGTCGTCTTCAATAGGGGAATGGCGATTGCCTTCTTGGAGTCGTTTCCTAGCGAGTGAACAAAGCCCCACGCCATGGATATCATGGGAAGGAACTCCTCCGGGAACCAGTAGTCAAGATTACTCCAGTCGGGTACGAACTCCTTGGTAGAGTTTCTCATTTCCTCCAATAACTTCGATATACTTATTTGCGGAGAGGGCATGATGGCTGTGTCATAAATCAGGTTCAGGAGTGGGTTTAGATCCCATAGTTCATAATTGTACACGTAGATTCTCGCTACGAGCCCCACTGTACCGCAACCCGCGAATGAGTCAAATACTGTACTTCCTGGCACACCGACCTTCTTCAGGGCATAAGCAACGACTTGTGGGATGAACTTGGCGGGGTACTTGTATATAGAGAGAGGTTCCATAGGTCGTCCGCGGGACCTCAGGAACCGAGTCCCGAAAGACTATGTCTATACTTCTACCTGTTCCGAACGGGACTTCCTCTGCAGTTTCATCTGGATCGATGAAATCGGACAATCTTGACTCCAAGCGGTTGACATTCTTACCCGTTTGTCTTCTCTGCTGTAATGTCTGTTTTTGATATATATCTGGCACGATACAAGCCTTATCAAAGTTACTTGACTATCAAACGAACTCTGCTTGCAAAACATTTCGCTAAGTCCTACAAATTAGTCACAACGACAATTCCATCTTTGGGATGGTCTTCGGCACCCACAAGCCCAGAAAGAATAATCTGGACTTCAATAGTTCTATACATTTCGAGTATATCTCATACAGACCTACTACGTCGTGCACTGCGTATTCCATCGACACCAAGATCTCTCTCACCAAGATGGTCTGAACTATGTCTACCCAGGTCGACCAATGATAGATGAAAGTCAATCTCCTCCCATACTGATGCCGTTGCATTCTTCGCAGACTCTATCACAGTCTCGTCATCTGCCTTGAGAGCATACTTGGCATATTCAAGGTCTACCTTCTGGATACCATCACAGTCTCCGGCCCAGTAAATTGCGGATATTGGGTCAAGAAAGACCTCCATCTTTTTTCCAACTCTTGCTAGAAAGAATGTGTCCGGGTCAGATACTTCAGGGGGAGTTGGAATCACCTGTAGTTCTGCATCGAGTATTGTGGCACATTGTTGCTTCGCACATTCAACATGCTCCATAGGTACATCGGAGTATCTGAGTGGAACTCGGACTGTGAAGAATCGGATACAGCTGTCTACATGCATCAAGGCGGGGGGGTTTCTAATGATCTGCCAGACTGATTCTATATCGATTACTCCATCGTCCAGTGTCTTCATACATGTCTTGACAAGAAGTCGGTCATTGCCAGCATGTTCAATTGAGGTTGTCATTCTTCAAGCTCCCGAATACCGAGATGTTTTCCAAAGATCTACCTTGTAAAACGTTCAATTCTCGAAGTACCCAACTCTGTCTCTGCCGCTGAACATTTAAATCAGTTCTCTTCGAGTTATATGTTCTGAGGGGGTGTACATTCTTTAGAGTGGACAGTGTATCTGACCGACAGAAATAACATGGCCCCCAACAGAATGGAGAACATAAGGAACAAGTAGAGCAAGGCCGAGTATGTTGTGGGAGCATACAACTTGGCAAATTTTGTGATTGTTCCGGAGGACATCCATACCAATGAGAGTATCACAATAAGCGAGTACATCTTGTTGTTTTTCATATCTCTAAAAGAATAAACGGTAGGGAGTACAAACAGTGGAAACAAAATGAAAAGCATTCTGCTCCAGTCAGTAGCAAAAAGACACAGTAGTAGCGAGACCGGCGGTAACACCAGAAGCAGAGCGTTTTCAAATGTTTCAAATCTACGCAGCATCGAGAGCATACAAAAGATCATTGCACCATATAGGAGCACCACCAAAGCGAATATTTTCCTGAAGAAATATAGGATCACAAGTCCAGGTCCCATTTCTAGAGAGATCCCATTGTATTCAAGCACATAGAGCACTGTGTCTATCGAGTAACCGCTAGGACCTCTTAGAAGCATTAAAGATACAAGAATGACCAGCGTTATTAGAGAGGTAGTAGTCCAGAGTTTATTCTTCTTGATGATACTATAGAGTAGCCAGACGGGAACAACGAGCGTCATGATCGACAGAATGGTAGTCAATATTAAACACACAGAACGCAATTCCATAGTCTTTCATGTTGTGTTTGAGGAGGACTACCATTTTCTCTTTCAAACCGTAATACATCTCATCATCTGCCTCTGAAATGTCTGAAAAAGACACATTGTTTCAGTAGTCTGTGATACAGTCGGGATATCCGGTTTGTTTCTTTCTTTTAACATCTACGGGAGATTCGATTTTGTGACTACGTTCTAAGATTGATACTGACATGACTGACTGAACAAAATACCTGGTGAGAATTGCTCAGCATGGTCTCGTACATGTTCTGTTAGCATATTGTAGATGTCAACTTAAACCGCACCCAGAGATCTGATGGGGTGAGCGACAACGAACGACTCGATCCAGTTCTGGATTTTATTGACGTCTGTAAGTTGACATCCACTGTCAGTATGGAACAGATCAGTGGAATACGTCCTATTGAAGAGCAAATATACTACAATTTGTGAGCAGAAGCGACCGTAAAATATCATCTTATATATTGAAGCATCACCTTTTTCTTTAGACAGTCGAAATCGGTCTGTGATGTATATGAGTACGAGACTGTTTGGAACGACCGGCATCAGGAGAATATATGGTAGAGAATTCACACTGGACATGGCACTGGACCTTGGAAAGACACTTGGTACATATCTCAATGGAAATAGAGTTGTGATTGCTTATGATACAAGAACCACAGGTGCCATGATTGCAGACGCGTTTGCCGCAGGTCTGATGTCTACGGGAGTAGATGTTGTCTATGCAGGAATGATTCCGACACCGACTCTTGCCTTTATCACACAGAACAGAGGATTTGATGCGGGAGTGATGGTGACTGCATCACACAATCCACCAGAGTATACAGGTGTCAAGTTCTGGCGTGCGGACAGCATGGGATATACTCCAGAGGAGGAGGCCAGATTAGAGGAGATATACAACGCCAAGAAGTTTAAGGTTGCACCATGGAACAAGATTGGTACAGTAGGTACGATAGAGGACGCAGTCTCGCAACATATTGATGCTCTGCTAAGAATATGTGATGTAGAGCGGATTCGATCGAGAGCGTTCAAGGTCATAGTTGATCCCGGAAATGGCGCAGCATGCGTTCTCACACCATATCTACTACAGAGACTTGGATGCAGCGTTCTGAGTATCAACAGTCAGCCCGATGGCCATTTTCCGGGGCGAAGATCTGAACCTGATGAGGAGTCACTTGTAGACCTTGTGAATATGATGAGAGCAACTCATGCAGATCTAGGAGTTGCACACGATGGTGACTCAGACAGAGTAGTCTTTATCACAGAGAGAGGAGAGGTTGTACGGGGTGACAGAGTCATTGCTTTACTCTCACAAGAGGTCTTGTCTGTTAAGGGCAGTGGCAGTATTGTGACAACTGTCGACAGCTCTCAGATTGTCGAACAGACCGTTACTGCTGCGGGTGGGAAGACTATCAGAACACCAGTTGGGGACATCCAAGTGGCAATGAAGATGAGAGAGGAGAATGCGGTCTTTGGAGGGGAGGCCTGTGGAGTGTTCATCTTTCCAGAATTTCATCTTGCACCAGAACCGTTTCTTGCGATCTGTCGAGTATTGGAGATGATGGCACGTACTAACAAGAGACTTGGTGAACTGTTAGAACAGGTACCAGTATATCCTCTAAGAAAGACAAAGGTCAATTGTGATAATGATAAGAAGAATGATGTGATGGCGATACTCAAAGATAGGCTTCCGAAGATAATGAGCGAAACCACCAATGTTCTGACCGTCGATGGTCTTGCAGTCTTTGTCAGAGAAGGTTGGGTACTTGTACGACCATCAGGAACAGAACCAGTCATCAGGATCACATGCGAGGCAACGAGTGAAGAAACAGTCGAACGGCTCCTGCAGGACTCGAAGAGAGCAGTCTTAGAGGCAGTCGAGAATAAGGTATAGACTTGCAGAGGAGTTGAGCGAATGAGAGTGTTCAGACCTGTAATGATAATAATATAAAACTAGATAGGATGATAGGATGCAATCAGTGAAAGTATAATAGGATACAATACAGGGTCTAGGATGAAAAATATGTCAAGGTCAAGAGAAGAAAAAGAACTCGACGCTGCAATAAAGGAAGAGTTTGAGTGGGCACTGAAAGACCCCAACGAAGAGAAGATTCGCGGTCTTGGTGAGGTTGTCAGCACGATAACCACGAAGTTAGTGGAAGCCATAGGCCAGATCGAATCAAACATTATGAACCTCCAGAGTCAGATTCAGTCACTCAGCTCTAAGGTGGAATCGCTCGAGGCACGAGTCGCAAGAGGTGTTGCGCCCGCCCCAGGGGCTGAACGCGTACCATCACCTGGAGCAGAGGCCGCACCAGCCATAGCTAAGGCACCGGTTGCATCTGCGCCAAAGGCAGCACCGATGAGCCCAGCAGGTGGAATGATGGGCGAACTGAAACAGCTGCTCGCAGCCAGGAGAAAGAAGGCAAGTTCAGACTCGGAGTGAGAGTATCACTACACGAGCCTATTCACACTATTTTGAGGATAGAAGGGACCTGCGTGTACAGGGCGACTTACTGAGAACGCCTCTGCGCGTTCACATGATGCCTGGACCCCACGCATTCTTGTCCGGGCATCATAGAAGCGAAGATAGAATCCATCTGCCTTTGATATCTGTGACCTGTGTTGTTGAAGTGCCGTCAGAGCATCTGTATACGAGTCAGAGATATCGACCAGTACGTGTGGGTTGCTTAGTAGAGAGTTGATCTCCATATGGTAGATCTCTCTCACGCGATGTGCATTTTCATACTGAGTTACATGAGATGCCCATTCCACAGCATCTTCGACAGCTCTACAACAGGCAACATGACTCTGATTATAGTCATTCTCGCTATGAGTTATAATGATAGTCGGTCTACTCTCAAGTATCGTGCGGACAATCTGTTCTTTAACAGATGAGTCAATTCCAAAGTTGTCACGAATGCTAGTATAGATTCTACACACACCTAAGATACGACATGCCTCGATTAGTTCGTTGTTTCTGGTTGCATCACCTGTTAGACAGAGCAGGTCAACAGGTAGACCCATCCGTGTATGACTAATGATTGTGCCACCTGCACCAATACATTCATCGTCAGGATGTGCAGTCACTACTAGAATTGCACTCACATCTTCATCCATCCGTACAGCGACTATTCAGTAGAACAACTAAGAACTTGGATTTACCAGTTTTGATTCTAACAGTTCTCTTTTATTTAACTGGAGTAAATTCAATTCATATGATTCAAAGGATATGTCCAGTGGCCGCTCATGTTGACATTCCTTTGACTTTGACGATGGGATGCGGTCTCCGAAAAAGGCAATGAGAGTTTCAGACTGAATGCCATCTATAAACTCTATTCAGCTGACATTCATCGCAATGCGTCTTCTGCAGCCTTCATCACTCTTCTGTAGACCTTCGTGTCTAGCCTGAATCCTTGATCCACCATTCTGTCAATGAGTTCTCTAAACTCCATAGGGCTCATTAGTCGTTGTGTGACGGCTTTGAGGAGTACACCCACAGTCCCAATGCAGTTCACGTTCAGGGTTTCAGCCACCCTTCGTCCCGTCTTGTCATCGATGATCAACAGAGCCCCCACCGACTCTGCAAGGACTATCGCTGCAGTCTCTCCAGAGTGAGTTCCGCTGATAGCAGCTAGTCGTTTGATACTGTCTATTCCCACATCGTGAACCTCAAGCCAGCCACTCTGTACTGCCTCAGTAACGATGATTGAATCAGGCGATTTGTTGGCATCACAGACCTCTTCAAACACTAGTCTGGGAACAAGGACTCTTCCAAACAAGTCCTTGAGGATTGACATGAGGCCTGCTCTTGACAAGTGAATTAAGAGGGTCGCGTTACACACGACTAGTTCTCTCTCTGACAAGAGCAAGATCACGCTCCAAGTCCTCTGCATCATAAGAGATAGGTATCAATGCTTGATCAGCGGCATCTATCATCTCCCTGAGCGAGACCCTTGCCATCTCTGCTGCCTTCCAGAGGGTGACTCTTCTCTCACGGTATGCCTTTAGGGCTTGCTCCATCAGAAACACCCGAATTCCAGCATCCAGAAGTCTCCTGATCAGATCGGATCGGTCAATCTTTTCCTCCTTAGAGAGAGTCTCCAACATCTTTACCATGTCCTCAGGTAGTCTGGCAGTCACAGTTTCCATTCGACATCGTATACAAAATATGATTTTGTATACATAAAGTTTGTTTTATCTACAGACGCATAATATTTGTATGAGCCAATTGCTGCGTTTTGTGTCAAACCCTATTTTAATCTCGCAACTCTTGCTCACTCAGACGTAATCGCCTCTTAGACTATGCCCGTACGTGAATAGCACCCTCCCTTAACAGACTCTATCTGTTGGAGAATATCGCTCTTGTCAAAAAGCCGTTACACTGCCCGCTCATGTCAATCCACCATACCTCTCCTCACATTGATAGAGTCTGCTACACTTTTCACGCCTCATACCTCAGATATATATCTTCAATGTTAACATCACAATAGATATCTAGACACACAAGTCCACAGATAGACCGTGATAGTATATCATATAATAGACTGATAGGAGTGAAACCATTGAGAATAGGAGTAAACATGTTTCCTTCACTTGGCGGTTCGGGACATCTGGCAACTCGACTTGGCGAACATTTGGCAGCCAGGGGGCATCATATTCACTTCATCACACATAAGAGACCGTTCATACTGATGTGGGAAGACCCACCGAATATATCCGTTGACCTTGTTGACAAATTTGACTATCCTCTCTTTGAAGAAACTGGTTCGCCATATACAACAGTCGTGATATCGAAGAACGTGAGGACTATCAACAGTGCAGGACTCGAGGTGATTCATGCACACTATGCAATACCCCATGCATTAGCTGCATATATGACAAGACATATCACAGGGGTTCCATACGTGGTGACCCTGCATGGCTCAGATGTACACACTCTTGGTTCAGACCCTGCATACAGACCTGTTGTAAAATATACTGTAGAAGATGCGAATGCTGTGACCGCGGTGTCGCAGTTCATTGCAGATATGGCACACGAGAAGATTGGGATATCTCGCGATATTCAGGTCATTCCTAACTTTGTTGATACAGATATATTTAGGCCGCACAGGGTACAGAAAATAGTTATTGAAAACGGCTGTGTATCGATAAAACATCATAAGGCGGTAGCGAGTACTAGCTCAGACAAAGAATTGATTCTGCTTCATGCATCAAACTTTCGGGCCGTAAAGAGAGTGGTAGGTATTATTGATGCTATGAAGATAGTTGTTGAGCATGTACCTGATGCCCATCTTGTTCTTGTAGGCGATGGCCCAACACGTATAGACGCCGAACGGAGAGTGGAAGAACTCGGTCTGTTTGAGAGAGTCCACTTTCTAGGTGTGCATAGCAACATGCCAGAAGTCCTACCCGCAGCAGACGTCTTCCTGCTCAACTCTAGTGTAGAGGGAATGCCACTTGTTCTTCTTGAGGCGATGGCATGTGGAGTACCGGTTGTGACAACTCCTGCAGGAGGAGTAATAGAACTGGTCAGGAATGGAATAGATGGAATTGTGACAGACGGTTTTCAGACTGATGAGTATGCGGAGGCAGTCATCAGACTCCTTCAGGACGATAGACTTCGCAGAAGGTTTGCTGTCGCCGGCGTCTATACGTGT
>FWPU01005603.1_pt1 | contig 26822 bp, 23 predicted proteins | sample 2228361 | NCBI WGS metagenome assembly FWPU01 (sample SAMEA103939777, study PRJEB20133) | metagenome
TCGGCAAATATGTGCTGCTCTACGACCCGCTGGACGGCTCCTCGAACATTGACTACAACGTGAGCATCGGCACGATCTTCGCCATCTACCGCCGCAAGAGCGAGACCGGCCCCGGCACGCTGGAGGACTGCCTGCAGAAGGGGCGCGACCTGGTTGCCGCCGGATATCTGATCTATGGGGCGAGCACCATGCTCGTCTATTCCTCGGGAATGGGCGTGCACGGGTTCACCCTCGATCCGATCGTCGGCGAATTCCTGCTCACCCACCCGAACATCCGCGTCCCGGAGAAGGCGAAATACTACAGCGTCAACCAGGGCTACGAGAAATACTGGAGCGAGGGCATCCGCCGCTTCACCCATTACCTGCAAGGGGATGAACCCGATGCGCAGGGGAACTACCGCAAAGGGTTATCTTTGCGCTACATCGGCTCCATGGTGGCTGACTTTCACCGCAACCTGCTCGCAGGCGGCATTTTCTACTACCCGGCAGACAGCAAAGACCCGCACTATCCGCATGGCAAGCTGCGCCTGTGCTACGAAGGCGCGCCGCTGGCTTTCATCATCGAACAGGCTGGTGGCCTGGCTACGGACGGTCATCAGAACCTGCTCGATATCCAGCCGACCGAATTGCATCAGCGTACACCGATGTTCATCGGCAACCGCGATCTCGTGGAGAAGGCAGAGGAATTCATCTCCGCCTACGATGAGCGCTGAGACTGCCACAAATCTGCTGAATTATTCGAGCCTGACAGGTTTGGAGATCATCCGCCAGGCGCTGGAAGGGCAGCTGGTCTCTGCCCCTTCCCTGCCTGGCAAATTTGATCGATCTGACTGGGAGGAGCACATTTCCTTTCTGGAGACGCGGCGGAGTACTGCTTCCAGCTGTCGACCCTGCCTGAGGGATCGCGCGGCGATGTCCCCCGGGCGTGCGAACCGCTGGCTGCGCGACCAGGAGCAGGACTGATCCCTGGCATCCATCTTTATCGACACCAATCTTTTGGTCGATCTCTCTGAGAATGGCCAGGTTCTGGAAGGTGTGCGCTTTGTGAACCCATTTTCCACAGAGATCCGCCTGGAGGAACGGACATGATCGAGCTCGCCATCATGATCGAAGGTCAAAACGGTCTGAACTGGCCGCGCTGGCAGCGCATCGCCGCGGCGGTCGAAGACCTGGGGTTCGCCGGCCTCTACCGCTCTGACCATTTCACCAACGCCAGTCCACCGGACAAAGATTCGCTGGAGTTGTGGGTCTCGCTGACCTGGCTGGCAAGCCACACGCGGCGCATCGAGTTCGGCCCGCTGGTCACGCCGCTCTCGTTCCGCCACCCGGCGCTGACCGCCCGCATGGCTGCCGCGGTGGACGATCTCTCCGGTGGACGGCTGACCCTGGGGTTGGGCGCCGGCTGGCAGGAGCGCGAACACCGCACCTTCGGCTTCGATCTGCTCGACCTGCCGGGCCGCATGCAGCGCTTCGCAGAGGGAGTGGAAGTCATCAGCCTCCTGCTCACCAGTGAAACACCGGTAAGTTTCACGGGCAGGTTCTTCCAGTTGCGGGAGGCGATCCTGCTACCGCGTCCGAGCCGCCCCGGCGGACCGCCCATCTTGATCGGCGGCAGCGGCTTGAAACGCACCCTTCCGCTGGCAGCGCGCTTTGCTTCCCAATGGAACTGCATCCAACTGACCCCCGAGAGGTTTATGGAGGTCAACCGCCATCTGGACGGGCTGCTTCGCCAGGCAGGGCGCGACCCGAAAGCTGTGCGGCGCACCATGATGACCGGCTGCATTCTTGCCAGAGATGAAGCAGAGCTGGCGCGCAAAGTGGCGGAACGCACGCGCGGCGAGCGCACGGCGCAAGACCTGCGCCAGCGCGGCGCCATCGTGGGCACACCCGCGCAGATCGAAGCACAATTGCGTGCTCTGGAGGCGGCCGGTGTGCAGCGCGTCATGCTCCAGTGGCTGGATCTGGACGACCTTCAGGGACTGGAGGTGCTGGCGAGATCGATCCACTGACTTCACAGGCCCGGCAGCGCGGTTTACCCGAGGATCGACGCGCAGCTTCCACAAACAAGAAACAAGCGCTGATCTTAATAAATTCGCCTGATGCGTGGATCGCTCTTTCTCCGTCAATAGGCGCCGCCCTCTTTCGATAATTCGAATCAATTCGCGTATTCCGCTGATCGTTTTACGCTCCTATGGTATTATCAGGAGAACAGTAAGTGAATGAATCCGCCAGGACGAAAGGCCTGGCATCAAGCAGGGAACTTATGAAAAAACCGCTGATCAGACTGACCTTGCTGGGGCTCATCGGCTTATGGGTGCTGCTCTCCTGTAATTTCCTCACCGGTCTGAACCAGGATTACCAGGAGGTGCGCGGCACGGCGCAGGCCATCGCCACCCAGGCAGAGCAAATCATCACCCAGGCGCAGAGTATCGCCACCCAAATCAGCGAGAGCGACGCCATGGCGACTGCGCGGGCGATCGCCACCAAAGAAGGCCCGGCGCTGATTGGCACCGCTCAGGCTCTGGCAACCCAGGCTGCCGAGGAAGGCTATCTGCAGACTGCGGAGGCCTTCATCACCAGCCAGCCGAAAGAACTGATAGAGACCTTGCAGGCGATCGCCACCCGCGTGGTCCATCCCTCCGGTGTCCCGGAAGATATCCCCATGATCGCCGCCGAATCGATGACCAACCTCTACGCCAGTGATTCCCTGATCTCGTATTATGCGGCGCTCGACTACCCGACTATGGTTGCCTACTATAAAGCCAGCATGCCGGTCATGGGTTGGGAACTTGCCCCGTCCGGCAACATGGAGACGGATACGGCGGCAGTGCTGCGCTACAGAAAACCAGATCGGACCGCCACCATCACGCTGACCGCCAACCCGCTCACCGACCAGACCATCGTGCTGATCGCCGTCAATGCCCGCTGATCCCGCCGGTTCTCTGAAGGCATTCTTTACCCCCAATTCTATCGCCGTGATCGGCGCTTCGACCCATCCTGAGAAGCTGGGCTATGCGGTCTTGAAGAACCTGGTCGAAGGGGGGTTCTGCCGGCGGGGGCGGGTGTATCCGATCAACCCCAAGGCTACCGAGATCCTTGGCCAGCGCGCCTATGCTTCCGTTCAGGAGGTGAGCGATCGGATCGACCTGGCGGTGATCGTGATCCCATACCCGCTGGTGCCAGAGGCGCTGCGCACCTGCGGTGAAAAGGGCATCCCGGCGGCGATCGTGATCAGCGCCGGTTTCCGCGAGGCAGGTCGGGAAGGGCTCGAGCGGGAGCTCGAATTGATCGAGATCGCCCGGCAGTACGGCATCCGCCTGATAGGCCCCAACTGCCTGGGGGTGATCGATACTTACACGCCGCTCAACGCTTCCTTTGCCGCCGGGACGCCACCCAAAGGACCGATGGCTTTCATGTCGCAATCCGGTGCCCTGGGGACAGCCGTGCTGGATATCGCCCTGGCGGGCCGGCTGGGGCTTTCCAAGTTCGTCAGTCTGGGCAACAAGGCGGATGTGGATGAGATCGACCTGCTGCAAGCCTGGCAGGATGACCCCGACACACGCGTGATCCTGATCTACAGCGAAGGGATGAGCGATGGACAGAAGTTCATCGAGGTTGCCCGGCAGGTGACCGCCAGGAAACCGGTCGTGGCGATCAAATCGGGGGTCACGCAATCGGGCTCCCGGGCGGTCTCCTCGCACACCGGTTCGCTGGCTGGATCGGAGCAGGCATACCAGGCTGCCTTCCGCCAGGCGGGGGTGCTGCGCGCCGATTCGATGCAGTCGCTCTTCGATATCGCGCTGGCGCTGGGCTACCAGCCTCCCCTGCGCGACGACCGCATCGCCATCGTCACCAACGCCGGAGGTCCAGGGATCCTGGCTACCGATGCGCTGGAGCGGGCGGGGCTCAGGCTGGCGCGCTTCACCACGGAGACCATCGCCAGCCTCCAGCAGTATCTGCCGGATGCTGCCAGCGCCGCCAACCCAGTGGATGTCCTGGGCGATGCCCGCGCAGACCGCTACCGCTTCGCTCTGGAGAAGGTGATCGCCGACCCCAACGTGGATGGGCTGCTGGTGCTGCTGACTCCCCAGGCGATGACGGAGATCGAAGAGACCGCTGAGGTGGTCGGTGAGATCGCGAAAAGGAGCGACAAACCGGTTTTGGCCTGCTTCATGGGAGAAGCCAGGGTGGAAAGCGGTATCGCCTGCCTGCAAAAATACGACGTGCCCAACTACCCTTACCCCGAGCGCGCCGCCCTGGCGTTCAAAGCCATGTCGCAATATCGAGAATTATGCAACCGCCCACAGCCGGAATACATCCGTTTCCAGGTCGACCAAGAGGCGGTGCGGAACGTGATCGGGCAGGTGCGGCGGGAAAGCCGCCTTGCCATTGGAGATGCCGAGGCGCGCCAGATCATGACCGCCTACGGACTGCAAATCCCTCGTTCCGAGATCGCCGCCACCCCCGATGAGGCGGTGCAGATCGGCCGCCAGATCGGCTACCCGGTGGTGTTGAAGATCGCCTCTCCCGATATCCTGCACAAGACCGACGTGGGCGGCGTCAAGGTCGGATTGGAAAGCCCCGAAGATGTGCGCGATGCGTTCGAGCTGCTGGTCTACCGCGCTCAGCGCTATGTGCCGGATGCGCACATTTGGGGCTGCCTGGTGCAGGAGATGGCGCCTTCCGGTGGTCAGGAGGTGCTGGTGGGGATGAACCGCGACCCGCAGTTTGGCCCGCTGATCACCTTCGGGCTGGGTGGCATCTTCGTGGAGACGCTCAAGGACGTGACTTTCCGCGTCGCTCCGCTCTCTCTGCAAGAGGCGCAGGAGATGCTCGGCGAGATCCGCGCCCGGGCATTGCTCGATGGCGTGCGCGGTAAACCGCCCCTCGATAAGCAAGCCCTCGTGGACGTCCTGCTGCGCGTGGGACAACTCGTCCTGGATTTCCCGGAGATCGTCGAGCTGGATATCAACCCCCTGATCGTCTACCCGCAAGGGCAGGGGGCGATCGCGATCGATATGCGCCTGATTCTGGGCAACTAAGGAGAAGGTTTGTGAAATCGATCTATATCACCTCACTGGAACGTTATTCTGGCAAAACCGCCCTCTGCCTGGCGTTGGGCAGGCGTCTGGTTCAGGATGGTTACCGCATCGCCTACCTCAAACCGCTTTCTCTGCAGCCTTTCCGCATCGGCAACCGCCTGGCAGACGAGGACGCAGCTTTCGTGCGCGAAGTGCTCAACCTGGATGCCGAACCCTGGGAGCTTTCGCCGGTGATCGTGACCCCGGAGTTTCTGCGCGAGCGCCTGCAGGCAACCGAGGAGGAAGACCTGATGGCCCGCGTGCTGCACGCATACGAAACGGCCAGCGCCGGGAAAGACATCATCCTGTTGGAAGGCGGAGGGAGTCTGCGCGAGGGCCACGCCGTACGCCTGCCAACCCCCGAAGTAGCCAGGAGGTTGAGCAGTTGCGTCCTGGTGAGCGTCAAATACCGCTCCGACATCCGCCTGCTGGACGACGCCCTCTCAGCCCGGGCGCGCCTGGGTGAGCTGCTGTGCGGGGCGGTGATCAACCGCCTGCCGGCGGAAGCAGAAGCCTTCACCCGCCAGTACGCCATCCCCTACCTGGAGAAGCGCGGCGTCCAGGTCCTTGGCGCCCTGCCCGAATCGCGCAGCCTGGCTGCACTGACGGTGAGGGAGGTCGCCGAACTGCTCGATGCCCAGGTGCTCACCAGGGACACAAACCTGGAAGCGCTGATCGAAAACCTTACCGTGGGCGCCATGACCGCAGAAGCCGCCCTGCACCGCTTTCGCGAGCAGGCCAACAAAGCTGTTATCACCGGCGGCGACCGCACCGATATCCAGCTGGCGGCTCTGGAGACCTCGACCACCTGTCTGGTGCTGACCGGCAACCTGCAGCCCAGCCCCCTGATCGTGCGACAGGCTGAATCTATGGGCGTGACTGTGCTCCTGGTGCGCGAAAACACGCTGGAGACGGTCGAGGCGATCGAGCGCGTGTTGGGGAAATCGCGCATCGGGCAGGCGGACAAGCTGACCGAATTCCAGCGCCTGTTCGACGAGCACGTGGATATGCAGCGGCTGTACGCAGCTATCGGATTAGGGTGAGAGCAGTGGAGCTATCACAAACCGAATTGGATGCACAAGAGGTGGATGTTTCCGCACGCGCCGCGCGCGATTGGGCGGCCCGATGGAAGCAAAGAGCGGCGTATGAGGGTTGATATCTGGCGGCAGCAGAACAATTGAGGGCAGATTATTGGACAGCCGACCAGGCTCTGGTCAACAAGGCAAGTAAGTTCGGAGCTGAATGGATTCACTGGATGGGAGAGATAAGATGAATGTCTCAGAGGCGATTCGCACCAAGCGCGCCGTCCGGCAATTTCAGGACCGCCCGCTGCCACGCGAGGCGATTCTGACCATCCTCAACGCCGGCAGGCGGGCGCAGTCCTCCAAGAACACACAACCCTGGCAGTTCATCGCCATCACCGACAAAGCGCTGCTCGCAGCCCTGGCGGAAACAGGCACGTATGCCAGCCACCTGGCTGGCGCAGCCCTGGGGGTTGCCATCCTGACCCCCGATCCGGCTTCCCGCTTCAGCATCATGTTCGACGCCGGGCAGGCTGCCGCTTACATGCAGCTGGCTGCCTGGGAGCTGGGCATCGGCTCCTGCCTGGCATCGATCTATGAGCCGGAGAGAGCCCGCCAGGTGCTGGGTTTCCCGGCCGAATGGCATCTGCGCATCGCGCTCTCTTTCGGCTATCCGCAGGATGAAACGGTGTTAACCCGCCCGCCGCGGAAGAGCGGCAGGCAGCCGCTGGAGAGCGTGGTACACTGGAATCGCTGGTAAGCGCGCAATGCGTCCTTATCCGCGCATAGACGCGAACTTGCGCTCCGTCAATGAAGTTCAATAAATGTGGCAGGTCAGGATGCAGGGCATTAAGCCCGGCGAGCCTTAGACCTGATTTGCCAGGTAATTCTCCAGACCCATCTGGGCGATCTGGTCGCGCTGCATCTCTGCCCAGTCCACATGGCCTTCTTCCATGTTGAGGATGCGGGTGAGCAGATCGGCGGTTGCCTGATCGTCGACCTCGTGAGCCAGCCCGATGGCGGCGTTGTAGGCGCGCACCGCCCCAAGCTCGGCTTCCTGATCGTTGGTGACCATCTCCAGGACGGTGTTCCCGATCTTCATGGGATTAAGTTTGGAGACGATCGGTGTGCCTTCCAGGAAGAGGATGCGCTGGATGAGCCATTCGGCGTGGTGCATCTCGTCCTTCGCCTGACCTTCGATGGCTTCGTGCAGTTTCTCGTAGCCCCAATTGGCGCACATCTCGGAGTGCACCATGTACTGATTGATGGCCGTGAGTTCATCGGCCAGGAGTTCGTTCAAGACGGAGAGGATTTTCTCGTTGCCTTTCATGGTATGCTCCCTTCTTGTGTGATGGTGAAAAAGGCAAGGGAATGGTAAGGAGGATTTCTGGTATTATAACCTCACTCCCAGACATCTTTTCTTAAATTGATCTTCTTGGAGGATCACTCCGGGCAAGTCGCCAACCCCCGTTTTTTTAGCGCAAAGACGCGAAGTGGTTCACTTTGATCCCCCCTGCTGCTCAGTCCACACCCTCAGTCACAGTCCACACAGGTGGGCTGCGCGCCCTGCGTCATTGACACTTCAGTCGCCAATTTGGAGTGCTGAAGCCCAGCTTCAGCATACCAAAGTTTTGTGCTGAAGCGCGGCTTCAGGATTCCAATGGGAATCAAAAGTCGCGGATGCAAAGCGGAACGCGAAAAACTGCTTACAACTTTGGAAAAAGGATGTTCGTGCATAACCTCCACCGCGTAGTCAACAGACTCTAAGAATTATTTACAATTTTGCCAGGAGCCTTTTCACAGCTTATCGTTGTGCTAATATTATTAAGTAGTGATCCTTCTGCATTTACCGGGTTTTTCCCATGCATACTCTGCGCCTTACAACACCGTATAAAAGCGCCTGGTTCACGGTCATCCTGCCTACCCTGATCTTTCTTGGGGTATGGTTTGGAGTCTCGCTGTCGATTCTCGCCCTACTGCGATGGGACACTTCCGACTGGCTGGGGATGCTCATCTGCGGCGGGGGGATCATCCCCGGATTTCTGGTCAGCGTGGCGACCTACCCTATCTTGATGAGGTTTGCAGCCCGCGGGAAGGGAGAATTGATTCTGGAGGGCATACGCCTGCGCTGGCGCACAGACCGCCACTGGAGGGAGCTCGATCTCTCGCAGTCCCACCACGCTGAGATCGCCGCAGGCATGAGTGGTCTGGGTGAAACAAACGCCAGCATCAGCTTCCCTCCCAGCGGATTGATGATCCACATGCTTGGCATTCGACGCGAGGAAGTCTTGCGCCTGTTTCCTGAACCTCACTTCGTGGATGAGCTCGCAATTCTCCCTGACGAAGGTTTGTGGGGCTTTGAATTTCTAGCTGCGGAGCCCACAGCCTATCGCTTTTTCACCACCTTGCTGGAAGTTCTCTGGCGAAATCGGGAGAAAAACTTATATTTCCAACTTTATAATAAATTCCCCTGGGAGGAACCTCCCCGACCAGCCTTTCACCACATCCGCCTGATCGAATGGGATAAGCGTACCCCCGCAGATGAGGCTTTCATCGACACCTTGATGAGCCGGCTTATTGACAATCTGACCACCTCATACGTGCGCGCCACGCCCGATTACCTGGTAGGATGGGTTTACCGTTCCATTGGAAGCAATCTCTCCGGTCTCCCAGATTATTACTGTATCATGCCCCTCGGTTATGTGACTGCCGAGGTCTCCTTACCGCGACCGGATTGGAAACCATTCGTGGTTGGTCACCTCCTCAAAGAGGCTCTGGCGACGGCATTGCATACCACCGTGCCCTCCTACGGTCCCTATCTGGAGCACCGCCGTTATCTCTATATCCGCGGTCGGGGAGAAAATGGCGCTCCACTCGAGCTGGCGTTCGACTGGTACGGGCCAGGCGATAAAGAATACGCAGAGACACAGTTCCTGGTCAAGTTCATCCAGCGATAGAGGGGTGAACGCTTGACCGCTTGAGTTTGCTCTCACCGTGCGGGGTCAAATACTTTCGATGTCAACCGAACTCCAGAAGTATAATAACGCAATCATCCTGAAACTTATCGGAGTTCTCCATATGAGTTCTGTTTACAACGATCGGATCAGCCAATACATCACCGAGTTGTTCGCCGTGCAAGACGAAGTCCTGCAAACCATCAAGCAGGCTTCGAGCGATCACGGTCTGCCTTCGATCAGCGTCAAACCTGAGGAGGGGCGTTTCCTGCAATTCCTGGTGCGCGCCTGCGGGGTGAAGAAAGCGCTGGAGATCGGCACCCTGGGTGGTTACAGCGGGGTGTGGATCGCCCGTGGCCTGCCTGCGGGCGGGAAGCTGATCACGCTCGAGAGGGAAGCCTCCCGGGCGGAGATCGCCCGTGGGCATTTCGCCGCCGCCGGGCTGGCGCAGACCGTTGAAGTGCGCGTGGGCGACGCGCACGACCTGCTGCACGACCTGCGCCACGAAGCCCCCTTCGACTTCGTCTTCATCGACGCGGAGAAGACCGGCTACCCGGCTTATCTGGATTGGGCCATGGAGAACGTCCGGATAGGAGGTGTGATCGCTGCCCACAACGCCTTCCGCAAAGGCAGCGTCGCAGGTCTGGTTCCGGATGATGAATACACCGAACTCATGCGCCAATTCAATCGACGCGTGGCGGATGATCATCGCCTGATCAGCACCATTTTCCCGGCGGGAGATGGGATGGTGTTGGCGGTGAAGGTCGCCTGATCTGCCTGACTATTTATCTGTCAATCCCAGTTCACGAAACGAAGCAGCAGCCTGATCGACCAGGTCCTGGATGGTCGCCATGATCTGGTCGGTGACCTGGCGCAGGTAGCGGTAGCTGCGGTCAGCCTGCTCGCTCAGGAACAGCTGGAAGGGCTCGCCGATGCGCACGAAGCACTCACCGCCCCACTGCCACCAGCCCAGCGCCTCGCGCCGATTGACGCGGCTGCGGATGGCGCGGATATAATCCGGCGGGACATAGAAACCGACCGGCACCAGCGGCACGCGGCTCTCCAGAGCCAGGAGGGCGGCGCCTGCCCCCGCCCTGCGCACCTCTGTCGAACCGCTCAAGCGCCCCTCGGGAAAGATCGCCACGACATGCCCCAGGTTCAACTTCTGACGGGCAATCTCCAGCGCTTCCCGGCCGCGCCCGATCGCCACAGGGATCTGATCCGCCAGGGTCAACAGCCGGCCGATAACCGGCAGCCGGAAGGCATCCTCCTGGATCAGGAAATGGATCTTCTCTTTGATCAAAAATGGGAGGATGAAACCATCCGTGACATGCGGATGGTTGGCGACGATGATCTTGGCCCCCGGCGGCAGGTTCTCTCCCCCGCTGACATGGATCGCATCGATAAAGAAAGCCAGATATGCTCTCAGGATGCCTTTAGCGACGTTGTACCAGAGATCCACTTGTGCACTCCCGATGGATGAATGGCTGCATTGGAAGGTTCCCTTCCAGGGAGTGAAACTGGGAGTATTATAACCTCTGAAGGGAGCAGTCAAGGGGAGAACGGATGGCTCAGGCAAGGATGACTGAAAGTCGTGGCTACTTTGCAAGGGTCATAAGAATACCTGTTTGGCAAAGAACACGCCGCAGGTCGCTTCCCCTCGTTCCTCGGGGCAGGCCAAGGAATGCACCGCTCGCAACGACATGGAGGGGCTACCAAGCAATGATGGGTGTTACCTGTTCGCTCATCAGGGGATATAATAAAGACCAAAGTTCCGGTGATAGAGAATGAGAATCGAACACAGGGAGCGAACATGACCATCACACTTACCGGCTCCAATTTAACCATCACCGATCTGGTGCGCATCGCCCGCTTTGGGGAACGGGTCGAACTGCACCCGGAGGCGCTCGAGCGGATCAAGGTCTGCCGCGCCATGCTGGAGGAGAAGATCCAGGCGCGTGAGATCATGTACGGCGTGAACACCGGCATCGGCGAGTTCTCCGAGGTCGTGCTGACCGATGAGCAGGTCGAGCAGTTTCAACGCTACCTGATCTACAACCATGCAGCCGGCATCGGGGAGCCGCTGCCGATCGAAATCGTGCGTGGGGCTATGGCAAGCCGGGTCAACGTGCATGCTCACGGCAATTCGGGCTGCCGCCCGGAGATCACCCTCACCCTGATCGAAATGCTCAACAAAGGGGTCACGCCGGTCGTCTGCCAGAAGGGATCGGTCGGCGCCAGCGGCGACCTGGCACCCATGTCGCAGATCGCCCTGCTGATGATGGGCGAGGGTGAGGCGTATTATCAGGGTGAACGGCTTCCCGGCCGGGTTGCCCTGGAACGCGCCGGCATCCCCATCCCTGGTTTACAGGCGCGCGACGGCCTGGCGACTATCAACGGGTCGAATGTGATCACTGCCATGAGCGCCCTGCAGCTCTTCGATATCGATCGCTGGCTCAAACAGGCAGAGATCGCCTGCGCGATGAGCCTGGAGGCATTGCTTGCCAATCTGAAACCTTACGATATTCGCCTGCATGAGGCGCGCGGCTTCCCGGGCGCCATCCGCAGCGCGCGGGCGATCATGCAGTGCATGCAGGGCAGCGACCTGGTCACCGGCAAGATCAAAACCCGCGTGCAGGACGCCTATTCGATGCGCTCCTCGCCGCAGGTGATCGGCGCCGCGCACGACGCGGTCGCTTACGCCCGCAGCCAGGTCGAGATCGAGCTGAACGGGGTCGCCGACAACCCCATTTTCCTCCCAGAATACCGGCTGACCCTGACCGGGGCGAACTTCCAGGGCACACCGGTCTCGCTGCCCATGGATATGGTCGGCGCGGCGGTCACCATGGTGTGTGTGCTCTCCGAACGCCGTCTCAACCGCCTGACCAACCCCGCCCTGAGCGCCGGGCTGCCGGCGTTCCTCACCATAGGCGCCGGGATGTTCTCGGGGATGATGCTCAGCCAGTACACCGCGGACACCCTGATCGTCGAGCAGCGCATCCTGTCCATGCCCGCCAGCATCCAGTCCATCCCGGCTGCCGCCGACCAGGAGGACTTCGTCTCGATGGGGTTGAACACGGCGCACAAGAACGCCCAGATCCTGGATAACGCCTACGGTGTGCTGGGGATCGAGTTCATGGCTGCCGCCCAGGCGCTCGATTTCCGTGACTTCACCAACGGCAAAGGCGTTCAGGCTGCCCGCCAGGTGATCCGCAGATATGTCGCCCACCTGGACGAGGACCGACCGCTCTACCCCGATCACAACCGCATGCGCGAACTGGTGAAATCGGGTGAGATCCTTGAGGCGGTCGAATCCACGGTCGGATCCCTCGGTTAAGGCCGCAGCGAACCGTGGAGACGATCGCCACCCTGAAGCTGCAGGCCAGCCTGGCCGACCTGGAAGACATCCGGCAGTTCATCACACAGACCTGCGATCCGCTGCACATCAGCGCCGATTCGGTTTACAATTTCAATCTGGCAGTGACCGAACTGGTGACCAACACGATCCTGTACGGGTATCAGGAGCAGCCCGGAAGGATAGCCATCGAGATCCTGCGCCAGGGTAACGATCTGCTCATCCGCATCAGCGACGCAGCACCTGTTTTCGACCCCACTCAGGCACCTCCACCCGACTTTTCGATCCCGATCGAGGAACGTCCGCCGGGCGGATGGGGGATCTTTCTCACCAGGCAGATCGTCGACCGGTTCACCCACCGGGAACTAGCAGATGGCGGGAATGAGATCACGTTGGTCATGGAAAACGTCATTCCAATGGCAAAGGAGGAACAGCAGAATGGAGATCATGATTGAAAGCGAGCCAGGTGTGACGGAGGCAAGCATCATCAGCCTGGATGGCGAGCTGGATGCCTCGAATTTCACCGAACTGATCACAGCCGGGCAGTCCCTTTACGAAAAGGGTGTGCGTTATCTGCTGCTCGATCTCAGCCGGCTGCGTTTCATGAGCAGTTCGGGGCTAGTGGCGCTGTATAGCCTGGCACGCATTTTCCAGGGGGAGGCGCCTCCGGCGATGGAAGCGGGCTGGGCTACTCTGCGCGCCATGGGCGAAGCGGTGAGCGGCGGGATGAACAAACACATCAAGATCATCCAGCCGACCGAACCGATCCGGCAAACGTTTCAGAAGACCGGCATGAACCAGATGTTCGAGATCTTCTCCGACCGCCAGGCTGCACTGGCATCTCTCCGCGCCGGATAGAACCTTTCCTGGCATGGAAATCAGCCAGAAGATCGCCCTGATCGAGCGCATTCCGCTTTTCGCCGGCATATCCGGGGAGGCACGCGCCAGCCTGGCATCCCGCCTGACTGAGAGGGATTACCCACGCGGGAGCGTGCTGTTCAGAGAGGGCGAAGCCGGGGATCGCTTTTACCTCATCGTCAGCGGTGAGATCAGCATCTACAAGGACATGGCACCCAGCGGCGAGCGGTTGATCGGCAAGCGCGGCGCCGGGGAGTTCATCGGCGAGATGAGCCTGCTGAACCCCGATGGCATGCGCACCGCCAGCGCCCGCCTGGAAACAGACGCCCGGTTGCTGGAGCTCACCCGCCAGGATTTCAATGCCCTGATCCAGCAGGAACCTGGCATCACTTATCAGATGCTGCGCGTGCTCAGCGAGCGGCTGGGGGCTGCGCACGACGAATCGGTTCGCGATCTGAAGGAGAAGAACCGCCAGCTGCAGCAGGCTTACGCCGAGCTACAGGCAGCCCAGGAACAGATCATCGAAAAGAAAGTGCTCGAACGGGAGCTCAAGCAGGCGCAGGAGATCCAGGCCGGCATGCTGCCACGTGCGCTTCCCCGAATTAAGGGTTTCGAGATCGGAGCCCTCATGCTGCCGGCGCGCATGGTCGGGGGTGATTTCTACGATGTGATCCGCATCGATGGCGATCGCCTGGCGCTGGCGATCGGAGATGTCTCGGGGAAAGCCATGCCGGCGGCGCTGTTCATGGCGCTGACCCTGAGCCTGATCCGGGCAGAAGCCAGACACGACCCCGAACCGCTCAACGTATTGAGGCGCGTCAACGCTCATCTGGTCACGGCGAGCGAACAGGGCATGTTTGTGACGCTGATCTACGGCCTGCTCGACCGCACCACCCGAGAGTTCCGCTATGTGCGCGCCGGTCATGAATTCCCCCTGCTCCTGCAGCCGGACGACCGGGCGATATTTATCTCCGAGGGCGGCGGGCAGCTGATCGGCGTCTTCCCCCATCCCATCCTGCCGCTGCAGCGGGTGGTCCTGGAGGCGGGCTGCGGATTGCTGCTCTTCACGGATGGCGTCACCGAAGCGCGCAACCCGGCTGGGCAATTCTTTCCACTGCAACATGCCGCAGGCGAACTCGCCGGGATCGCCCGCAGAGGCGCGCAGGACTACTGCCAGGCGCTCGCTGAAGAGGTGCTGCGCTTCCAGGGCGATGCCCCTCAGGCGGATGACATCACGGTGCTGTTGGTCAGACACACCGGTTAGACCGGCGACCGGCAAGAAGGACCAAAGGTCCTCTTATGCAACTGCTCGGCATCCTTTCAGCCCTGCTCTCCGCCCTGGTCTGGGGGAGCGGCGACTTCGTCGGCGGGCTTGCCATCCGGCGCGGCATGCGGGAGCGTTCCGCTGAAAGCCCATTTTCGGTCGTCCTGATCGCCTCTCTCTCCGGCGCGCTGATCATGCTGGTTGCGGGGGTGCTGCGCGGGGAGGGACTGCTCACCCTGTCGGATATCCTGTGGTCTTGTGCGGCGGGCATCTCTGGAGCCCTGGGGATCGCTGTGCTCTACACCGGCCTTGCGCAGGGTTCTGCAGCCCTGGTCGCGCCGACAGCCGGGGTGGTGGGCGCAGTGTTGCCCGTCATAGCCGGTTCGTTCCTGGAAGGATTGCCCGGGAGCCTGCAGCTGGCTGGTATGCTCCTCGGTCTGGGGGGTATCTGGATCGTCAGCCAGCCAGCCAGCGGAGGAAGCGATTTCACCCGCACGGATATCCTCCATGGGGCGCTCGCCGGGGCTGGTTTTGGGGGCTTTTTCATCCTGATCGCCCAGGTCGAAGGGGAGGCGTTGTTCCTCCCACTGGTGATCGTCAAGGTCACCGCCCTGATGTTCAGCGCGCTCATCCTGCGCCTGCGGGGACAGGGTATGCCGCGTTTGAGCGGTAACCCGCCTGCCCTGCTGGCAGGTGTGCTGGATTCTGGGGGCAACCTGTTCTATTTGCTTGCCACCAACTACACCACGCTGAGCATCGCGGCGGTGCTCTCTTCGATGTACCCGGTGGCGACCATCATCCTGGCAGTCGCCCTCCTGCAGCAGCGCGTCGCCAGCATGCAGTGGGTGGGGATACTGCTATGCATCATGGCTGTGGCTCTGATCAGCGCCTGAGGCAGGCATGAGCGCGGGGCTGATCGCCACACAGCGGGAATGACCTGGCAGGGGCATCCCGCCATTCATCTTGGGGGCTGATTTCTCCAGCAGATTACCTGTAAATCCAGAAGCGCGATCATTGCGTAGCATTATAAGACGGGGATCTCCCTGGAGCACTTTGCCGCGCGGAAAATGTCGTCAGGGATGGACCCAGCAGGATGTCAGAGCAGCCACCATTTCCCCGCTTTTTACGAGCAACGTTTTTTCCCAGATTTGAGGAGGTGATGTGCAGATAAAGAAGCGTTCCAGTTTGTTGGTTCCCCACTCATTCGCCTGAGGAGGTAACTTGAGATGAAAAAGATGTCCATCCCGCTGATGATCCTGGTCCTGCTCGCCCTGCTCAATGTGGCCGCCAATGGAGGCACGCACATCTTCAGAGCCACGCTGAGTGGAGCGGAGGAGGTTCCCCCGGTCGATACCGAGACAAGCGGGGAAGTGAAGTTCAAGGTCGACCAGATGATGACTCACATCCAGTTCGATCTCCGCCTGCATGACGGTGTCGATCTGCTGGCTGTCGCCGGCGCACACATCCATTGCGCGCCTGCGGGAGTAAATGGACCTGTGGTGGCGTTCCTTGCAGGAGCTGTCCCCGGCGGATTCGACGGTGAGGTCCGCATCCGGGCGACGTTAACCGAAGCGAACATCGTCAACACAGCTTGCGGAGCGACTTTGGCAGAATTGGTGCAATCCATGCAGGCAGGCAACACTTACGTAAACGTTCACACGACCGCCAACCCCGGAGGGGAGGTACGCGGTCAGATCCAGGGACATTAGGTGATCTTCTCCAGAGGAGTGCTGAAGCTGGGCTTCAGCACTCCAAATCAAATCAAATCGGGACCCGAGACAGGATCCGGCAACTGAAGTCGCAGCGACACAGGGTACGCAGTCCACCGGCGTGGCTTGGGGAGAAAGCAGCGCTTCAGCTCAAACCTTTGGAATGCTGAAGCAACGCTTCAGCTCAAACCTATGGAATGCTGAAGCTGGGCTTCAGCACTCCAAATCAAATCAAATCGGGACCCGAGACAGGATCCGGCAACTGAAGTCGCAGCGACACAGGGTACGCAGTCCACCGGCGTGGCTTGGGGAGAAAGCAGCGCTTCAGCTCAAACCTTTGGAATGCTGAAGCAACGCTTCAGCACAGATCGCCTTTGACCGATGTGGACTTTTGCGAGCTAATGGGTCAAAGAGGTGGGAAGTCTATGCAGGGAGGTAAAGGCGCAGGGAAAAATCAGATCACCCGTTGATCCCGCGCTCGAGCAACAGGATCCCAAAGGCGACCAGCACCAGCGTGCTGGCCAGGACGAGCGTCCGCACCACCCTGTCCCCCAGCCGGCGCGCCTGTGTGAAGAGCAGTGCCATCCCCAGCAGGCAGGCGACCATCACCCCATAGAACCCGATCAGGAATCCGGCGCCATGCAGGGGAGACTGGCGCAGCGCCGTCAGCAGCAGCGGTCCATTTACCAGCCCCCAGAAGAGATATGGACCCGGGCTGAGGAGATTGGCGACCACACCCCGCCGCAACCCGCTCAGGTCGAGCTGATCCGGATGCCGAACGGGAGGTGCGACCTGGGGGTTCTTCCGCCAGGACTTCCATAACCCCCACGCCAGGTAGAACACGAACAAAGCGCCTGCCAGGCTGATGAGGCGCAGGGTGTACTCCGGCAGACGCCCCAGCACGAACAGGCTGAACAGGATGATCGGCGCGTCGGTGATCAGGGGGGCGAATGCCACCGGTGCGCCGCGCCGCCAGCCCCCTAACAGCGACTGTGAGATCAGGTAAGCCTGGAAAGGACCCGGGGAGACGGCCGCGGTCAACCCAAGGGCAGCTGCCTGGAGAAAGTAGGTGAGTGGGGTGCTCATGGTGATCGCCCTCGAGGTGCGTGGAGAAGGCCGAATCCCTCAGTCAGTGGGAATCTTGATCTCGTCCACGCGAGAAGTCGGCGAGCTCTCCAGCGCCAGGACGGTGGCCTCAGCCGGGCGGCTGCGCAGCCAGAGCCAGGCGGTTTGCAGCGCCATCGCCAGCACGAACGAACTCAGCCCCACATACAGCCCGACCACACGCCCCCAAAGCACACCGCTCCAAAGGAACAGGGTGCACGCGATCAGAAAGATGACCACCGCCTCGGTGATGCCGCGGGTGCGGCGGTCGTGCAGGATCATCCCCTGATACCAGCTCTGGAGCACGCTCAGGGCGGGCATGGGCAGGGCGAACCACATCCCGCCCCCCGCCAGGGCTGCCAGCCCGGAGCTCAATCCGGAGATCTGCCGGAACCAGATGCCGGCGAGCGGGGAGGCGGTCATCACCAGGTGGATCAGAGTGGTGCCCACCAGCAGGAGTCCGGTGAACCGGCGCAGCGCGGCGAGGGAATGGGGCTCGTCCAGCAGGGCGACGACCACCTCATTGTATGCCACCCCCAGCGAGCGCAACATGAACACCAGCCCCGAGACCACCGGCCAGACTGCCAGGGAGGCGAGCGCCTGCGGCATCCGGCTCAACGCGGCACTGCCGATGGGCTGCACCAGCAACGTCAGCAGCGAGGTGAGCACCAGGGGAATGTAAAAATCCAGGAACGAGCGCAGAGTGAGGGCCGGCTCGACCGCCGGCATATGCTTGAGCTGTCTCTGCAATACCGGACGGACGACAATCCCGGCGTAGACGGCTTCGCTGATCACACCGGTGGCGACCGCGCCGGTGGCAACCACGATGCCGGGGGCAATTCTGGAGAAATACCCTGCCAGGAGCACTCCCAAATCGGCGCTCAGCCGCACAACCGTCCCGATCCCGACAGTCCTGGAGTGGCCATAGCGGATCAGCACCCCCTGATTGAAGCGCCGATAGGCGATCGACCAGGTCCAGGGGGTCATGATCTGCAATCCAACGCGGCCTGCCTCGATGATCTCCGGCGGCGAACCCAGCAGGTGCCTGACCACCAGGTCATAGAGGGGCGTGAAAGCGACCAGGATGTGGAGTGCAGTCAACACCGCGCCGGTGGTCATCATGAAACGGCGCATCTTCTGATAGGATGCCCAGTCTTTGCTCAGAGCAGTGGAAGCTGCCAGGAGCATGATGACCGGAGATTCGACGATCAGCGCCAGGGGGAAGACGATCCCACCGTAGGCTGCCAGGTTGATCTCGGGATCGGGCAGGCGGGCGACGATGGCGCTCAGGGCGGGCAGCTCGGCGCCCATCAGCAGCCAGCTCGTCGCCAGTGGCCACCAGGTACGAAAGATGCTTTTGAGGGGCAGGGATGGGGGGTTCAGGTTCAGGGTCATAACCCAATTATAAGCGGCAAACCAGCCAGAGCCAGCGAGAATGGCATGCGCATCCGAAAAATTTTGCACCACGGCCTGCGAAAACAGAAGAAGGGACGACGCCTGGAGGTATAATCCGCATGGCTGACAGGATCTTGCGACACATAACAGAAGCCTGCTATCTTCGAAGCGATGAACGACCACGTAACCATACGACCTGCCCGAGAACAGGATGCCCCCGCCATTGCCATGGTGCATGTGGAAGGCTGGCGGCAGGCTTATGTGGACATCCTCTCCCAGGATCTTCTTAAATCGCTTTCTTACGAGCGTGGGGAGGAGAACTGGCGGCGCAGGCTGTCATCTCCAGGCGAGATCACGCTGGTGGCTGAGATCCTGGAAACAGGGATCGTGGGTTTCGTCTCCGCGGGCGCGGAGCGCAGCGAGGACCCGCTCTACACAGGCGAGGTCTATGCCATTTACCTGCTGAAAAGCCACTGGCGGCAAGGCATCGGCAAACGCCTGTTCAAGGAAGCAGCCAGAGCCCTGCGCCAGGAAGGACACACCGCCCTGCTGGTCTGGGTCTTGAAGGACAACCCGGCGCGCAGGTTTTATGAAGCCCTGGGCGGCAGCTACCTGCGCGCACAGGAGATCCAGATCGGAGAGCAGCTTCTCGTGGAAGTGGCCTACGGCTGGAACGATACCCTGCCGCTCATCAGCGGGGAATAAAAAACCTCCCGCAGGCTGGCGCCGGCGGGAGGTTCGTCAGAAAAGTTACGGTTTGGCCTGCCGGTCGATACGCACCCACCAGGGGATGAGCAGGGTGGTATCCCCACAGCTGACCGAGACATCCCCGCTGTAATCCCCGCTGCCTGTCTGACCAGACCTGCCGGCATCCAGGCTCAGGGTGAAGGCAGTCGTATCACCGGAGTTCAGAGTGAGCGAGCTGGTCGACGCGGTGACTATTGCCGGACCGCTGACAGCCACAGAGCATGTCTGGGTTGCCTGGCTGACATTGCGAACACCCACGGTGACCTCCGCACTGACCGGTTTATTGCCGCTCCAGAAGCCGAAACTGACACTGGCCGGGTCGAAGGTGAGGGGGGTTTCCATGGCTGCTGCCAGGTCGATGCGCCCGCCACCGCGAACCAAAACACCGGTCGGATTAGTGCCCAGGATATGATCGAAAACCGGCCGTTTGGCGGTGTTCACCAGGGCGGATTTGACATCCGCCGGCGACCAAGCCGGGTTAAGTTGCAGCAGCAACGCCGCCGAGCCAGCGACATGCGGGGTGGCCATGCTGGTGCCCTGGAAGAAGGCGAAATCCTGGTCGAACACGCTGGAGAACACATTCACGCCGGGCGCGGTGACATCGGGCTTTATCAGATAGGTGAAGGGTGTGGGGCCGCGGCTGGAGAAACCGGCGATGATATCGGCATTGGTGCTGATGAACTCCTGAGGCGCTGTGCCGTCTATGCTGATGGTCGTCGTGCCGGCAGCGGATTTAAGGGCGGCGCCATCATTCTTGGAGACCATGGCAGCCGGGATGGTTGGCTCTGGCAATGTGCCATCGCTCGCCATGGCGATGGGATCGCCGGCCACGTTGTTGACCACCAGCACACCGATGGCGCCAGCGTTCTGGGCGTTGCGCACTTTTGTGGTGAAGGTGCAGGCGCCGCGGTCGATCAAAGCGACCTTACCGGAAACTCCGCTGACAGCTGTACAACCGTTCGCCGGGCTAGCCAAGGCGAAGTCGGCGTTAAGCACGGCTGGATCATAGGGGTTGAAATCGCCCACAGCTGCTCCGAAAGTGCCACCACTGGCCAGAGTGACCGGGATGCCGACGAAGTGCGGGTTGGTGCTGGCGCCAGCGGTCAGAGCACCAGCTGCGCTGCCGGGAGACTCGACGGTCGAATCGCCCGGACCGGAGTTACCGGCGGCGACGACGACCACCATACCCCCCTCGACAGCGGCGTTGACCGCCTCAGCCAGGAAGTCATGCGGCCCCTGCACTCCGCCGCCCAGGCTCATGTTGACCACATGCATGCCGTCCAGCAGAGCATCCTCGATGGCGGCGGCGATGTCATGGCTGAACGCCGAGCCCCCGAAAGCCACGAAACCGGCCCCGAAACCGGGGAAGACGTTGTAATCTCCCAGCAGGGCGCGCGGCGCCACCCCACTCAACCCATCGATTGTCACCTCCAGGCCGGCCACTTTGCCGCTGGTGTTATGGTTGCCAGCCACTGTGCCAGCCACGTGTGTGCCGTGGTCGAACACCAATAGCTGCAGCGGCGCCGCTGCGCCAGGGGCAACACCCGAAGCGTAGACCCGGCAAATGATCACTTTATCGCTGGTATTGGCATTCCCCGGCTTCCTGAACGGGCTGCATGCGTCCAGTTCGGGCGCATCAGGATAACCCGTTGCACTCAGGAAGGGGTTGCGCAGGTCGATGCCGGTATCGATGATGCCGACCTTGATCCCTTCACCGGCGTTTTCTGGTCCTCCAAGCGCATTCCACAGTTCGGGCGCGTTGATCAGACCCGGGCTGACATCCATGGTAGGCCGGTAGAGCCAGGAGTAATCCACGTTCTTCACGCCCGGACCCTGCGCCAGTTTGCCTGGCTTGACTTTGTTCAGGCGGATGGCCATCCCGTTGAGGGTGTAGAAGTACTCGCGCACGATCTCAGCGCGGGGCGCCTGGCTTGCCAGCCAAGAGCGGTAATTGGCATGCACGTTCTCCAGATGGCGCCGGTAAGCCTGACTGGCAGGGCTGTTCGGGTCGAAGCGGCCGCGCTCGGGTTTCGTGCGCTCTAATCCCGGGATGCCCCCCCTGTAACTGGCAGCCGGTGGATCGCTGAAGGTGACAATGACATATTCTTTCTGGACAGGCGCTCCTGGCGCTTCGGTGAAATCCCGGTTAGGGATCGTCCCCCCCGCATACGCGCTGCTTGCGACCATCATCAGGGAGACCAAGACAACCAGGATAAGGGACGCTCGTTTGGTTTTCATAACAAACTCCTTATGGCGAAACAGGTATTTATCTCGGAATTCACGATCGGTTCAACTGCGTCGATGGAATGATCTGTTTCGGCTTCACCTCCTTCCTGCACCGTTTTTTTGGTTTGGCCAAAAAAGAGTGTTCTTGCCTGGATTCTATCGCATGGGTATCAGTGAGACAATTTGTATTTTGGGCTAATGGTTTCTGTTTCTGCCCTGATTTTTCAAAGCCTGTACGTGATCGAGCAAGGATCGTAGATCCTCGCAACACATGCTTTGAGGATCGGGTTGCGCCGTTATCCCAGATCTGCACAGGAGTGAAAAACCCCTGATCCCAAGGTCAGCCCTCCATGCCGCTTGAGGCTCCGCTTGCTGGGTCCCTCTCAAAAGCCAAAGATTCAGCTATAGCGCAGTCTCAAGCCTGAGCTCATCAATGGCGAGGTGGACGCCTCGGCAAGATCGGCTCAAATGGGTGGCTCAGCATGTGCACTGGCGATTGGAATGCCACCCTACGTCATAAAAAATCTCCCGCAGGCTGGAGCCTGCGGGAGATTTGTCGTTTACATTTCTCCTGGTCTGACGTAGGGGGCGCTCCACAGCGCCACCTGCATCACCACCGACTTGAACCACGCCTGGTGCATCTTTTCAACCTCCTCCGGGCTGTGTCCCTTTTTGGCCAGGAAGGGTTTGATGGTGGCTGTGATCGGGTAGATGAACGCCACCAGGTAGCGGTGGGGGATATGGGGGACAGAATCCACCTTATCCGTCTGATTCTTCTTCTCCCGATGATGCCGCAGGCCGATCTCCTGCTGATAATCCAGCCAGGCCTGGTCATAATGCCGGTTGCAGGTGTCCAGGATCCATTGACCGAAACGCCGCCTCACCGCGTTGAGGTATCCAGCGTCGGGGTTGCCTTTCCCATCGGTGAAGTAATAGACCAGGTGCGGGTGGGAGCCCACGAAGCCATACCACACGTCCAGCACGTCTTCGACTTGATCCTGCAAGACCTCTCCTGCCATGCGCAGATATTCTTCATCTTCAGGACCGAAAAGAACCGCCTGCTTCAATTTCTCGAATTCCGCCGGGGTGAGCGGGGATCGGGCGGTATCGGGTTCTCCATAAGTGTAACCGGGGATTGGGTTCATGCTATCACCTCCATAACGATAAATAGTGATTGGGTCTTTATTTAATTATGTAGAACTTCTTCCAGTTCGGCGCTGGTTGGTTCTGTCAAGACGATCTTCCTTTTGCCCTGGCCGATCACCAGCGTCGGCGTGCTGCGGTAACCCTGGTTGACGAAGATGACGAAATTTTCGGCTGCCGGGTCGGCATCGATATCGACCTCAACGAAGGGCACACCACGCGCCCGTAAGAATGCGCGCGTGCGCTCGGTGTCATCGCAGTCCCGCGCGCCGTAGAGCGTAATGGACAGGGGCATCCGTTTCACCTCCTTTGATTAAAATTTGCCGGGTTTGAAATCCGGGCATTCGAGATAAGTCTCCGCCTGCGGAAGCGGCGCGTCGACGAAGCCGCAGTGGTGGGGACCGCGCGGGTCGTCCGGATGGGCATCCCGCTGAAAGAATTGACAGCCCCAGCACATCTCATAGACATTGACCACACCTTTCGACTGCAACTGCCGGACGATGGCCTGCAGAGCCCGTTGCAGGGCTTGCTGATCTGAACCGGGGAGCGCCTCGACCGCCTGCTCGATGACCTCCAGGAGGTCTTCGAGACTGGAAACCTGCTGCTCCCCCTGCCCGGTCAGCGCCAGGGTGACGGTGCGGCGGTCGGTGGGATCTGGTTTGCGAGCTGCCAGGCTCTTTCGCTCCAGGGCGTCGACCACCCCGCTGGCAGTCGGGTAGGAGACCGCCAGCCGATGCGCCAGCCCGCCGATGGTGCGCACGCCGGGGCGGGCGTAGCGCAGGAAGAGCAGCGCCTGGATCTGGGCGGGCGAGAGAGCGGCGCCCTCCCCACGCTTTCGCAGCAGGTGCTCGATCGCCTGGCTGATGCGGTAGAGGGCGATGGTGATCTGTCCGCTGAGCGTATCCCGGTGAGCAGGGTTGAAGGACGACATTATTTAGGACTCCTAAATAATATTCTACCAGGAAATCCGCGGCTGTCAAGATCTCATTTTTATTGACTTTTTGCCCATGATTATGCTATTATCAACCCTGAAGAGCATCCCCGCTAGCGACGCATCCCTCGACCAGGGAGGAAGCGCGGTGCCCTCTCCGGATCCACAGGAATTCAGCAAACACATTGGCCGGGCGCTGCTGTTGGAGGCCATCGGCCAGATCCCGGTTTTGGGTGTCCTGACCAAAGCCGCCTGGCAGGCTTATCAGGCAACCCGTCCGGCAGAACTCCTGACCGAACGGGCAAAAAATGAATTGCGCCGCATGGCCATGGAATATGCTCAATTCCTCGAAACCGAAACGAAATCCAAAGAGGCCGAGGAATTCAGCCGGTTGTATTCAGCCACTCTGGATGTGATCAACCGCTGGGGGCTGAGCCTGCCGCAGCTGGCGAGCGAGGCACATCTCGAACCAGAGGCTGCCGCCCGCCTCACCTTTGAGAGAGCTGCTGCTGATCTGGACATCCTGGATCACTCCCAGCAGCAGCAGGTGCGGCGCCTGGTCCAGGAGTATTACCGCCTGCTGATCGATAATAAAGACGCGTTGGAATCCCTGGGCATACCCGCCCTGAAAGGGCTGCTTGACGGCATGGTGCAACTCTCCGAGCGCCTGGAATCCCTGCTCAACCGCGATCAGCGTCGCGCCTGGGATCGCACCAAATGGCCTCAACCGATCTATGATGATTCGGGGGGGCTATATCCATCGGCGCTCCACCCCCGGAATCGACTCATCCTCTATCAGGGCGCGGCGTTCACAGCCATGCGAGATGAGCTGCGAGACTGGGCGCTGAACCTGGGCGAACGCGATCGCCCTCTCGGCCTCCGCCTCTATGTGGGCCCGGGTGGCGCCGGCAAGACCCGCCTGATCTTCGAAGCCGGGGACGCCCTTCAACAACTTGGCTGGCGTACCGCCATGCTTCTCCCCCTGCCCGGCGCGCTCGAACCTGGCCAGGCGGTCGCGCTCCTCAACACCCCCGAACCGGTCCTGCTGGTGATGGATTATGTGCTCAACCGCGGAGAAGAAGTCAAGATCCTCCTGGAGGCCATGGCATCTTCCCGCCGGGATCAGCCCTTCGCCCTGGTGCTCCTGGAACGCCAGCCGCCAGTCTGGTGGGAGCCGATCACCCACCCGGCAAGCGATCCGACCTTCAGCGGGATCGTCAACTGGCTGGAAAGATACCCCCCATCAGACCTACGGCCCCATCCTCTCCCGCAGCTGAGCGCCGAGGAGCGTTTAGCGCTCTATCGGGAAGCCCGGGCGGTGCTGGGGCGGCTGACGGCAAGCGAGCCGCCCGGTCCGCAGCAACCAGGGACTCTGCCCGACCGCCCGATGTTCGTGCTCCTGCTGGCTTACCTGCACGCCTCCGGCGAACAAGTGCTGAAAACCGGCGACGAGAAAAGCATCTTGAGCAGCTTTTGGAGGCATGAGCAGAAACATTGGCAGGAGGTCTTCTCCCATGGAGAGTTGCGAAACACCCGTGATGAGAGCCTGATGAACAAGCTGATGGCCCTCACCGAAGATATGCTGGCATTGGCGAGCCTCGGGCTGAAATTCCCCGATGAATCTCATTTGGCCGACTTCCTAGAAAGGAACGCGGCTATTCTGAGAAGGCCAATAGAGAGAAATGACCAGCCCCTGGGCGCTGTATATCTGGCTGAGAAATTGAGCTCCCTCTACCCGGCAGGGGAGGGTAACGTCCTCCCGCCGCCTCCCCTGGACGTGCTGGTTGATGACCTGCTCGAACGGCGGTTGGCGCAGAACCCTCGCCTGCTCACCCTGGCGCTGCCTACACCGGATAAGGCCGCCGAAGAACCGGACGGATCGGTCGCCGAGATCAACAGGACATTGGACATCCTCGTCCGCATCTGGCTCAGCCCCCGCCATCAGAAGAGAGAGCAGGTGCAAGATTGGATCGATGCCCTCGCCGAAGCCCTCCCTGCCGATCTGCCGCGCCCGTTCTGGGAAGCCATGGAGAGGCGCCTGGAGGCGAGCGTGCCGTTGCGCGTCGTGAGCCTCAAAGCGTACCAGAAGGAGCTCGACCTGACCCCCGCAGAAGACTCGGCAGAGCGCGCTCGCCTGCTGAACAACCTGGGCAGCATTCTCTCCGAGCTGGGGCGGCGCGCTGAAGCGCTGCAGGCGGCGCAGGAGGCGACCGACATCTACCGCCAACTGGCCGCCGCCAACCCGCAGGCCTTCCAGCCCGACATGGCCATGAGCCTGAACAACCTGGGCAACCGTCTCTCCGAGCTGGGGCGGCGCGAAGAGGCGCTGCAGGCGGCGCAGGAGGCGGTGAGCATCCGCCGCCAACTGGCCGCCGCCAACCCGCAGGCCTTCCAGCCCAAACTGGCCATGAGCCTGAACAACCTGGGCAGCATTCTCTCCGAGCTGGGGCGGCGCGAAGAGGCGCTGCAGGCGGCGCAGGAGGCGACCGACATCTACCGCCAACTGGCCGCCGCCAACCCGCAGGCCTTCCAGCCCAAACTGGCCATGAGCCTGGGGACCCACGGCCTTATCCTGAGCGCGATGCATCTCCCGGCTGAGGCGGCGCGCGCCTTCGGCGAAGGGCTGCGGGCGATCACGCCCTCCCTGCGCGCCCTGCCGCAGGCGTTCGCCAGCCTGGCGGGCGCCCTTCTTTCAGATTATCTCAAGGCCTGTGAGCAGGCTGGGCAGCCGCCGGATATGGCGCTGATAACGCCGGTGCGGGAGATCCTAAAAGAAATCGGTGGGGAATGAGCGGACAAGGTTCTCCTGCAGGCCGGAGCGCCTCGAGACGTCATCCAACGCTGCAACCCCCGCAATGGCAGGGAAGCCGCGGCACCTGCTGCGGATGACATCCAGGTCAGCTCACTCCCGCAGTTCTATGGTAACATGGCATATATCCCCCTCAGGAGAGTGGCAGCATGATGCAGGCAGGCGTCATTGGATTAGGGATCATGGGCAGCCGTCTGGCTGCTCGTCTGGTTCAGGCCGGATAT
>FWPU01005604.1_pt1 | contig 26818 bp, 25 predicted proteins | sample 2228361 | NCBI WGS metagenome assembly FWPU01 (sample SAMEA103939777, study PRJEB20133) | metagenome
CCTACACCCCGCCTGCCCCACACGACCCCGGTATGCCCGTTGGACAGGTGAACTCGGCTCTCTATTCGGTTGGAAATGTGCGGAAAATAGGCTAAGGACACAAAGGTAACCTTAGTGTCCTTCGTGGTTTTTGGTTCCGGCTTGGCCGGATTGGCGCTTACGACACCGATAGCGACAAAGAATTGCCGAGATATGCCTATCCCCAATGCCGTCTAAATAAGCGTAGCCTAGTTCTCGTCACAAAACCGGCCTGCCCCGATAAATCGGGGCGTCCGCCGTGTGTTGTACCGGAAACGAGCCTAGCCCTTTGTGGGCAGGCACAACGCCCTATGCGACGACCCGAAATAAACCGTATTGTGCCTAGCCCTGTCGTTGGGCACAAGGATTTGCAGGTCGAGCGCCCGTTTGGCTCCGGCCTGTCTGGGCTAGGCACTCAGTAAAACATCGGCAGCGGCCCTGATCTGGTTGGCGACCAGGCTGTTCGGCTGCATGACCACCATGGGGATCCCCTGCTCGGTTGCCTGGAACGCCAGTTCGGGAGCCGGCGGCACCACCCCGATCAGTTCGCGCTGCAGCATGCCCTCGATCGTTTCCTTGGTGAAGGTAGCGGCGGAAGGGGCCTTGTTGACCAGCGCCAGGCTGATCTTGTAACGGGCGATACTGAGGGAATCGGTTATCGCCTCCAACAATTCTTGCGCCAGCACCAGCGATACACGTTGAGGCTCAATGGTCACCACGATAGCGTGGCAGTTGGGCAACAGTTGGCGATTCACCTCATCCAGGCCGACCCCCAGATCGAGAAGCACGTAATCGGCTATCGCGCTCAGATGGCGCACGATGACCCCGGCATGAGCCGGGGGGATCGTCACCGCGACACCTGGAGGTTCTATCTGACCACTCAGCACCGTCACCCCGGTCTTGTGCTCTTCCAACTGCGCCTCAACGAGCCCCAGGTCAATCTGTTCGAGCGGCTGATCCAGCAGGCGCATGATCGCGCCGTGGCGACGAAGGCCCAACTGGAAATTGATGCCGGCCATACCAGAGTGCATCTCGGCCAAGATGATCCTTTTGCCCTGGGCAGGCCCCTGAGCCAGCGTCACACCGAGGTTCACGACCAGAGTAGTCGTGCCAACCCCGCCCTTGGCACCCAGGAAACCGAACACTTTGGCCCGCACGTGGTGCACCACCTCCGCGCGCTTACGCGCAGAGCGCACTAGCACCGCTTCGACACGTGTAGCCAACTCTTCCGGATGAACGGGCTTGGTCAGATAGTCATCGGCCCCCGCCTGAAACCCGGCCACCTTGTCGGCCACCAGCCCTTTTGCCGTAAACATGATGATGGGTAGATTGGCCGTCGCAGGACTGGCACGCAATCGGCGGCAGACCTCGTAGCCATCCATATCCGGCATCATAATGTCCAGGATGACTAGGTCTGGGTTCTCCGTCTGCGCCTTCGCCACGGCTTGTGCGCCGGATTGCGCGGCCGTGATCTGATAGCCGCGCCGCTCCAGCATCAGCCCGACTAACTTGACGCTCTCCAGGTCATCGTCAACGATCAGGATTTTCGCAGCCATGGGCTTTCTCCGCCCATTACTGTAGCACAGAATGGGTTACTTGGCAAGAGAGGGCCTGGGCTGCCCCTTCGTCCGAGGGAACAAACCGCGTCCGCCAGCACCTTTCGCAGGATAACGCCAACTTGCCAAGCGGCGATTCTCTGGTATAATGCTCCCCCGTGTCACCCACCTGGGCGTTCAGCCGCGCGGGATCGGCTGAACGCTTTTTATGCGAATTCGTCAGGAAGAAACATGAGCAGAAAAGAAGCACCTATCGAACGAGTCCGTATCATCGGCATCTTCGCCCACGTGGACGCCGGCAAGACGACCACGTCGGAGGCGATCCTGTACCACACAGGGCGCATCCACCGCGCCGGCAGCGTGGACGAGGGCAACACACAACTCGACTTTATGCAGCAGGAGCGCGAGCGCGGCATCACGATCATGTCGGCAGCCACTGCCTGCCACTGGCGCGACCATCGCATCAACCTGATTGACACGCCCGGGCACGTGGATTTCACCGCCGAGGTCGTGCGCTCGCTGCGCGTCATTGACGGGGCGGTGATCGTGTTGTGCGGCGTGGGCGGCGTCGAGCCACAGACGGAAGCGGTGTGGATGCACGCTGATGGCAAGCGGTTGCCGCGCCTCATCTACGTCAACAAACTCGACCGGCCCGGCGCCGATTTCGCGCGCGTGCTGGCCGAGATCCGCGAGCGGCTCACACCCAATGCCCTGCCGCTGCACCTGCCGCTGGGCCACGAAAGCGCGTTCATCGGCGTGGTAGACCTGCTCGAACGACAGGCACTCACCTGGCGCAACGGCGCCGACGAACCGGCGGTCGAGCCGATCCCCGCCGAACTGGAGGCCCAGGCCACTGCTGCCCGCGAGGCATTGGTAGACACCATCTGCGAGACGGATGATGAGTTGCTCTTGCAGCGCCTTGAAGGGCTCGACCCTGACATCGAGACACTTCACGCCGCCCTGCGTCGCGCCGTTGTCGCCGGCAAACTCGTGCCGGTGCTGTGTGGCTCGTCGCGCAACCGCATCAGCGTGCAACCGCTCCTCGACAGCATCGTCGCCTACCTGCCCGCGCCGGTAGACCTGCCGCCCGTGCAGGGCACGATTCCGGGGGATGGCACCACCATTATTGAGCGCCCCGCCGCTCACAACGCCCCACTGTGCGCGGCAGCCTTCAAGATCGTCACCGACCCGCATGTAGGGCATCTGACCTGGGTGCGCGTCTTTTCCGGCTATCTCAAAGCCGGTGATACCGTATACAATCCGCGTACCACGACGAATGAGCGTGTAGGCCGCATCTACCGCATGCACGGCAGCCAGCGTGAGCAGGTGGACCACATGGCCGCCAGCGACGTGGTGGCGCTGGTGGGCGTCAAATCTGCCACCACCGGCGATACGCTCTGCGACCCAGCCCACCCGATCGTACTGGAACCGATCAGGTTCCCGGAGCCTGTCATCGCCGTAGCGCTCACGGCGCCGTCGAACGACGAGCGCGAAAGGCTGCGCCAGGCCGTGCAGCGGCTGTGCCACGAGGACCCTACACTGATCAGTCGCTTCGATCCCGAAACCGGGGAGGAGACGCTCTCAGGAATGGGCGAACTGCACCTCGAGATCGCCATAGACCGGCTACGCACCGAGTTCGGGCTTAGCCCACAGGCCAGTCCGCCGCAGGTCTCGTACCGCGAGACGGTGCGCCAGCGTGCCGAGACAACCGCCACCTACAAGAAGCAGTCCGGCGGCCACGGCCACTTTGCCGAGGTGCGCCTGCTCGTCGAGCCACAGGAGCGCGGCGCGGGTGTGGTCTTTGAAAACGCGGCGCCCCCGTCCGAGTTCCCAGGCGAGTACGTGCGCCCTACCGAGATGGGCGTGCGCGCGGCGCTCGAAAAGGGCGTGCTCGCCGGCTACCCGGTCACCGACGTGCAAGTGACGCTACTGGGCGGGCGCTTCCACGAGGTGGACTCGGCACCGGTGGATTTCGAGATCGCTGGCTCTATGGCCGTGCGCCAGGCGGTGCGAATGGGACACCCGGCGCTATTGGAGCCGATCATGGGCGTAGACGTGAATGTCGGCGAGGAATACGTAGGGGCAATCGTCGCCGATCTGGGACGGCGCCGCGGCTGTGCCAACGGCGTGCATGCGCGAGGAACCTTGCGCAACGTGAACGGCGAGGTGCCACTGGCCGAGGCACGCGGCTACGCCACCGACCTGCGCAGCCTGACTCAGGGGCGTGGCACCTTCACGCTCGAGTTCCGCCGCTACGATTTCGTGCCCGAAAGCCTGGCCGAAGAGATCGTCAGGCAACGCAAGGCCGACGGCAGAGTGCCTGAACGATAGGCGTCGGAATCACCGCCCCGACAGGTCAATGACCATCCATGCACACAAAGCCGCTTTCTCGTGAAGCGGCTTTGCGTGCAAACCGGTTCTTCGACTGGGGAGAATCCTACTTCAGCTCCACAACCGCGCCCGCGGCTTCCAACTTCGACTTGGCGTCCTCGGCCACTTCCTTCGAGACCGACTCCATCACGGTAGCAGGTGCGCCATCCACCATCTCCTTGGCCTCCTTGAGCCCCAGATTGGTGATCTGCCGCACAACCCGGATGACGTCAATCTTCTTGGGGCCGACGTCCTTGAGTACGACGGTGAATTCGGTCTTTTCCTCGGCCACCTCAGCGGCACCGGCGGCCGCTGCGCCGGCAGCCATGGGCATCGCCGCCACGGCCACAGGCGCGGCCGCGCTCACACCCAGTTTCTCCTCCAGCATTTTGACCAGTTCGGATGCCTCTAGCAGTGAGAGTTTGCTGATCTCTTCAGCCAGTTTCTCTAGGTTTGCCATTTTATCTCCTCCCAAGATTCAGCGCCGATGCGCTCTCTACCGATTCAGGCAGGCACTACGGCCTGCTCTGCTCCACCGGGCAAAGTGCCCGACTTTTCCAATTTCTCCACATACGCCTGTAGTACGTTGAGCACCTGCCGGATCCCGCCGACGACCACGCCACCTATCCGGCTGGCGGGTGCGTTGATGACGCCCAAGGCCTGCGCCAACAACACCTCGCGTGGCGGGAGATCGGCAATGGCACACACTCGGTCCGCAGCGATCACCGACGACCCCAAGAGTCCACCCTTGATACGGAGTGCCTCGCTCTCCTTCATGGCCTCCGTCAGCACCTTGATGACCTTGGGCACATCGTCGGCGCAGAAACCGACAACCGTCGGTCCTACGAGCCACTCATCCGGCAAGGACTGTCCCACCTCGCTCAGAGCGAGCTTTAGCAGGCGATTCTTGACTACCCAGAACCTGCAGCCCGCCGAACGCAATTTGCCCCTCAGACCAGACAGGTCACTCACCGTCAGACCGCGGTAATTGGCCAGGATGACCCCTTTGCTCTGCTTGAGTTGCTCAACGTACCGCGCGACCAATTCGGCCTTGCGCTCTTTTGAGATTGCCAATCCTACTCACCCCCTTTCTAGAAACGAATGTCCCTGCGCCATGCCGACGCAGGGACAAACCTCACCCTCCACCGATGGATGGTGAACGATCGTCTCTTGCCTCGGCAGGCCAGATTAAGTGCTCTACAGCACACCTGCTGTCTACGGCGTCAAACTGAACCGATGAGGGCCTAACCCGGACAAGCCGGAACCAAAAACCACGAAGGACACGAAGGATACACGAAGGACACTAAGGTTACCTTTGTGTAGCCGTAGTGTCCTTTGTGGTAAAAATCCTTGCTCATTGTGCAAGAATTTCACGTGTAACGGACTAACCTATGGAATGCTCGCTCATTGGGCAAGAACTCGCAGGTTGAGCACCTGTTTGATTCCGGCTTGTCCTGGTTAGGGCCTAGACTGAGACCTCCAGCGCTTGCGCCTCGACCGGATCCACCTTGATTCCCGGCCCCATGGTAGAAGCGACCGTGATACGACGTATATAGGTGCCCTTGACAGAAGAAGGCCTGGCCTTCTTGACCGCATTGACCAGCGCTGCAAAGTTGTCAAGCAGTTTCTCGGCCGGGAAACTGGCCTTACCGATGGGCACGTGCAGATTGGCGGTCTTGTCGAGGCGAAACTCAACACGGCCGGCCTTCGCCTCCTGGATCAGGCGGGGCAGGTCTTCTGCCGGGGCCACGGTACCGGTCTTGGGGTTAGGCATTAGCCCTCGCGGGCCCAACACACGTCCAAGCCGACCGACCTTGCCCATCATGTCCGGCACAGCGATGGCGACATCAAAGTCCGTCCAGCCATCCTGAATCTTCTTGATCCAGTCGTCGTCCGATGCCACGTAATCGGCGCCGGCGTTGCGGGCAATCTTCTCCGCTTCACCAGAGGCAAACACCAACACCCGCACCGCCTTACCCAACCCCTGGGGCAGAAGCACCGTGCCGCGCACCTGCTGATCGGCATGGCGCGGGTCCACACCCAGCCGGATGTGCACGTCCACCGTGGCGTCAAACTTGGCGTAACTGGTCGCTTTGACCAATTGCATCGCTTCCAGCGGGGAATAGAGCCGCTGGCGGTCAACCCTGCTTGCTACCTCCTGGTACTTCCTACCTCGCTTAGGCATCATTCCTCCTATGTGGTTCTAGCGGGCCATGCCCTCCCACAAGCGTACCCGCTTAATCTACGACGCGAATTCCCATGCTCCGCGCAGTGCCCTCGATCTGCCGGACGGCGCCCGGCAAATCCACTGCGTTCAGGTCTTTCATCTTCAACTTGGCGATCTCCTCCAACTGCGCCCGGGTAATGCTGCCCACCTTGTTCCGGTTAGGCTCGGCAGAGCCTTTCTCCACACCGGCCGCCTTGCGCAGCAGGTCGGGCACGGGGGGCGTCTTGAGTTCGAACTTGAAAGAGCCATCATGGTAGATCGTGATCTCTGCCGGGACAATGTTGCCCATCTGGTTAGCCGTCCGGGCATTGTATTCCTTGCAGAACTGCATCAGATTGATGCCATGCTGCGCCAATGCCGGCCCTACGGGCGGCGCTGGATTCGCCTTGCCGGCTTCGATCTGCAATTTCACAACGGCCTTTACCTTCTTCATCGCTCTCCTCTTACGTTTTCTCTACTTGCAAGAAATCGAGTTCGACCGGCGTCTCGCGGCCAAAGAACGAAACCAACACGCGCACCTTGGCTCGCTCCATATCTATCGCATCCACCACACCGATGAACTCATTGAAAGGGCCATCCACGATGCGCACCTTCTGGCCGGGCTTGAACGTGACCTTGATCTTCGGCGCCTCGGCCTCCATACGCCTCATAATGCTCTGGACTTCTTCGGGACGCAGCGGCGTCGGCTCGTTGCCCATCCCCACGAACCCGGTGACCCCCGGCGTATTGCGCACGACATACCAGGAATCGTCGTTCAAGATCATCTGCACGAGGATATAGCCGGGGAAAACGCGCCGCTCCACCGTGCGCCGCTTACCTTCGCGCACCTCGATCTCGTCTTCCGTCGGCACCACCACCTGAAAAATCTGGTCCTGCATGTGCATCGTTTCGATGCGCTGTTCCAGGTTGTGCTTGACCTTAGCCTCATACCCCGAATAGCAGTGGATCACATACCAGGCCCGGTTGTCCTGGGGTTGGACCGCCTCGCCATCGGCCTCGGCCGGAGCAGTGTCCTCACGCTCGGCTGCGTCCTCTGCCTGAGGTGCAATAGCCTCGGCCTCCACAGCCTCCGGCAATTGTAACGCAACCCGCCCCATCTCTGCCGAACTTGTCTCGGCAGGAAGGACCGCCTCGCTCTCAGACGAGGCGGGGGACTGCGTCAACACGTCACTTTCCTCTGCCACTGCTTGCGGCTCGAACCCGGCTTCACTTGCGACCATCGTTGCCTGCCTACTAGTACTCCGCCTGCCGCCTCAGGATCACAACAACGATAATGATAGCGATCACGACAACCGCCACAGCACCAAACGCCCAGACATTGCGCCCAATCACGCCCTGGAGTCCCACAGAGAACAGATAGTCGAGCAGACCCAGAAAGGCTGCCATCGCAATCGTGACACCGAGAACGATCCGCGTCAGACTCCACGCTTCTTGGCGAGTGGGCCAGTTCACCTTACGCAATTCTGCCCGCGTCTCGCGGAAGTAGCGGATAATCGCATTATCGGCCATATACTTCTCCGTCTCACAAGTCGCTCTACACTTCAAGACACCGCCCCAACTCGGCGGTGTCTTGAAGATTCACAGGCAGGCCAGGCAGGAATCGAACCCGCAACCTACGGTTTTGGAGACCGTTGCTCTGCCAAATTGAGCTACTGGCCTGTATCCCTAACCCGGACAAGTCGGAACCGAATAGGCGCTCAACCTGCGAGTTCTTGCCCAACGAGCATGAACTTCACAAGTCAGGGCCTACTTCGTCTCGCGGTGCAGCGTATGCCTCCGACAACGTGGACAGAACTTGTTCAATTCCAGGCGACTGGCGTCATTGCGCCGGTTCTTCTCGGTCGTGTAATTCTGTTCCTTGCACTCCGTGCAAGCCAGTGTAACTATGGTACGAATCGCCTTCTTAGTCATTCTATCACCACCACGTTTGGATTGCCGTGTAGAGCCCACGATGGGGATCGAACCCATGACCCCACCCTTACCAAGGGTGTGCTCTACCGGCTGAGCTACGTGGGCATAATCATGCGCTGCAATTTTACCTCAATTCTCGCATGTGTCAAATGCGCTGATATCCGGTAAGAGCGCCGGCTGCCGCCGCACCAGGCTTCTCAAGCAGAACGTGCCCCCGTCGCAATATACGGTACACGGATGAACACGGATTCACACAGATTTTTATGCCAATTATTTGACAAATTCAGACGGGCGTGCTAGAATGTCAAGCAAACCCCAGGAGAAACACCCTTGCCATCCACCCGCGAGCGCATCTTGAGCATCCTGAAAGAACGCGGCCAGGCCACCGTAGATACCCTGAGCCGGGAACTGGGCCTGACGCCGGTGACCGTCCGCCACCACCTGGACATCTTGCGCGGAGAGGGATTGATTGACGCGCCAGCCATCAACCGCCGCAAGACGCCCGGCCGTCCTCAATATGTCTACGCTTTGACCGAGAAGGCCAGCGCGCTCTTTCCCAAACGGTATGGGCACCTGCTCAGCCTGATCCTCGATGAACTGCGTGCGCGTTTCCCCGATGACGAAGAGGTAGGTCAAATGATGCAGCGCATTGGCGAGCGTATCGCAAGCCAGGCCAGCCTCCCCCGCAGAGGCGACTTTGAGGTCCGGCTTGCCGCCGCCGTCGAGTTCCTCAACAGCCTGGGCTATATGGCACACTATGAACACCGCGAAGGCGGTGACTATATGCTTCACGTCGTCAACTGTCCCTATGAACAGGTCGCCCACCGAGATCGCGAAGTCTGCGACGTGGATATGGCCATGCTGACCCGCCTTCTGGGTACGACTCCACGGCGCATCTCCTGGACAGCCCAGGGCGACTCGCAGTGCGTCTACGCTGTCCGCCCGGCCAGGAAATAGTCTTCCACGGAACAAGGGTATGCCTCTCAAGACAACGCTCATCTATCCCGGCATCGCCGGCCTGGGTTTCAACTCGCTCAAACGCGGCATGGAGGCGGGCTGGATCTCCCACGGTCTGGCCTCGCTTTCCGCCGCCGCCAAGGCCCAGGGGTTCGCGGTTGACCTGATTGACCTGCGGGCACTCTCGGGCTGGGATCACTTCCGCCAGGTGTTGGCCGAGCGCGACCCCGACGTCATCGGCGTCACGATGATGAGTGTGGACTACAACCCGGCCCGCCAGGCCATCGCTATCGCCAAAGAGCTCAAGCCCCAGATCGTCACCGTCATCGGCGGCCCACACGTGACCATCGCGCTAGAGGATGCCCTGCGCATTCCCCACGTGGACTATTTGGTGACCGGCGAGGGCGAAGTAACGTTCCCCAAACTGCTGCGGCTGATCGAGGGCGGTGACCCGCCGCCCCACCGCGTGCTGCGCGGCGAGACGCCCGACCTCGACGCCATCCCCTTCGCCGACCGTGACCTGTTCCTGGACGAATGGCGCAAGTGGGGCTACGACCTCGATTCGCCCGAGGTGCCGTTCGTCGAGGAACTGCCGCCGCCGTTCGTCACCATCATCGCCGGCAGGGGTTGCCTCTACCACTGCACGTTCTGCAAGCCGGGGGAGGATTACCTCTTCGGCCGGCGCACCCGCCGCCGCTCCGTCGCCAGCGCCATCGCCGAGTTGGAAATGTTGCGCGAGCGCTACCATTTTGCCTCGTTCATGTTCCACGATGACTGCCTGACCGAGGATCGCGCGTGGGTGACCGAATTCACCGAGGAGTACAAGGCGCGCGGCTTTACACAGCCCTTTTTCTGCCAGAGCCGCGCCGACATCATCGTCAAACACGAGGACATGGTGGCGCGCATGGCCGCCGCCGGCTTGCGTGGCTACTTCATCGGCTTCGAGAGCGGCAACGACCGCGTGCTCCAATTCATCCGCAAGGGCACGACGGTGGAACAGAACCGCCAGGCCGCGCGCATCTGCCGCAAGTACGGCGTCTCCATCTGGGCCAATTACATGATGGGGCTGCCCACCGAGACGAAAGAAGAGGTGATGGATACCGTACGGCTGATGAAAGAGATTGACCCTGACTATTACAGCCCGGCCTTCTTCACCCCCCACCCCGGCACCGACCTGTACGATTACGTCGTCGAGCACGACCTGAGCCGTATCACTGACTACGATTCCTACCGCCGCAACCCCACCGAGCCCAAGATCAAGGGACAGGATTACGAGTTTCTGCGCTGGGCGATGGCCGAAAGCCAGCGCCGCAAGCCGATCAACGTCTTCAGGCGCTGGAGTCGCCGCCAGTGGCAACGCGCTCGCCGCGTCACCCCGGCGAAGGTGATGCGCAAGTTGGGGTTGGCGTAGGAGGGGTTGACAACCCCGTCCTACAACGTTTGCCAAAACTCCCCGCCTATGCTAGAATACCGCCGCTCCCCAGAATAGGGTGGAAAGGAGGGCGCGGTTATGTCGAGGCGACCTAGCGCCGCCTCTTTTTGCGCTTACCGCCCCGTCAACTGACAGGGACGTGAGGAGGTTTCATGCAAGACGAGGTGTTCGATGCCCAGCCTGAACAACAATCCCCGGAAAAGCCGGACGAAATCGGTCAGTTAGCCGAAGAGGCGGATGTCGCCGTTGCGGAACTGACGGCCGCTGCCCAAGAGGCAAGCAGTGCAATAGAGATGCCGCTAGTCCAGGAGGCCACGATGGCGCCTGTGGAATCGGCTGCTGTTACAGAAGAACCCACCGCCACCGGCGCCGAGATGACGCTGCAAGAAACACCTGCCGCCGTCGTAGAAGAGGTCACCGGCGCAGAAGCGGCAGCCCCGGCGACAGAAGTGGCTGCCATCCCGGAAGAGACCCCGCCCGCCGAAGTATCCTCCACCGAAGCCGCTTCACCGGAGGCTGTTCCAGAAACAACACAACCTGCAGGGCCGACGTTCGGCGAGCGTCTACGCGCCACCTTCGCCCCGCTGCGCGAGAAATTGAGCGGCGGTGACTGGGCCTATGGTGTATACGTCCTGATCGGCACGCTGATCATCGTGGCATTGCTCTTGCCGCCCATCTCGCTTTTACAGCGCCTGGGCATCACCGGCTATACCACCGTCAACGCTCAGAACAGCAGCATCTCCCACCCAGACGGATTGACGTTGAGCGTGGATCCGACCACGTTTACCGGCAGATTGAAAGTGCGGCTGGATTCGGTGCCGCGTGCGGACTTTTTGGGCTTTGCACACTCTTCGCTACGCGGCGCAGTCGAGGCCCTGCCCTCCCATCTCCAGGTCAAGAGCCCTTTCTACAAGATCCGCGCGCGCGGCAGAGTCGCGCAACCAGTGACGATTGACGTGCTCATCCCAAACGCCTCAGAGCCGTGGGAGACGCTCGATCTCTACACCTGGACCGGCGAGGCGTGGGAATGGATCGGTGGAGAACTCCATACCGAGATCGCCGAGCACGAGTTCATCCGTGCCCGTGTGACCGAGATCCCGGCCAACGTCGTGGTGATGCAGGCAGGTGCGCTCCCACCGAACATTGCCACCTCTCTCGAACCAGGCGACAATCTGTCACTCGCCGCCGGCCTTGTAGACGAAATCAACCCCATCGGGCTGCTCCTGGGCACCGATGGCGGCTTTGTCGGCGACCCGGCCGACCTGTTCCAGCCGGTCGCCGGGGACCCTTACGCCGTGCTGCCCGCCCTGCGCAACTGGGCGCCGGGCGCGACCACGAACCACGGCCTGTTGTTCGACGTGCTGACGATCCCCCAAATCCAGGAAGCCCACATCGCCAACATCGTGCAACTGTGCACAGAGCACGGCTTTGCCGGCGTAGCCATTGACTATCGGGGGGTCCTGCCAGAAGAGCGCGAAGCCTATAGCGCTTTCGTCGCCGCACTGGCCGATGCCCTGCACGCCCACGGCTTGAGACTAACCGTCACGGTCGAACCGCCTACGGCAACCGACGGCGGCTGGGACACCGGCGGCTATGACTGGGCCGCGCTTGGCGCTGCCGCGGATACGCTCCAGGTGCCCTTCCCGGTTGATCCCGCCGCCTACGTCGAGGGAGGCGAAGCGCAACGGCTGCTTGCCTGGGCCGTGGGCCAGGCGCCGCGCTACAAGATACGCATGTTGGTTTCATCCCTCAGCGTAGAACTGGGCAGCACCGAGGTTCGCCATATCACACTGGAACAGGCACTGGCGCCCTTCGGAAACGCAACGGCGGTCGGCGACGTGAGCCAGGTCTTGCCCAACAGCCCGGTCGAGTTTGCCCTGAGGGGACAAGTTTTGAGCATTACGCCCCAGGATGCTGCCGGCACCTATCGTCTAGAATATGCCGGCGCCGATGGGGCCACGCACACCGTCTGGCTTGGCACAGCAGCCAATCTGGCCACCAAGATCGCCTGGGCGCAACGCTATCACCTCGGCGGCATCGCCGTGCATAACCTGCTCGCGCCCGGCAATGCGCCAGGCGTCACGGACACGGTGGCCGCCTACCGCGCCGGCAGCGCCCCTGCCGGCGGAACGGGCATTGATGTGGCCTGGACGGTCACCGGCGCGGGAACCCTGATAGACCAAAAGGCTTCACCCCTCACTGCGCCGGGGTACACCTGGCTCGCGTCGGTGGCGACCGGCACGTACACGGTGACCGCCAGTATCGCCGGCTTTACGCACGGCTCGGTGAACGTCACCGTGGCCGAACCGCCGCCGGTACAGCCGATAACGGAAACGATGGCCAGCACTGAACCGCCCCCGGGGGCACTGGTGACAGGAGAATCATCCTCTGTCTGCTTGAACTCCGCCTACGTGGCCGACGTGACCATTCCCGACAACACGCAACTGGACAACGGCGTCGAGTTCACCAAGACCTGGCGCATCCGCAACAGCGGCACGTGCGCCTGGCCCGCAGACACCGTGCTAGCCTTTACCGGCGGCACGCAGATGAACGCGCCCGCGAGCGTGCCGATAGGCGCGTTGGATCCGGGCAAGGAAGTGGACGTCAGTGTCAAGATGAAATCCCCCGCTCAGGCCGGCGTCTACACCGGCAAATGGCGTACACGGACGGCGGATGGCTTTTTCGGCCTGGACAGTTTCACAGTCGTGATCCTGGCCGGGGAGGTAGCGGCTGCGCCACCTACGACCATCACGCCAGTTAGCGGCGGGTCATTCGAGTTGGGAGGACATGTGCGCGATCTGGCCTTGCCCTACGCGAGCCGGATGCACTATGCGGGCATGAATTGGGCCAAGGTCCAGGTACACTATGGCGAAGACGCTTCGGGCATCATTGCCACCGCACATGCCAATGGCTTCAAGATCCAATTGAGCGCCTTGGGTTCGCCGGCCATGGTGACCCAACCCGGGTTCGAGCAGAACTTTGCCAACTGGGTGGCATCCCTGGCCAGATCGGGAGCCGATGCCATCGAGGTGTGGAACGAGCCCAACATTGAGCGCGAGTGGCAGATCGGCTACATCAGTCCACAGGCATACACGAACCTGCTATGCACCGCGTACCGGGCCATCAAGGCTGAGAACCCCGGCACAGCGGTCATCAGCGCCGCGCCGGCGCCGACCGGCTGGTTCGGTGGCTGTAGCGCCAACGGCTGCGACGACCAGCCCTGGTTGGAGGGCCTGTACAACGCCGGAGCGGCCAACTGCATGGATTATATCGGCGCACACCACAACGCCGGTGCCACGTCGCCTTCGGCAACGAGCGGGCATCCGGGCGATAACGGTGCCCGCCATCACTCGTGGTACTTTATGCCGCAGACCCAACTCTACTACAACATCTTCCGGGGCACGCGCAAACTCTTCTACACCGAGATGGGTTATGCTTCACAAGAGGGCTTGCCGACGTTCTCGGATGCATTCGCTTGGGCACGGGGCACGAACAACGCCCAGCAAGCAGCCTGGTTGGCCGAAGCGGTGCAGCTGAGCATCCAAACCGGCATGGTACGCTGCATCATCGTCTGGAACATTGATTTTCCGCGCTACGGTTACGATCCGCAAGATGGCTACGCCATCATCCGCCCCGACGGCAGTTGCCCGGCCTGCGAGACACTGCACGCCGTGTTGGGGACGCGGTAACGGAGCAGCGCCTTGCCCTACCGCATCGAGTACTCGCCTGACGCCGAAGATCATCTGCGTGTGCTAACGGCCCGCCAACAGGCCATCGTCTTGGATGCAGTGGACGAGCACCTGGTACACCAACCGACCGTCGAAACGAGAAACCGTAAACCGATGCGGCCCAATCCGGTCGCACCGTGGGAGTTGCGCATCGGCAATCTTCGCGTGTATTATGACGTGGAGGAAGAGCCAGAGCCGGTAGTGTACGTGCGCGCCGTCGGGATCAAGGAACGCAACCGGGTGCGCATCGGAAGGAAGGTGATTGAGTTATGAGGATACTCGAAATGGCTAAGGCGACTGCTCCGCTTGTGAAATATGCACAGGATGTGACCAAAGAACCGCTGATTCTGACGGCTGATGGGGAACCCGTCGTCGTGCTGATGTCCATCGAGAACGTGGACTGGGAGACGGTGACGCTAAGTGTCCATCCCGAGTTCTTGACCCTGATCAAACAGTCGCGGGCGCGACAGAAAGCGGAAGGCGGGATCTCTGGCGCGGAGATGCGTCGTCGGCTGGGACTGGCTCCGGCAGCACATGTGGATCACAACCGTAAATAACCGGATAGACTTTTGCACCCCGACGGCAGTTGCCCGGCCTGCGGCTACATAACGGGCCGGGTACACGGTACACACAGAAGGCGCGGACAGGATAGCATCCCATAAGCGCGAACTTGACAGGCCGGCGATTGAAATCGCGCCGGTAGGGGCGGGGTGACCCCGCCCCTACTGTCCGCCTGCGCGGGCAGAGGCGTCTACGTAGGTAGACGCCCGGCTGAAAGCCCCAAGGTGCGACTTGAGTCGCTTAAGTTAGCGCCTATGGGATAACATCCCGTCCCACTCAGCGCAGACCACATCGTTGAAGGATGCAACGTCTTAAGCAAGGCGGGGGTTCGGCTACAACCGAGCCCCCTTGCCCGTAAGGAGGTCACAATGTCAGGTTCCTTGTACGGCAGACGCGGGTTGCACGGCCCACAATTTGCCATCGTCGTAGCGCTGTGGTTTATTCTCGTCATCCTGGGAGGACTGTGCACCTGGTACGGTTGGTTCAGCCCAAGTGACCAGAGCACCCAGACAGGAGTCACACCGACTGCCGAGGCCGCGAGTGCGCCTACACCTGTTCCCACCGAACCGCCCTCCACCGCCACGCCGGCGCCGGAGGTGTTTGGCTACGGCATCGCCACGAATGCCGGCCTGGCCGGCGACATCAACTACACGCTCGGCCAGGTGCAGAACCTCGGCCTGGGCTGGATCAAGCAGCAGGTCAAGTGGGCGCATTTCGAAGGCGCTCCGGGGCAAATGAACTGGAGCGGCTTCGACGGAGTGGTGGACGCCGCCAACGCGCGCGGCATCAAAGTTCTGTTCAGCGTCGTGGATGCCCCCCGATGGGCACGTTCCTACGAGGACAGCAACCCGGAAGGCGCACCGCCCGACGACCTGGCCGTCTTTGCCGACTTTTTGGCCCGCCTGGTAGACCGCTATCGTGGCCGCATCCACGCTATCGAGGTCTGGAACGAGCAGAACCTCGACCGCGAGTGGGACACGGCAGAGGGTGTCAACCCAGAGCGCTATGTCGAGATGCTCAAGATGGCTTACCAAACGATCAAGAGCCGCGATCCCAACATTATCGTCATCAGCGGCGCGCTCTCACCGGCCAGCGGGCCGTGGACGGATCCCAACAACCCCAACCGCATCACCGTCATGGACGACTTTGAATACATGGATCGGATGATCGCCGCCGGACTGCTCAACTACTGCGACTGCGTGGGCGCACACCATAACGGCATCAACATTCCGCCGAACGTAGATTGTGACGGGTCATATCAAGACCCCACCGCGCAATTTCGAGGTTATTGGGATCCCCCTCAGCCCCCACATCACAGTTGGTGCTTCAAGACCACGCTGTGGGGCTATCACGAACGTATCGTGGCGGCCGGCAGCAACAAGCCGCTCTGCGTGACCGAATTCGGCTGGGCCTCTGCGGAGGGATTCGACGGCTATCCGCCTGGATTCGAATTCGCCCTGGATAACACGCTCCAAGAGCAGGCCGAGTGGGACGTGCAGGCATTCCAGTTGATGCGCCAGTGGGGTTTTGTGCGCCTGGCATTCCTGTGGAATCTGGATTATTCACAATTAGGCTGGGGGCCTCAGGACCCCAATGCCCCTTACGCAATCCTCGACTTCCAGGGAATCGCGCGCCCGGCCTATGGTGCCATCGGTGAAATGCCCAAACCCTGATGGAATGGCAAATGACCAATGACAAATGACCAATAACCGACGACGCCGGATTGTCCGCCTGGCGCTTACGGCTCTTGGCCTGGCGCTCTTGGGGTTTGGGGTTTGGAGCTTGGGGGTTGGGGACTCGGGCATTGGGATTTCACCTACGCCTACTTCCTGGCCGCGCACGCGGCTGGCCTCGCCGGAATACGGCATGCAGGCGTTCCTGTGGTGGCACGAGGAGATCGCGCAGCGCGACCTGCAACTGATCCGCGACGCCGGCTTCACCTGGGTCAAACAGAACGTCGGCTGGCGCGATGTTGAAGGGATCGTCAAAGGTCACTACGACTGGTACTTTACCGACCGCATCGTCGCCGATGCCGAACGCTTGGGCCTGAACCTGCTCTTCCGACTCGACCGCGAGCCGGTATGGGCGGTGCCACCCGAAGGCGACTCGACCGGCAACAGCCCGCCTGGCAACCCGCAGGATTTCGGTGATTTTTGCCACGCCATCGCCGACCGTTACCGCGGGCGTGTGCGGGCCTACCAGGTGTGGAACGAGCCCAACCTGGCCCGTGAATGGGGCGGCCGCCCACCCGATCCGGCCAGGTACGTCGAATTGCTGCGGGTGTGCTATATCGGCATCAAGACCGCCGATCCCGCAGCGCTCGTCATCTCGGCCGGGCTTGCCCCCACCGGCACCGGATTGCCCGAGGCGATCCCCGACATCGAATACCTGAGCGCGATGTACGAGGCCGGCGCCGCGCCGTACTTTGACCTGCTCGGTGTGAACGCCCCAGGCTACAAGGCGCCTCCGGAACTGGCTCCAGACGATGCGGCGGATCCGGCGCTGGGGTACGGTGGGCAACGTTTCTTTTGCTTCCGCCACGTCGAAGACGTGCGCGAGGTAATGCTGCGCTATGGCGACGGCGATAAGCAGGTAGCGATCCTGGAGATGGGTTGGACCACCGATCCACTGCATCCCAACTATGCCTGGTTCGCCATCACCGAGGAACAAAAGGCCGATTACCTGGTGCGCGCCTTCCGCTACGCCCGCGAGCACTGGACACCCTGGATCGGGCTGATGACGGTCATGTCCATTGCCGACCCGAACTGGACGGAGAACGACGAGATGTTCTGGTGGGCCATCAGCGAGCCGTGCTGGCCGGAGACGTGCGTGCGTCCGGCCTACGAAGCGCTGCGCGCGATGGAAAAGTGAGGCGTGAGGCGTGAGGCGTGACAACGTGGTCGTGATAGATGGCTCGTACGGTGAAGGCGGAGGGCAAGTGCTGCGCACCACACTGACACTGGCAGCCCTCACCGGACAGACCGTGCGCATCGAACGTATCCGCGCCGGGCGCAAGAACCCCGGCCTCCAGCCACAGCACCTCACAGCCGTGCGTGCAGCAGCCGCCGTGTGTGCGGCACGCTTGGCAGGGGATGCGTTAGACTCGCAGGTCCTCACCTTCACCCCCACCGCCCCACCCCACCCGGGCGACTATACTTTCGATGTGACCGAGGCCGCGCGGGGCGGCAGTGCCGGGTCAGTAGGGCTGGTCCTGCAAACGGTGCTCCTGCCGTTGGCGCTGGCCGAGGGCGAGTCGCACATCACCCTGCGCGGCGGGACGCACGTGCCGTGGGCACCGCCGGTCTCGTACCTGGAACACGTCTTCCTGCCGGTGGTCGCGCGAATGGGCGTGTATGCCCGGATCGAACTCGTGCGCTGGGGCTTTTACCCGGCGGGTGGCGGCGAGATACACGTGCGCATCGAGGGCCACAAGCAGTCGTTGCGTCCCATCGCACTGGACGAACGCGGAGAACTGCGGCGGGTCTGGGGCATCGCAGCCGTGACCAACCTGCCTGCCCACATCCCCCAGCGTATGGCCAATCGCGCCCACAACGTGCTGGCCGAAGCGGGCCTTCAGGCACAAGTGGAACCACGACGTTTGAGCAGCGCTGGGCCAGGTGCCGGGATCTTCCTGTTCGCCGAGTACACGCATATCACCGCCGGCTTTACTGCCTACGGGCGCGAGGGATTGCCCGCCGAGCGTGTGGCTGAGACCGCCTGCGCCGAGTTGCTCGCGCACCATGCCAGCCACGCCGCCGTTGACCCGCACTTGGCCGACCAGATGGCGTTGCCCATGGCACTGGCCGAAGGGGAATCGCGGCTGGTTACCTCGCAGATATCGCAGCACCTGCTGACCAACGTGTGGGTTCTCCAGCAGTTCCTGGCGAGCGAGTTGACCGTGAGCGGCGAGTTGGGCGCAACAGGAGGACTGATTGTGAAAGGCAGGAGGGCATGATCGAAATCGTCTTCTTGGGCACATCGGCCTCGGCACCTTCCATCCATCGCGGCCTTTCGGCACAGGTGGTGATGTGCAAGAACTACCGCTTCCTGGTGGATTGCGGCGAGGGCACACAGCGCCAGATCCTGCTCAGTGGCCTGGGTTTCAAGCGGCTCAACAAGGTCCTCCTCACCCATGGCCACCTCGACCATATCCTCGGCCTGGGTGGCCTGATCTCTACCTTCGCCCGCTGGGAAGCGATTGACCAGGTCGAGATCTATGGCGGCGCGTGGGCGCTTGAACGAGTGCATGACCTGCTCTATCGTGTGGTACTGCGGGGAGCCGAGCCTCCAATCAAGATTGACCTAATCGAGATCAGCCCCGGCGTCATCCTGGAAGACGAGAGTTTTGAAGTTGTAGCCTTCCCGGTCACCCACCGTGGCCCCAGCCTGGGGTACCTGTTCCGCGAGAAACCACGCCGCCCCTTCCTGGACAATCTGGCAGAGGCGCTGGGCGTGCCTCGCGGCCCGGAGCGCCGGCAACTGGTGGCCGGCCAACCGGTGACGCTGTCCGATGGCCGCGTGATCCATCCCGAAGACGTGCTCGGCCCGGCGCGGCCGGGCGCGTGCCTGGCCCACGTGGGCGATGCCGGGCAGATCAGAGGGCTGCAGGACCTCGTGCGCGGGGCCGACATGCTGGTAATTGAGGCGACGTATCTACAGCGCGAGGCCGACCTGGCGCGGCGTTTCGCCCATCTCACAGCCGCGCAGGCGGCTCAACTGGCCCACGACGCGGACGTTCACCGCCTGGTGCTGACTCATGTCTCGCGGCGCTACCGAGAAGCAGAGATCCTCGACGAAGCACGGGCCCTCTTCCCCCCCACCGTCGTCGCCCACGACTTTGACCACTTTCGCGTGCTGCGCCGGGACGTGACGCTCGATCACAACGCGCACTTGTCAGACGTGGACGAGATAGGTATAATGGCGCAGAATGAGGAGTAAGACCATGTCCGCACATCGTAAGGCCAGCATCCGCGAGTTGGCCTCCGCCGCCTACGAATTGGATTCCGGCGTCATCGAGGGCCCGCTGCAACGTGGCGAAGACGGGGCTTGGACGATCGGCCAGGCAGCGCTAAATACGTGGCTCGCCCGCTACGCAAATCAGAACGTCGTGCTCATCGTCGCCCCTTTAGACGACGAGCGCCCCATCGAACCCAAGACTTGCCGCACATGCGGTAGCGAGTATACGGGCGTCGAATGTCCGCGCTGCCGTGAGGCCCGCATCCGTCTGCGGGGGCGGTAACCCATAGCCGAGTCAGGCAAAGGCAGAATGAGCGAATCCTCCAAAGTCGAACGGGTTGCCGGTGTGCGTTTCCAGCCCACAGGCAAAGTCTATCATTTCGACGCGACGGCTGAGCCCGATCTGCGGCCGGGTGACTTTGTGTTGGTCGAGACGACACGCGGTCAACAATTGGGCGAGGTGGTCAGTGTACGGCCTGCGCGCGAGGGCAACGGCAAAGAGGGTCTCAAACCGATCCTGCGGCGGGCCAGCAGTCGGGACCTGGCTCTGCGCCAACACTGGCAGCAGAAAGAAACCGAGGCTCTGAACATCGCGCGCGAGACAGCGAAGCAACTCGGACTGCCCATCAAGGTGGTCACCGCCGAATACACCTTCGATGGCCAGCGCCTGACGATCCTGTACGTGAGCAAGGAGAAGAAGCTCGATCTCAACGAGTTGCAGCGCCGACTCCAGCGCCTGGTGAGCAGCCGTGTGGACCTGCGATTGATCGGCGTGCGCGACCAGGCCAAACTGATGGGCGGCTATGGCGCCTGCGGAGAACTGCGCTGCTGCCCACGCTTTCTTTCGGACTTTAGCTCTGTCTCCATCAAGATGGCCAAAACACAGGGGGTGTCACTCGATCCTGCCGAGATCACCGGGATGTGCGGCCGGCTGCGCTGTTGCCTCGCCTACGAAGAGGAACAGTACCAGGAGGCGTGCAAGATGATGCCCAAGCGCAAGAAGCTCGTCCACACGCCCTATGGCGATGGAAAGGTGGTAGACTTGCTGCCACTGAAGGGAGTCGTAGTCGTTCAGATCGAGGACCGACGCGTGGAGGTACCGGCCGAGGACGTGGAAGTCATTTCGAAACCGGAGGAGGCTAGAAGAAGATGAACGAGACATTGGGGCAGATAACCGACAATCTCTACAATGGCGATGCCAAAGCCGTGGCCGAACTGGTTCAGAAAGCCCTGAATGAGGGGGCATCACCGGCTGAGATCTTGAGCCATGGCCTTATCGCCGGAATGGACCGCGTCGGTGCGGACTTCCGCGATGGCATGCTCTTCGTGCCGGAGGTCCTTATCGCCGCACGTGCCATGCACGCCGGCATGGACATCTTGCGCCCTCTGCTAATCGAAAGCGACGTGCCCTCAGCCGGCAAGGTCGTCATCGGCACCGTGCAGGGCGATCTGCACGACATCGGCAAAAACCTGGTGGCGATGATGCTGGAAGGCGGGGGGTTCGAGATCATTGACCTGGGCACCGACGCGCCGCCGGACAAGTTCATCGAAGCAGTCAGGACAAACAAACCAGACCTGGTAGGAATGTCGGCACTGCTCACCACGACGATGCCGGCTATGAAGAAGACGATTGACGCGCTGGTCGAGGCCGGACTGCGGGACAAGGTCAAGGTGATGATCGGCGGCGCGCCAGTGACACAGGCATATGCCGAACAGATCGGCGCCGACGGCTACGCCCCCGATGCAGCCGCAGCGGTCGAACTGGCTCGTTCATTGGTGGGCTAGACCGAGATGGGCACTCCGAGGCAGCCTAAGGCATGCGAGGGTGACGGGGCAACCCGTCATCCTTCGTTTACAGGCGGTTGCACCCACCAAGGCAATGAAGTAAAATGACAACATACGGCATGAACACTCCCAGGAGAACAAGATGACCGACTACCGCGCCGAGGCCCAAACCATACGCGAGCACCTGATCGCCTGGCGGCGAGACTTTCACATGCACCCCGAACTCGGTTTCCAGGAACAGCGCACAGCGGGCATCATCACCGAACGGCTGCGCGAACTGGGCTACCAGGTGCAGACGGGCATCGCCCATACCGGCGTCGTCGGGCTGCTGAGAGGACGCAAGTCCGGCCCGGTCGTGATGGTGCGCTTCGATATGGACGCCTTGCCCATCACCGAGGAAAACACGACCGACTATGCATCGCAGAACCCGGGAGTGATGCACGCCTGCGGTCACGATGCCCACGTTGCGATTGGATTGGGAGTAGCCACCCTGATGGCTCGACATCGGGACGACATGGCCGGTACACTCAAACTCATCTTCCAACCTGGCGAAGAGGGGATGAACGGCGCAGCCGTGATGATCGAGCAGGGCGTGCTGGAGAATCCCCGCCCTGATGTCTTCCTGGCTGCGCACATCTGGAACGACAAGCCCTTGGGCACTATGGACGTCTCGCCCGGGCCGATTATGGCGGCTGCCGATAAGTGGACATGTACCGTGCGTGGTCAAGGCGGACACGGGGCATTGCCCCATCAGACGGTGGACCCCATCGTCGCTGCCGCCCAGATCATCACGGCGCTCCAGACAATTGTCAGCCGCAATGTCAGCCCGCTGGAGACAGCAGTGGTGACAGTAGGCTCGATCCACGGCGGCGATGCCTTCAACATCATCCCTCCCCAGGTCACTCTGACAGGCACGATCCGCACCTACAACCCCGACGTGCGCGAGACCGTACTACGGCGGGTACGCGAAGTGACGGAAGGCATGGCGGCCGCCTGTGGCGCGACCGCTGAACTGGGAATCATCCCTCTAACACCGGCGGTCATCAACGACGCTGCTGTGGCCCAGGTGGTGCATGCAGCCGCCCAGTCCGTGATCGGGCCGGAGCACGTCTCTTCCGGCGAGCGGACGATGGGCAGCGAAGACGCGGCCTACTTTATGCGCGAAATACCGGGCTGTTACTTCTTCATCGGCTCGGCCAATGCAGAATGTGGCCTGAACGCACCACACCACAACCCCGGTTTCGATTTCGACGAGAATGTACTGCCGTTGGCTGTGGCGACCTTTATGCAGGCCCTGGCGCATTATCTGTTGTAGGAACCCGATATGACCCAGGCAGGCCCTCTCCGCTGGCGTACCGGCGCAGGCTGGCTCGTATTGGCTGGCGGCGGTAGGTGGCAGGATGGCGAGACAGGCGCGATTGATGCAGCCGTCTTGGGCTGGGCAGATCTCGATCGGCGTATGGCCGTGCTCCTGTGTACTGGTGGCTCGACCGCTGAGAGCGAAGCGTTGCTGGAATACTACGCCGAATTGGGAGGGCCAGGCGGTGACGTGATTCCCATCTTTGACGCGGCTGACGCGCAGCGGGCTAACCATTGCCAGTTGCTGGAGCAGGCGGGGCTGATCTACCTCGCGGATGGACCTGACTCCCTGACAATGACGCGCGTGTTGCAGAGTCCTGCATTGGAGGCCATAGCGCGGGCATTCGAGTACGGGGCGGTGGTCATAGGCATGGGGACGGGCGCCATCGGGCTGGGAGCATGGTGCGCCAGCGCCGACCGTCCGGAGCAGATCGAGCCTGGCTGGGGCTGGCTGCCGAACGCCGTCGTCGAGCCCCGCTTCTCCACGACCTTGTCCGCCCCCCGGCTGCAAAGCGTTCTGAGCGCGCATCCAGACTGCCTGGGGCTAGGCATCCCCGAGCGAGTAGCACTGGCGCTGGGCCCCGATGGGCGCGTAGAGACGCTGGGCGACACGCAGGTGACGGTCATATTGGGCCCGGTCGCGTATCGGCCAGAAGGCGAGGGGGCCTGAAAAGCCCCTGTTTCAATGTCAACGGCCCAACATGACCTTAGTCCTATAGACTACAGCACCCCTTACGGGTATAATAAGGGTGATCGCGCAAAGGCGGCGGGAAAGGGGGTGATGTCGTTGCTCTTTGTGCCGTTTGAAACCGGACAAGGGCTGGTCGAGTATGCTTTATTGCTTGTCTTGGTTGTTCTAGTTGTTATCGTTGTTCTGGCGCTGCTTGGACCTGCAATTGGCAACGTATTCAGTAATATCGTCAACGCGATCTAATGCTCGATCATAAGCCCAACAAGGGCCTTCCTCCAGGGAAGGCCCTTGCTTTTTGTGCAGGATGCTGTGCTTCCCGCGAAGCCGTGTCACCAGCCCAAGTCAAGTTGTTCAAGGTTCCAGAGTTCGGAATCCTGCGTTGGGTCCGGCGAGAGACCAATGACCGACGTACGGGCCAAGACAACTTGCGATCGCTGGAAGAGCGGCAGAACGGGCAGCCGTGTAGCAAAAATGCGCTGCGCTTCGATCTGGTTGGTGGCATAATCGGGACTATCGGGCAGCGCCGTGAGTGCAGCAAGGCAGGCCAGGTCATACTCATCGTCGAGAAAGCCGGCGACGTTGGGGCGATCCCAGCGGCCCACATCGGGCACCTGGGTGCTAAGGAAGAGGTCACACATCGGATCGGCCTGGGCACGCCAGGCAAACTGCGCCAGGTCAAAGCGCCGGCCAAAGAGCACCCCCTCCGGCCCCGGCGCAAAGAGTCCCTCCGGCGACATAGGCTGAACCACGACCTGGACACCGCACGCCGCCAGGTCGCCCTGGATGCGCTGGGCCACCTGCACGCGCAGCGGATCATCCGTCGTGCTGTAGAAGACACTGAACGGTGTCCCCTCGGCAATGCCGGGAACCGCGTGCGCCTCACGTATCGAGTCGCCGTCTTCATCGTACCAGCCGGCGCTCGCCAGGAGATGTTGGCCTGTCGCCGGGTCGTAAGTCCAGACTGTCAGCGCGTCGCCCGCGTAGAGCGGATGATCGGGCGGGACAAAACTGTCCCACACCCGGCCCTGCGCCAGATCCGCCAACGCCTGCCGGTTGATGCAGCGGGCGATCCCCTGCCGCACCCGCACATCCTCGAAGAAATCGGGACGGTCAGAAGCCGGGCTGATGCCGAAGGCCAACAGTTCCCAGCGGGTGTCGTAGACTGTGTACGTGACCACCGGGGATGGCGGGGGCAGCACCGCGCTCACCTTATCTCCGATCTCGTGTGTGACCATGTCGCAGCGTCCCGCCACGAGTTCCGCCGCCAACACCGCCGGGTCGGCGGCGAAGCGAAAGACGACCTCGTCCAGGCGCGGGAGGCCCTGAGAGGCGCGGAAATAAAGGGGATTGCGCACGAGCGTGATGCGCTCGCCCGGCGCCCACTCGCGCAACACGAAGGGGCCCCACCCTAGCGGCTCTCGCGTGGATGCCGTCGCAGTCAGCAACTCGGCAGCAGAAAGGCCGCCCCAGACGTGGCGAGGCAACGGGTGCCAGAAGTTGAGCGCATAGAAACGATCCAGGAAACCCGGAATGCCACGCCAGACCGCCGTGCGTGGGTCCACAGCGCGGTAAGCCGCAGTGCGTTCGACGACATACTTGTCAGTGGGGGTGGCCGGGTCGGCGGCCAGTTCGAACGAGTAGACCGAGTCATCCGCGGTGAGCGGTACTCCATCGGACCAGTAGAGATCGGGTTGGAGCGTGAAGGTGACGACCATCCGCTGCATCGGTAGTGGCGTGCCGTCAAAGATCACGCGCTGCCCGGCAGCGTCATGCACGGCCACACCGGGTGCGAGCATCGTGACCGCACCATCGGCGGCAAGGACACGCTCGCCCGACTGCACGACGACCGTTTCCATTGCCGCGCTGCCGTTGGCGAGGCTGGGCAGTTCGACCAGGATGACCGGCTGATGGGCATAGGCGCGGCTGTCCACCGGCCCATCGTAGATCGCCTGCCAGATGTGCCGGGCGGCAAGGCTATCGCTGCCGTAGAGGTAGAGGCTATCCGGCTCCTGGGGCATGCAGACGGTAAGCACCTTGGGCACCGGCGTAGGGGTCGGCGTAGGAGCGGGGGTAAACGTCGGCAAGGCAGTCGGCGACGCGCAGGCCGTACACAGAAGCACGAACCAGGCGACATACAAATGCTTCATATAGTGGCGCACCCCCTCAGGGTGTGAACAATTCCTGGATCAGCGGGTGGATCATCTCCCAGCGCGGCAGAAGCACCGCACCACCGGAGGGTGTTGTCCATGGCTCAGTCATGTCGCGGGTGATGGCGCGGTGCTCAATACCATCTATGCCCACGCGATAGAAGGTGGGTGCCAGCAAGAGCATGTCCTCGATCGTCAGGTTGGTATCCACATGGTCTGCCACCACCCGGTAGACGGCAGGCCACCTGGGCCACACTGCCGGTTCGAACAGGCGTCGGGCCAGAGCCGTGATGACCTGCTGCTGGCGCTCGGTGCGGTCGAAATCGGACGCGCCATGGCGGGAGCGGGCATAGCGCAGCGCCGTTTCGCCGTCCATATGCTGCGGCCCGGCGGGAATCTCGATGCGCATGGTGCCATAGTCGTCGGTGGGATATGCATCGTCCACGACGGGTTGCTCGACCATCACATCAATCCCGCCGACGGCGTCCACGATGGCGCGGAACCCATCGAAATCCACGCGCACATAGTACTCAACCGGAACACCCAGGTTCTGCGCAACGGTCTGCAGCGCCAGCGTCGGCCCGCCACCGGGGCTCTCGCTTTCGCCCCAGAAGTGTGCCGTGTTGATGCGGTCTTGACCATAGCCGGGCACGTTCACGTACAGATCACGAGGGATGGAGAGCAGCACGATGCGCGGACCAGGCGGGTAGACGGTCATCAGGATCATCGTGTCGGAGCGGGTGACGTAACCCTGATCTGGGCGGCGGTCAAGCCCGAGGATCAGAATGGTGCTGCGCGGCGCCGTAGTGGCCGACCGCCAGATATACCCGCCGACGATCAGGCCACCAACAAGACAGAGGAACACGACGAGCGCCGCGATCAGCGAAGGCAGGCAGGAGAAACGGCGCGCCGGCGCCTCTGGAAAAGGCAATGCGACAGTATATGGCGAGTATTGATAGGGAGACACGGCGCGTGGTACAGGCTGCGTATCGTCGAGCGGTGTCTGGCAGCGCCAAGTCGGATCGCCGACTGGCGGCGTGGCGAAGCGCGTGTGTCCTTGCATGCTAGAGCACGTTTCCAAAAGTTCTTAGGGTATGACCCTAACCAGGACAAGCCGGAA
>FWPU01005605.1_pt1 | contig 26816 bp, 28 predicted proteins | sample 2228361 | NCBI WGS metagenome assembly FWPU01 (sample SAMEA103939777, study PRJEB20133) | metagenome
TGAATATGCCTGCGAGGCTGATAAGGTTGTACATCTTTTAACCCTTTGAAAATATACACGAAACCCCAGCCATTTTCAAGAAGAAAGAGGCCTGTTAGGAATAAATTTGGGGTCTGAATGGAGCAGTCACCATGATTACACAAAACAAAATAGCAAAGGCATTCTGATTGATACAGATCAAGTATTAAGGATGTTTTCAGAAGACAAAGCTGCGGCAAGAAAACTTTATAAAACTTATGTTGGAGACGGACTTTCCATCAAGTCTTGTGGCTAAAGAGTATGGTTATAGAGGGAAAGAAATATCAGAATATATCAGGAAAGACCCAGCAGTTGTATCAATAGCCCTGAAAGGCGGAGAGCAGTTAGAGAAAGATATGGAAAATGTGATTAAATATTTAAAAGAGATGGTAAATTGATTTCAATAATTAAGTCTGACCCCAAAGGACTTAAAAAATCCTTGACTTCTTCATTGATTTATGGTATTTATGTTATAACTTCAACTTTTTTAAAATAGGGGGTAAAAGATGAACCCTGTATCATCCAACAAGCCTTCCACAGCTGTATCAGAATCTATTGAACATTTCATTCATAAAAAGATATCCCGCAGGGACTTTATGAAGTTCTGCACAGCAATGAGTGCCCTGCTTGCCCTTCCAGCCTCATTCGCACCTAAGATAGCAGAGGCGATTACAAATGCAAAGAAGCCCTATCTTGTGTGGCTTGAGTTTCAGGATTGTGCTGGAAACACAGAGGCACTCTTAAGAGCAAGCAAACCAACGGTTGCACAGATAGTGCTTGATATCCTTTCTGTTGATTATCATGAAACCATAATGGCAGCAGCAGGCCATCAGGCAGAAAAATCCCTTATGGATGTTGTTGAGAACAATAAGGGAAAATATTTCGCTGTTGTCGAGGGCTCCATTCCTCTCAAGGATGATGGTGTTTATTGTTGTATCGGTGGCAAATCTGCTATTGAGATTGCAAGGGATGTATGCAGAAATGCCCTTGCAACGGTTGCAGTAGGTACATGTGCCTCATATGGTGGGATACCCGCTGCACATCCAAACCCCACAGGTGCTGTAGGTATCAAAGAGGCCGTCCCTGAGGCCACGGTGATAAACCTTCCAGGTTGTCCTGTGAATGTTGAAAATATCACCGCTTGTTTTGTTCATTATCTCACATTCGGTTCGCTTCCGCTTACTGATAAATTCGGAAGGCCATACTTTGCTTATGGTAAAAGGATTCATGACAATTGTGAGAGAAGGGCACATTTTGATGCAGGGCAATTTGTAAGAGAGTGGGGCGATGAAGGGCACAGAAAGGGATGGTGCCTTTATGAAATGGGTTGTAAAGGGCCTGAGACATTCAAGAACTGCCCAACAGTTAAATACAATGAAGGTACAAGCTGGCCTGTACAGGCAGGGCATGGTTGCATAGGATGTGCAGAGCCAAATTTCTGGGACAGTATGAGTCCATTTTACAGAAGGCTCCCATCTGTCCCTGGTGTTAGCATTGAGAAGACGGCTGACAAGGTCGGTGCAGGCCTTGCAGTGGCAACCACAGCAGGCCTTCTAATTCATGGAATAGGCAGGGCAATCTTTGGCAAAAGGGGAAAAGAAGAAAAAGGGGGTGAATAACATTGGCAAAAAAGATTGTCATTGACCCGATTACAAGAATCGAAGGACACCTGAGGATCGAGGCAAAGGTTGAGGATGGAAAGGTGATCGATGCATGGAGCTCAAGCACCATGTTCAGGGGTATTGAGATTATACTGAGGGGTAGAGATCCGAGGGATGCCTGGGCATTTACACAGCGTATATGAGGCGTCTGAACAACGGTTCACGCAACCGCCTCGGTGAGAGCGGTCGAGAATGCATTAGACATAACAATCCCTGACAATGCAAGGCTTATCAGGAATCTCATAACAGGTATCCAGTATGTTCAGGATCATGTGATCCATTTTTATCACCTCCACGCACTTGATTGGGTGGATATAGTCAGTGCCTTAAAGGCTGACCCGGCAAAGACATCCTCACTTTCACAATCAATATCTGACTGGCCAAAATCAAGCACAGAATATTTCAAGGGTATACAGAATAAGTTAAAGGCATTTGTTGAAAGGGGCCAGCTTGGCCCATTCTCAAATGCTTATTGGGGTCATCCTGCATACAAACTTCCTCCAGAGGCAAACCTGATGGCAGTTGCACACTATCTTGAGGCCCTTGACTGGCAGAGGGATGTCATAAAGATACAGGCGCTGCTTGGTGCAAAGAACCCACATGCTCAGACATACATAGTGGGAGGGATGTCCATACCTGTTGACTCCAATAGCCAGAATGCACTGAATGCTGGAAGCATTGCGTTTATATCAGGACTTGCAGAGAAGGCAAAAGAGTTTGTAGAGAAGGTATATATACCCGACTTGCTTGCTGTTGCATCCTTCTACAAGGAATGGGCAGGTTATGGTGAAGGAGTAGGCAACTACCTTGCATATGGTGAATTTCCCAATGACAATGTGAGTAACACAGAAAACCTCTGGCTTCCAAGGGGAATCATACTGAATAAAGACCTCTCAAAGGTTCATAAAGTAGAACATGAGAAGATAACTGAATATGTAACCCATTCATGGTATGAATACTCAGATGGTAACGAAAAAGCAAGGCATCCATGGGATGGTGAGACAAATTATAAATATACAGGGCCAAAACCACCGTATGAATACCTCGATACAGAAAAAAAATATTCATGGCTCAAGTCTCCTCGTTATGAGGATAAACCCATGGAGGTAGGACCGCTTGCAAGGATGCTCGTTGCATATGCATCAGGCCATAAACGGATAAAAGAGGTTATTGATGGCGTGCTTGCAAAGCTCAATGTTCCAGCAACAGCACTCTTCTCAACACTCGGTAGGGTTGCAGCAAGGGGTGTTGAGACCCTTGTTACAGCAGAACAGATACCTGTATGGCTTAATCAACTCGCAGAGAATATGAAGAAAGGTGACCTTCGAATTCATAGTGGAGAGAAATGGGAACCCTCTGAATGGCCAAAGAAGGCAGACGGTTATGGATTCCATGAGGCACCAAGGGGAGCACTCGGTCACTGGGTTAAGATAGAAGATGGAAAGATCAAGAATTATCAATGCGTTGTGCCAAGCACATGGAATGGTTCCCCAAGGGATGCGAAGGGTCAGAGAGGACCTTATGAATCAGCCATTATTGGTACACCTGTTGCCAATCCTGAACAGCCTGTTGAGATATTGAGGACCGTTCACTCCTTTGATCCCTGTATGGCATGTGCAGTACATGTGCTTGACCCTGAAGGCAATGAGGTTACAAGGATAAAGGTGATCTGAAGGGAGGGGGGCATTATGAAGAACGAGAGATTGAGGGTATATGCATGGGAGTTTCCGATCAGGTTCACACACTGGATCAATGTCCTCTGTATCCTTACCCTCTCAATCACAGGCTTTTACATCGGCAACCCCTTCATCCATGCAATCTCCTCAAAACAGTACATAATGGGATGGATAAGACTCATACATTTCATAGCAGCCTATACATTCATGATGAGCATGATAATCAGGATCTACTGGGCATTTGTTGGTAACAGATATGCAAGCTACAAGGTATGGTTTCCGTTTTCGTCAAGAAAACTTCGTGATCTCATCGATGCAATCAAGTTTTACCTCTTTATAATCCGTAAGCCACCATATGCAGTCGGCCATACCGCACTGGCAGGGGTTGTATATTTCATACTCTTCCTTGTCTTCATCTTCCAGATAGTGTCTGGGTTTGCCATGTATTCATTGAATCATTCAGGCAAGATATGGATCCTCCTTGGTGGATGGCTCACAGGTGTGATGCACCTTCAGACCATAAGACTTTTCCATCATCTTGGCATGTATGTTATCCTCGCTTATACCATTCTGCACATCTATATGGCGTGGTATGTAGACCTAAAGGAGAGAAACGGATTGATGGGCTCAATCTTCAGTGGCTATAAGTTTGTGACAGGCAAAGAGTGGGAGTAAGGGCGGGTATACTGGGTGTAGGAAATCTGCTCACAGGCGATGACGGGGTGGGGGTTCATGTAATAAGGGAGCTGAAGGAGAGATACACGTTCCCTGCGGGCGTGAAGCTCATTGATGGTGGCACAATGGGTCTCGATCTTCTGCCATTCCTTGAAGATATCGATAGGCTCATCATAATTGATGCGGTTGACCTGAAGAAGGCACCTGGAACAATTGAGATGATAAAAGGCGATAGAATCCCTTCGATCATCAGTTCAAAAATCTCTGTTCATCAGATCGGACTCTCTGACCTGCTCTTTGCTATAAGGATGAAAGAGATCCCTATCAAGGAGATATGTCTTATAGGGATACAGCCAAAATCTATAGAGACAGGCACAGAACTTTCAGAAGAGATAAAAAGAGGAATTGAATTACTCCTAAGCTGTGTTCTTCATAAATTAAGACAATGGGGAATAGATGTGAACACGGTCTACTCAAAGAACAATAGTTAACCATCCTTTTATTATTTATTATAAAATAATCCTTACGAGGCAGTATACCTATGTCTGCCTTGTATGCCGACAGGCAGGTCAGCTATTATTTTTACTGCTAATATCCTTATTAATATAAATGTCTTGCATCTTTCTTACTTCCTGTTAAAATTAGATTATGAAAGAGGATATACTTACAGAGATAATAAAGGTTGAGAAAGAGATTCGGGAAAGGATAGATAGTGAGAAGAGAAGGTCAAAGGAAAGGATTGAGAAGGTTAAAAGGGATCTGGAGGATGAGATACATGTAGAGGAAAAGGGGCTTAAAGAATCTATAACCAGGGCTATTGAGGATGCTCGGATAAGGGCTGAAGATGAGGCACAGAAAATAATAGGTAAGGCTATTACAGAGACGCAAAAACTTGAAAGCCTTAGTGACGAAGAGATCAAAAGGATTATAACAAGATACATAATCCGTATCCTGCCTGAAAAAGATGATAGTCAAGATGTCAAAGATTGAGATAGTTGGGCCAAAGCCACTCCTTCAGAGGGTGCTTTCTGTTTTACACGAGACAGGGCTTATTCATATTGAACCAAGCATCATTGGGTTTATAGAAAAGAAGGATGAAGAACTTATAGAATCCTTTCTGCCTGACAAGGATAGCCTCTCTGAGCGATTATTTCTTGAAGATTTAAAGATAAAGACCGAGGAACTCTTCTCCTGTCTTCCTCGTCTCCCTGTTAAAGATAGTTATATCCAACCTCAGGCAATAATAGATACCATCAATGAAACCATCAAAAGGCATCTCACGTTCTGTAGACAGCTAAAAGAGAGGAAGGAAAGATTGCAGGAGGAGATGTCCGAGTTTAGTCGTTACGTTATCTTTCTTGAGGCAATTGAGCCACTGCTTGAGGAGATAAAACAGACACCTGACATTGAATATATAGGACTCACCTTTCAAAGTGCGGATATAATAAAACGACTGAGAAGAGTGCTGATGCAACAGACAGGGGAGAGATTTGAACTTCTGACTACTACGGCTACTGATGGCTCGATTGTGGGTATAATCGCCATTGATAAAAGGATGTCAGATGTTATGAAGAGGCTACTGGGTGAAGAGAACATCCCTGAGATGAAATTTCCATCATCTATTGAAAGCCTCAGTTTTGCTGACAAGATGGTCTTCATAAGGAACCGAATCGTTGATATCTCAAATGAGATAGACATGGTTAATATGCAGATGGATAGCTTCTCTATGAAATGGGGAGCAATCTACAGGAAGGTCAGAGAATGGCTTGATGAACGCCTCTCTTTATTAAATGCAACAGCCTCTGTCTTTGAGACAGCCATGTGTTTTGTCATCTATGGCTGGATGCAGACAGGGGATGTAAAAAGGCTCAAGGAAAGGCTTAACCATGACTTCAAAGGAGAGGTTGTGCTTACGGAACTCGAGATTCATGAAGATGACCTTGAGAGGATCCCTGTAATATTGAAAAACCCTGCTTACTTCAGACCCTTTGAACTGTTGACAAGGTTACTCCCGCTTCCAAGGTATACATCCTACGACCCGACACCGTTCATAGGAATATTCTTTCCTCTCTTTTTTGGTATGATACTTGGGGATGTTGGTTATGGTGCACTGCTTCTTGTCACATCCCTCATCATGATCTGGCTCTTCAGAAAAAAGAGGACTATTCAGGATGGTGCAAAGATACTCTCTGTTGGAGCGATGTATTCGATTCTTTTCGGGATTCTCTATGGAGAATTCCTTGGTGATGTGGGCCATAAACTCTTTGGTCTCGAGCCCATCCTTGTGGAGAGGAGAAATGCGATCATACCCATGCTCTATTTTGCTGTTACTGTCGGAGTGGTTCACCTCGGTATAGGTAGCCTGCTTGGATTTTTAATTGCATTAAAGAAAAAGGCGAAAAGGGAGATACTCTCCAGGTTCTTCCAGATACTTACCATGCTCTCCATCCTTATGCTCGTGGCTTCATTATTCGGTTTTTTCCCAGCCTTACTTACAAAACCTATTATACTCATAATCCTTATCCTTACACCTTTGCTCTTCTTTACAGGTGGACTATTTGCCCCCCTTGAACTGATAAAGGGGATAGGTAACATCATATCCTATGCAAGGATAATGGCTATAGGCCTTACATCTGTGCTTCTCGCCTTTGTGGCAAACGAACTGGCAGGAATGACAGGTAATATAGTAATCGGCGTGGTAGTGGCAGGACTGCTTCATATCCTCAATATCATAATCGGGGTATTCTCTCCAACCATCCATTCGCTGAGACTACATTATGTCGAGTTCTTTAGCAAGTTTATCGAGATAGGGGGAAGGAGATTTGAACCTCTGAAGAAAAAAGGATAAAAAACTCAAAGGAGGCTATTTATGGAGAAGGCAATTATTACATTTGCTGCTGCAATCGCAATCGGACTTTCTGCAATCGCAACTGCATGGGCTCAGTCAAGGATAGGTTCTGCCGGTGCAGGGGCATTAGCTGAAAAGCCCGAATTAAGCGCCACGATTATCATTCTCGTTGCCATACCAGAAACCATGGTAATCCTTGGTTTTGTTGTGGCAGCAATGATACTCTTTGGGGTATAGATGGGGTATCAGGAGCTTATTGCAAGCCTTAGAAAAGAGGCAGAGGAGAATGTGCGCTCTATACAGGAAGAGGCTGATGCTGAGGTCAAAAGGCTCAGGGAGGAGGCATCAGGTAAGATCAAGGGGTTACAGGCAAGGTATGAGGAGATAAGGGAAAAATCTATAAAGGAGATTCAGGAAAAGATAATCTCTGAAGCAAGATACAGGGCAAGACAGATAAGGCTTCAGGCAGAACACGCCCTCTCAGAAAGGCTCTATAGTCTTGCCTCAGGCTCTATAAAAATGTTGAGGGAGAAGGATTATGAAGAAGTCTTCTTCATGCTTGTTAAAGAACTTCCTGATCTTCAATGTAAGGAGATAAGAGTTCACCCTGAAGACATGGGTATAACCAGAAAATATTTCTCTGATACTGAAATCATACCTGATGAGACGATAACTGGAGGGTTTGAGGCCGTTAGAAAAGATGGTAGGATGATCGTTATTAACACATTTAATAAAAGGCTTGAGAAGGCATGGGACATGATCCTGCCCTTGATAATAAAGGATATCTATAAAGAGGTTTTAAATGCTAAACCTTCTGATAACTCCTGAGACAGATGGGTATCCAACCGATTATCTCCTGGCAAGGATTAAGGGCAGGAGGCCTTATATCTTCAAGGATTGGGATGAATTAATCTTGAGCCCTTTACCCATTGAATATCTTCAGAAGACGAGATATGGAGAGTTCTTGGGTGAATACTCAAAGGAGGGGATATGGTACCATCTCGGGTCAGAGTATAGATGGCTTTACAGGCAGATGAACAGGAGATTGAGAGAAGACTTCTATTATGTATTTGTCTATCTTGAACTAAAAAGAATCATCCAATGCCTAAGATATAAGATTCAGAAAGGAGGAAACAGAGAAATCCACAAACTCCTCTCAGTTAGCCTTATCTCAAAGGATTTAAAGACCCTGCTTATAGATAAGAGCGATCCATTAACAATAATCGAAGGACTTGAGAGAGCAGGTTTAACAGGGCTAAAGCAGGCCTTTACAGAGAGAGGTCTGAGCGGATTGGAGGAGGTAGTGGTGGATTGCTTCTTTAAGGAAACTTCAATTGTCAGACTCCATCCACTTATCAGGAGCATCTTCAGTTATATTATTGATTCTATAAATATCACAATTCTCTATAAATATCTCAGATGGTCTGTTAAGACCACACCTATATTTATAGATAGTGGTGGTTTCAGTAAGGAAACGGTTTTAAAGCTGTGGGCTGATTCACCTACAGCAAAGAGAATATTGAATACAAAAGAGACTCATCTTATAGCTAAGTTAATGCACAGGCTTACAGGTATCTATATCGAGACCATCACACCCTCAAATATCGAGACCGCAATGAAGAAGGGATTAACGAAAAAGACAGAGACCATGCGCAGGGAGGGTTCGGATACAGGGATTATACTTGATTATATCTGGAGAAGATATATCGAGGCAGAAAACCTCAACATCATACTCCATAGTGAAGGTCTTGACAGTGAGGCTATTAATAAAGAACTTATAACCTGATGAAGAAAATAATATTCATAACGCCTGAGGATGCGATGTATGGGTTCAGGCTTACTGGAGTGAGTCAGCACATTGTCAGGGAAAAGAATATCATTAATGAATTAAAAGAGATAACCCATATGCCGGACATAGGGCTTATTATAATTGATGAGCGTTTAATAAAAGACGAGTCACTTGAATCCCTGAGAGACATTGAGAGGCAATGGCAGGGGATAATCCTTGTGCTTCCAGCACCTCTCAAGCCTTCTATTGAAACGGAAGATTACGCAGCAAGGCTTATCAGAAAGGCTATTGGATATCATGTGAGGCTGAGCATATGAGTGGTAGGATAAAGGGCATATCAGGTCCAACAGTACTCATTGACCTCAAAGGTCTAAGACTTTACGAAAGGGTCTATGTTGGCCATTCCATGCTTCTTGGTGAGGTGGTAAGGATTGATGAGGATAAGGCAGTAGTTCAGGTATATCAGGAAACAAAGGGTATAGGAACAGGAGAGCCTGTTAGAGGCACGGGAAAGCCTTTTACAGTAAGACTCGGGCCTGGACTTCTCAAAGGGATATTTGATGGACTTCAAAGACCACTTATAAGGTTGAAGGAGGAGACCGGGCCTTTTATAACCCATATGAAGAAAGAGTTTGCTACACTTGATTCTACAACAGTAAGCCTGCCAAACCTGTGGAGATTTAATCCTTTAAAAAAGGATGGCGACAGTGTCTCTAAAGACGAGATAATCGGGTATATTGAGGAAGGCCATTTTAAACATTATGTAATAAGTGATTATTCAGGCAGGCTCTCGTGGATAGCTGATGGAGAGGTAAGCCTTGAGAAACCTGTTGCAAGGTTTGAAGATGGAAGGGAGGTTTATGGCTATGAAGAATGGCCTGTCAGAAGACCGAGGCCTTTCAGGAAAAAGCTACCGCATCATTTACCCCTTATCACAGGCCAGAGGTGTATCGACTTTCTATTTCCCCTTCCTAAAGGGGGTGTGGCTATCCTCCCTGGTGGATTCGGCACAGGCAAGACCGTGCTTGAACAATCCATTGCAAAGTTTGCTGATGTTGATATAGTGGTCTATGTTGGATGTGGTGAGAGGGGTAATGAGATGGCAGAGCTTATTGAGGAGTTTGAGATATTAAAAGACCCATGGACAAAGAGAAGGCTGATGGAAAGGACGATACTTGTCATAAATACATCAAACATGCCTGTGGCAGCAAGGGAGGCCTCTATATATACAGCGGTAACAATGGCTGAATACTACAGGGACATGGGGCTTCATGTTCTGCTCCTTGCAGACAGTATCTCAAGATGGGCAGAGGCATTGAGGGAGATATCATCCTCACTTCAGGAGATGCCCGGTGAGGAAGGCTATCCAACATATCTTGCATCAAGGCTTTCGAGCTTCTTTGAAAGGGCAGGAGTTGTTGAGACCGTGAGTGGTAAGATTGGCTCACTGAGTATGGTGCTTTCTGTCTCTCCACCAGGAGGTGACCTGACAGAACCTGTAACGCAGGCATGCCTTAGAACCACAGGGGCATTCCTTATGCTCGATACATCTCTTGCGCATAGAAGGCACTTCCCTGCTATAAACTGGTTTCAGAGTTATTCACTCTTTGCGAAAGGGCTCTCAGAATATTTTATAAAGGAGGTCTCTCCTGAATGGAAGGATAGCCAGAGAAGATGCAAAGAGATACTTCAGAGAGAGGAGTCTCTCAGGGAGGTTGTAGAGATAGTAGGGTTTGAAGGGCTTCAGGAGATGGACAGGTTACTGATGCATGTCGCAGAGAGAATAAGACTAAATTTCCTCTGCCAGAACGCCTACACCGATGATGCCTTCTCAAGACCCACGGAGACATTATCATCAATCAAGAAGCTACTGGATTTTTATAACACTGCAACCAATGAACTGAAGCAGGGTGTTTCCATAGATGAATTGATCAAAAGGCAACCATGAGGCTATCTGAATATATATACTATACAATATCCTCCCTCAGAGGACCGCTCCTTTTCATAGAGGGGGTTAAAATGGTACGGATAGGAGAGATTGTCAGGGTCAATACACCTGATGGCAGGATTCTTGATGGTGAGGTGCTGGAGATAGAGGAGGATACCGTACTTGTACAGGTGTATGGTGAAACACATGGCCTTGATATAGAGCATACATCTGTCGTATTTACTGACTCTATTAAGAAAGTCCCCCTTTCCCCTGATATCATAGGAAGGATATTTAATGGTTCATTCAGGCCAATCGATGATATGCCAATGTTCATCCACGAAAAACAATCCCCTATCACAGGATACCCGATGAATCCTGCCTCAAGGGCAAGACCTGAGGAATTTATTGAAACAGGTATATCTGTTATAGATGGATTGAATACCCTTGTCAAGGGGCAGAAACTACCTCTCTTTTCATGCTCAGGCCTTCCTTCAAAGGAATTTGTGGCAATGATATTGAAGAACGCCAGGCTACCAGAGGCAAGAAAAAGGTTTGTTCTCATCTTCTCAGCCCTTGGACTGACCTTTCAGGAATACTCATTTTATATGGATGTAATCAAGGGAATGGGTACGGATTTTGTTGCCTTCATAAATATGGCTGATGAGCCTGTAATGGAGAGGCTTCTTACACCAAGGCTTGCCCTTACAGTGGCAGAATATCTTGCCTTTGAAAAGGCCATGGATGTCCTTGTAATCATAACGGATATGACGAATTACTGTGATGCATTGAGGGAGATATCAACTGCCCGTGAGGAACTACCTGGCAGAAGAGGATATCCTGGATATATGTACTCTGACCTTGCATCCCTTTATGAACGAGCAGGCCGTATAAGGGGGATGGAGGGCTCTATCACCATGATTCCTCTGGTAACAATGCCAGAGGATGATATTACCCATCCAATACCTGACCTGACAGGCTACATAACAGAGGGCCAGATCGTCCTTAGCAGGGAACTTCATCAGAGAGGTATATTCCCACCTGTTGATATACTGCCAAGCCTCTCAAGACTCATGCAGAGAGGAATTGGAAAAGGCAGGACAAGGGAGGACCACAGGGCTATATCAAACCTTCTCTATAAACATTATGCAAAGGGGAGGGACATGAGAAGGCTTGAGGCAATCGTGGGAAGAGAAGGTATGACAGAGCATGACAGACTGATGATAGACTTTGCAGAGGCAGTGGAAATGGAATTCATCAATCAGGGGGTAGAGAGAAGGACAATCTCTGAGACACTTGATAAGGGGCTTGATTTATTAAAAAGGTTCTCCCTTGAATAAAGACCATCTCCTTTTTTTAGTAATTATTCTTACAGGCTCTATTATCCACTAAATTATTCTGTCCAGTCTTTTAAGATTCTCTCCTGCCTGCAATTTCCGTACAAGGAGGCCATAGTTAGCAGAAACGTCCGAGGGTTATTTTTTGCAAAGCCGATGACAGCTTGTCGTTTACATGCTAAAAGAAGTGCAAAGCACGATAATCTATCTCAATCCGTAAACAATAACTCGATTCAGAACCCTTCATTTTTCTTGATTGAATAGAAAAAGGATCTTCAGTAAGACTTTCAATTGCATCAAGAATCCTTGCAATATACTGCCGATCAATCTTTCTTAGGTCATCTTCAACTGAGCTTTTCGGGTCAATTTTATATAAGCCCATCAGCTTTTAACCTTTTCTTTAGTTCTTCTAAACTAATTGTAGGCTCATCCTTTCGCTCCGCTATAACAGCGAGGTCATGAATATCTTCCAATAGTTCTTCATAATCCTCAATTGGCAATATAATGGCTTTCTTGACTTCCTGCCTCGTCTACGATAATGTTCACCCTTTTTTTTAAAATTATATCAAAATGATGACATGATTTACGCTAACGTGTTCACAATAGCACTGAGTGTCATTAGCAAGGTGTAGCTGTCTTTTCTTCCTTTTGACCCTTTTATATGAATAAGCATTCTTCTACTGTCTATATCCTCAGTTTTAAGTTTCACAACCTCGCTGACCCTTAATCCAGAAGAATACGCAATCTTTAAAATGGCTTTATGTTTGATATTATCAACAGATGAGAGTATTTTTGCAATCTCGTCCTTGCTCAGGACTACAGGCAGTTTTTTGTCTTTGCAGGGGCGTTTAACCTCATAGACAATTTCTTCTTGAGCATTGTTCCATAGTAAAACTTCAAGGCATTGACAGCGTGGTTCAATGTTGATGTTGCTGACTGCTTTTCTTCGGCAAGATAAACGAGATAGGCTTTGATATCATTAACACTTACTTCAGAGGGATTTTTGCCGATGAAATTCAGGAAATCTCTGTTGTAATAGAGGTAGCCCTTTACTGTTTTATAGCTGTATTTTCTTGAGACAGGTTCTCTGCGAAGGTTGTCAAAAGGCTATGCAGGAACGGCAGGCGTTATGACATATCTCTGTATTATGCTATAATTTAATCAGCAAACATGATCATACACCCAACGAGGACAAATCTTCTCGTTCTCAAGGACAAGGCCCATTCGGTTATCAATAGTATAGAACTGCTCAAGGCAAGGAGAAATGCCCTGATGAAGGAATTCCTGAAGACAACCCTTCCGTTCTTAAGATCAAGAGAAGAGATCAGAGGCAATTATAAGAAGGCACTGGATGAACTCGCATTGAGCCTGGGGCACGAAGGAGAAGGCAGTATAGACTCAATATCCTACACCACAAAGAGGGATATGACTATTGACATAATTGAAAGGAGCATCTGGGGTCTTAAATATAAAGACATAGTGGTTAAGGAAAAACCCGTGAGAGAAATTAATGGAAGAGGATATGACCCCCGCCTCACAACACCCCACCTTGAAGAGTGTATATACCTCTTTGAAAAGATACTTGAGTCAATGCTTGAGGTAGCAGCATATGAGTGCAAGCTAAAAAAACTTGGTGATGAAATCACGACTGTAACACGGAGGATTAAGGTTCTTGAGGAGAGGGTGCTCAATGAACTCAAAACCCAGATAAAGGGTATCTCTCTATATATAGCAGAAAGGGAGAGGGAAACATATTATAGACTAAAGAGATTCTCAGCCATGAAAAAGCAGCCAGGGAAGACCCTGACTGCTCTTCATCCCTGATAGATCGAGGGCTTCCAGCCTACCAGCAGTGGCCATAACCACCAGGACCCCTGAAGCCTGTGCGAGGAGACTTCTCATAAATCTTTTCCTGGATTTCCCGAATCTCCTTCTCAATGGTCGCTACTGTCTGAGGAGTTGTTTTGGGATCACGAAGAGCCTCAAAATACTCAAACCTCTTCTCATGCAGTTGCTTTCTCAGGTCAGCGGTCTCATCCAGAAACTTCTGGTCATAGCCATATCCATAGCCACCCATCATCGGTCCCATATGACCGTAGCCCATCATCTGACAACCATAACCAGGCCCCATATCGCATCCACCCCAGCCTCCCATGCCATGCCCGTAGGCCATGGCTCCTGCTGTAATGACTGAAAACAGGGTCAGTGCTACTAACAGCTTCTTCATCTTGAACCTCCTTTCTGTTTTGTTCTTAAACGTAGAATACACACGACCTTTGAAGAAAAGATGAAGAAAATATGAAAACCTTGTGAAGGGCTTACTCCTTGGTCCGATATAAAAATCCGCATCTCGGTGTACGGAAAATCCTTCATATATTAACTAAATAGGACCGCCCCCTTTACTCCTTCTCTATCTCTATAATCGCTAGCTCAGGGGGAGAAAATAGTCTCACAGGTGGGCCTGCTGTTCCAACACCGCCACTTACATATATGGCAGAGCCATTTGAGAGCTCTTTATAACTGCTATGAGGATAGAAGAAGAGCCTGACGATGATATTGATAGGGAATATCTGTCCATTATGGGTATGGCCTGATAGTTGAAGATCAAAAAGCCCAAGGGAACCTTCATCAACCTCGGGCTTGTGTTTCAAAAGAATAGTAAAACCATTCCTTTGAAATTCAGACAACATATCTCTCTCTGATCTGAGAGGGATTTCACCATTCCTTCTTGATGACCTGCTCTCAGCATCATCTATGCCTGCAATATTTATGAGACCATTCAGATTTATCCCTTGACCCCTCAGCACCACAAAGCCTGATTCTTCAAGGAATTCCTGCGATCTCTTTATGCCTGTATAGAATTCATGATTACCTATTATGGCGAACTTTCCAAGTGGGGCACTCAAGCCCTTCAGTTTATCCTTGAGGTGTTCTATATTCTTAATGCCACCATCTATAAGGTCTCCTGTTGAGACTATAAGGTCAGGCTTCTCTTCTTCAATCTTCTTTATGGCCTTATCAAGTAATCCAGCCCCAACCAGGATACCAAGGTGCACATCTGAAAGCTGGGCTATCTTGATGCCCTTTATACCTTCTGGTAGTTTATGGGTCTTTACTACTATCCTCTTGATGTCAAGCCTCTTTGCCATTAAATAACCATAAAAGGTTAGACACGCCGAGATTGAAAGGGGAATGAAGAAGGATAGTGATGGAGAAAGCATGAGTCCATCTACCTTCTGACCAGAGGCAAGGCCGCCCAATTTAACTGACCCATTATATAAATCAAGAACGACCGACGGGAAAAAAAAGAGTATGAGAAAGCCCATCCAGAGATACACAGTAAATGCATAGCCCCTTGCAAATAGCCCTCCGCCTCTGAGGGAATAAAAGTATACGAGCATAGGAGAAAATGCCATCACAAACAAAAAAACACCTATAAAGAGGCTTGCTGTAGTGTTGTTTAAAGGAAAGAGTTCCTTTATCTTAAAGAATAGGTATAGATGTGCAAGTGCATATGAGCCGTGAAAGAGAAAGAATGTCAACATTAATCAGTCTTTTGATGTCCCTCGATCCTTTCCCTCCTTATAACAAACATAAGGAGGGAAGGTATGACAAAGATGGTAAATACGGTCGAGAGGACAAGCCCTCCTATTATAACACTGCCAAGTCCCCTGTAAAATTCTGAGCCTGGCCCTGGTGCAACTACAAGGGGTATCATTGCAAATATACTGGTTAAGGTACTCATGTAGATTGGCCTTAGCCTTGTCCTTGTTGATTCAAGCACTGCTTCCCTGTGTGGCATTCCGTGATACCTGACGTTATTAAGTGACTGATGAACAATCAGTATGGCATTATTTACAACCACACCAACTAATATAACAAAGCCAAGCATGGTAAGTATATCGAGAGGCTGGGTTGCTATAAAGATATTCTCAAGCCTGAGACCTATGAAACCACCCGCAGCAGCAAGTGGAACTGTAAACATGATGATAAAGGGATATATAAAATTACCAAAAAGTGCTGCCATGAGCAGATAGGCGATAACAGCGGCTAATAAAAAGTTCCACTGAAGTGCCTTCCTTGTTTCTGTAAGTTTATCAGCAACACCACTCTGCCTCACCTCAACTCCCCTAAGCATATTCTGTTCCTTTAAAGGTGCTATAACCTTTTCATTCACTATTTCCATCGCCTCCTGCAGTGGTATGCTGAATGGTGGAGTAACCTGCAGGGTAACAGTCCTCCGCCTCTCGAGGTGCCTTATCTCTGTGATGCCGGAGGTCATTACAAGCCCTGATATAGAGGATACAGGTATGATCTTCCCTTGAGCGGTCACAATCTGTGCGTTGTAAAGTTCTTCAGGGGTTGAAATATCCTCATCAGATGCCTTTAATACAAGGTCTATCTTCTTCTGCCCTTCCTGTGTAAAGTCCCCTATCGTTCTTCCATCCATAAGCACATCAATGGCGATCCCAAAGTCCGATGCATTCATGCCTGAAGCCTTCAAACGGTCTCTTATTGGTACTAATCTAACCTCAGGATAAAGAACCTCAAGTGAAGGTACAGGCCTTATCTGTGCATCAGGAATCTCCCTCTTGATACTGCCAAATATCATCCCTGCAGTCTGTATTGCCTGATTCAGATTATCAGCACTTATATCAACCTCTATTGTCCTTCCCCTTCCAAGCCTTGTCTGGAATACGCCTGCCTGACTGCTTACACCAAAAACCCCCGGGATATCGTTTATAATCCTCATAAAAAGTGGTATAAGTTCACCTGCACGTTGTTCATGTATGCTTGTGGCACCAAAGAGCATAATGGCCTCTGAGCCCACATAGAACATGTGTTTTATACCAGGAAACCCGTTATGGTCTTTATCAAAGTAGGGGCGTGAGGCACTGTATACATACTCACCGATCTCTTTTCTCTCCTTGTAAGAGAGACCAGGAGGAGGGATGAGTAGATTTATTACAAGATTTCTATTGCCCTGTGGAAGATACTCCATCTTTGGTAGAAGCAGATAGGACGTTATAACAGCAAGCGAAGAGAGGCTGACAACTGTTAGAACTCTCTTTTTCCAGTCCTCTGTCACCCACTTTACAGCCTTCATTATCATATCAACAACCAACTTACCAAACCTGATAAAAAACCATGGTTTGTCTGTCACCTTTCTACCTGAAATGCTGAAGAGATGTTTTGAGAACATTGGGATTACAGAAACAGCAACAAAGAGGCTCAGGGATATGGCAAATGTGACTGCAATGGCTATGTCTCTGAAAAGCTGGCCTGCCTCCTCTTTGACAAAGATAACAGGTAAAAACACAGCAACGGTTGTGAGGGTTGACGCGAGTATTGCACCCCACACCTCCCTTGTACCTTCATAGGCAGCCTCAAAGGGTGATTTCCCTATTCTCCTGTGTCGGTCTATGTTTTCAAGTACCACTATCGCACTGTCAACGAGCATACCTGATGCAAAGGCTATGCCTGCAAGGCTTATCACATTGAGGTTTCTACCAAGGGCATTCATAAAAATGAAGGTTCCTATTATGCTGATTGGTATTGCTGATGCTGCCACCACGGTTGATGAGATACTCCTGAGAAAAAGAAGCAGAACTGTAACAGCAAGGCTACCTCCGATAAGGATGTTCTTCTTGAGAAGGTTTATAGCACCATTTATATAGGGCCTTTGATCATAAACCCAGTCAAGATAAAGTCCGCGGGTTTTTAACTTCTGTTCATTAAGCCATCTTACTGTCTGATCAACCCTGTCAGTCAGTTCAAGGATGTTTGTCTCGGGTTCGGGTTTTACACCAATGGCTATCCCTTCTCTGCCCTTCTGTAACATCGCATCTGCCAGTTTTGCGTATCCAAAATCAATCTTTGCAACGTCTCTAATGGTAATACGCTTCTGACCTGTTGACTTTAAGACAACGCTTTCAATCTCTTCAATGGAATTGAATTCAGCAACCGTCCTTATCCTGTAGTTTCTCCTTCCAATGCCCATTGTACCTGCTGAGATATTCACATTCTCCTGACGCAGAACATTTATCACATCACTGACAGTTAAACCATGGGAGGCCAGCCTTTCAGGGCTTATGATTATATGCACCTCTTTCTCTGTACCACCGTGCACAAAGAGGTCAGCAACTCCCTCAACCCTCTCGAGGTACTGCCTTATCTCATTCTCAAAATATGTCCTGTAGATATTTATAGAGTTAGGGTTCTCATCCAAGGTTTTGAATATAATCCATATAACAGGAGACGTAGCAGCACCTGTGGCGTTGATTATAGGTTTTTCAACATTCTCAGGATAGGTAGGAACTTCATCCAATTTATTTGAAACCCTCAACAAGGCATCATCAACATCTGTACCAATCTTAAATCTGAGTGTAATCGTACCCATCCCATTAAAAGATGAGCTTTCCATCTCTATGAGCCCAGGGATGCCTTTAAGGACATCTTCCTGCTCCTCAATGATATCGCGCTCTATCTCGTAAGGGGTTGCACCAGGCCATCGGGTGGTTACAGTGATCTCTGGCTCTGTCACTGTTGGGCTCAATTGATAGGGCATCGTCTGGAGGCTGATAATACCAAAGATGACCACCATGATGATGGCGACAATAATGGTGACAGGCTTTTCTATGGAGAATCTGATGATATCCATTTTTCCTTACAGGCAAATGCTGATGGTCACAGATTGATGACAGATGATCACGGATTTTTATCGGTGTTAATCTGCGTTCTTTTCTCTGCGATCATCTGTGATTAGAACAGGCTGTCTATCCCTGAGCCTTTCATTGCCTTTTACAACCACCTTCATGCCTTCTGAGAGACCATCTGCCTGAACCCCTGCAAGCACGCCTTTATATCCTGTTATATTCACGGGTATCATCCTTGCCATTGAGTCCGAAACAGTGAATACAACATTATTACCTGAGATATTTACAATAGCATCCCTTGGCACCATAAGGGCATCTATCTCCTTTCCCGAAGGCAGAAAGACCCTTGCCTCCATCCCTTGAACGAGTGAGAAGTTGTTTTTAACCCTTACCTTTACAGGAATAGTCCTTGTTGATATATCGCCTTCTGGTATTATTGTAAACACTTTACCAGTCATCTCCTGACCTCCTGATATAACCCTTATATCCATACCAGGCCTGATATGCCTTATTTGAGATTCGGGTGCATTGACGATGATATCAACTGTATCATCCCTTGCAATGGTCGCAATGGCCTCACCCTGAGAAAGCCATTCTCCCCTATCAACGATTCTCTTCAGCACAACACCTGAAAAAGGTGCCTTTATATCCTTCTTCTCAAGTTCAACCTCAAGCCGCTCAACATCAGCCTTCAAAGATGCCACCCTCTTTTCAAGACCCTTTACCCTGAACCTGTAATCATCATAGGTCTGCTCTGATATAAGTTCCTCACCCTTAAGCCCCTCAGCCCTCCTAAGGTCTGTCTTCGCCTTCTCAAGCTCTGAAAGTGCCTGCTCATAGGATGCATTTGTTGAGAGGATGCTTTTTTGAAGCAATTCTGAACCAAGCCTTACGAGGACATGGCCTTCTTTAACTCTCTCCCCTTCTTCAAAGTTTACATCTTCAACCCTGCCACTTACCTCTGAGGCCACATCAGAGATCTCCTGATAAAATACAGAACCAACAAATTCTGCCTCCGGCACTATCACACCACCCTTTATCTCTGATACAACAACCTTTGCAGGCTGTTGCCCTGCCTGCTGAGCCATGAGATTAGAAAGGCAGAGAGAGATTAGCAGGAACACGGACATGAACCAGATTATTGTTTTTCTTCCCTTATTCATGACCATTGATACCCTTAAAAAGTAGTCCCACCGCATGCTTTAATCTAAAGAAGGATAGTTGATAATCGTATCTTGCGTTTGCAAGCTCCCTCTCCGTGGTTACAAGGAGGGTATTTGCATCTATTACATCAAGGCTATCAGCAAGACCGAACTCAAATTGTTTTGAGACCGCATTAAAGTTGTCAATCGCATATTCTGCCTCTGCCCTGAGGCTTTCAAGAATCCCAGAGACTGTAAGATAGTTAAGATAGGAATCCTCAACCTCTACTGCTATTGTCTTTCTGAGGTCAGAAAGACTGTACTCTACCTGCCTGAACTTAGCCTTTGACTGGCTCACCTCTGCCATCCTGAGTCCTCCTTCAAAGAAAGGGAAATCAAGTTTCAAAACGCCATATATCCTCTCATCAAGGCCGAAGGTTGAAGCGGGTTCGTTCTCCTCTCTGAGATAAACACCTTCAATAGATAGGGTTGGCCAGTATGAACCCTTTGTATAATTGATCTCTTTCTCTGCAATCCTTTTTTGAACATACATGGCCATCATCTCAGGCCTTTCTATAAATGCCTTCTCCTTAAGACAATCTAAAGGGATAAGTTGACAGTCCTTTATTAAGGACTCAAGGTTAACCGAAAAGGCTTCATCCTTTATTTCGAAATCACCTTCAATACCTACAGTTCGCTGAAGCATTGCCTTTCTAAGGAGGAGATTATTGCGGGCCTTCAGGAGATCTGCCTTAGCACCCGCAAGCTCTGCCTCTGCCCTGAGGAGAGCTGTCTTGGTAACCTCACCAACCTCGAGCCTTTTCTTTGTAGCATCTCTATGTTGGGTTAATCTCTTTACATTTACTTCTGTTATCTCAACAGCCTTCTTTGCCTTGAGGAGGTCAAAATAGGCTATGGTAACCTCCATGAGATAATCCTCCTTTACAGAATCAAGGTCATGGATGCTCTTTCTTATTGAGTCATTAGCTATGCTGTAGGCTATCAATTCCTTTCCACCAAGTGAAAAAGACTGATCAAGCCTTAACCCCCAGGAGTTACTATAATCAGGCTGAAGCATAAAACCACCCTCATCCTTTTTCTCACTGTACCTTGTATGGCTCCCAAAGGCACTGAGTGTTGGCCAGAGCACAGCAAGCGACCTCTCCTTCTCTTTCCTTGATATGTAAACGTCCTCTTCTGCAATCTTTATCTTTTCGCTCCTTTTAAGGGCAAGCCTCAATAATTCGCTAAGGGTATACTCATGTGCGAGTATACTAGTAGGCATAAACATAAAGGAAATAATACAGATGATGAATAAGCTTCTCATAATGTAGGTATTATAATACAAATCCGATTCATGCGTCATGAATCCTTTTCAAAGAGTGCATCCACAAAACTCCTTGCATCAAAGTCCTGAAGGTCATCAATCCCCTCTCCCACGCCTATCAGCTTAACAGGTATGTCCAGTTCCATGTTTATCGCAAGAACGATTCCGCCCTTCGCAGTGCCATCAAGTTTGGTCAGTGCAATTCCTGTAACCCCTACGGCCTCATTAAACATCCTTGCCTGATTGATCGCATTCTGGCCTGATGTAGCATCAAGCACAAGCAGAACCTCATGTGGCGCGGAGGGTATCTCTCTATTGACCACTCGCTTTATCTTCTTTAACTCATCCATAAGATTGCTCTTTGTATGGAGTCTTCCAGCAGTATCTATTATCACAACATCCAGAGTCTTTGACTTTGCAGAGACCACAGCATCATAAGCAACCGCTGCAGGGTCTGCACCACTACGGTGTTTTATGATCTGGGCACCTGCCCTATCAGCCCATATCGCAAGCTGTTCAATAGCTGCTGCCCTGAATGTATCGGCTGCTGCAAGTGCTACAGTAAATCCGTGATTAGTAAACCTTCTTGCAAGCTTGCCTATGGTTGTTGTCTTACCAACACCGTTTACACCAACTGCAAGAATCACATAGGGTTTCTCTCCTGAACACATCACCCTGTGACCCTCTCTCAGGATACCCTGTATCTCTTCCTTTAGCGCCTTTTCAAGCGCCTCTGTGTTTGATATCTTGCCCTGTTTCACCCTCTGCCTTAACGCCTCTGTTATTGAGACTGATGCCTTAGGACCAACATCAGCCATGATCAAAAGCTCTTCCAATTCCTCAAGAAGACCCTCATCGATCTTTCTGCCCCTGAAAAGGGCCTCGACATTCCCTATAAGTGCCTTCCTTGTCCTTGAAAGACCCTGCTTCAGTTTCTCAAAAAGTCCCATCAAAGAATCTCCTCAAAAGAGAAAGGCAGGATATCCTGCCTTTCTCTTGTAATTAAATCCTATAAATGTCAGACATCTAAACCCCAAAGGGGTTAACAAAGAGAATAATCAATGCCACTACAAGGGCATAAATACAAAGAGACTCAATCATTGCAAGACCAATGATGAGCGTTGTCGTTATCTTACCTGATGCACCAGGATTTCTCGCAACACCCTCATTTGCCTTTGCAAGACCGATACCCTGGCCTATGCCTGTTCCAAGAGCAGCAAGGCCAATACCAAGGCCACAGGCCAGAGCTGCCATACTGAAGTAACCAAGTTTTGCATCTGAAAGCCCCCCTTCAACAGCCGCCTCTTCTGCTGCCATGGCAAGGGGTACCAGAAGACATAAAAAAGAGATGGTGAGTAAAACAACTGTTAGTATCTTCCTCATCTTTCCTCCTTTCTATAAAAAATTTTTAGTGTGCCTCTTCAACGGCACCTGCAAGATAAAGGGTTGTAAGTAATGCAAACACAAATGCCTGTATTACAGAGACAAGCACACCCAGCCCAAGGATGGCAGTGGGTACAATCCATGGAACGAGTATGCCGAGAATCAATAATATCATATGTTTTGCAACCATATTTCCAAATAACCTCACAGAGAGGGTGAGGGGTCTCGCTACATGTCCTATAACCTCTATAACAAACATGAGCATCATTAGTGGAAGTGCCACAATAGACCTCATTGGACCCACAAAATGCTTGATATATCCAAAACCGTGAACCTTTACCCCATAGTAATGAGTAGCAAGAAATACAGGGATGGCCATTGCTGCATTCGTGTTGAGATTGCTTGTAGGTGCCTCAAAACCGGGTATAAGGCCAAGGAAATTACAGACAAGTATATAAGTGCCAATTGTTGCTATAAGGGGGAAAAAGTGCCTTCCCATGTGACCGATAGAACTTTCTGCAAGGTTTAAAAAGAACTCAACGATTACCTCTACAACATTCTGCACACCTGATGGTACAAGTTTAATCGATGTCCTGACGGCAATTGCTGTAGCAAGGATGATTATCATTGCCAGCCATGAAAAGACCACAAACGCGGGGATACCCATTGATACAATTATATTTACAGGAAATATTACTGGAGCCTCGTGCATAAGTTTCCTCAAAAGAAAATTTGTTAATGTTAATCTACCACCTTAACCCATGTCAAGGGATAAATTTAGAAATTTAAAAAACTTATAATAATAAAAAAGCCCGTTTTAGCGGGCCTCTTTTATTAAAAATTCCGGCAGCGACCTACTTTCCCAGGACCTCCCGGTCCAAGTATCATCGGCCCTGGAGGGCTTAACTTCCGTGTTCGGAATGGGAACGGGTGTTTCCCCTCCGGCATAGCCACCGGAAAACTTTCTTTAGAACTATAAGATAATAGCATGAACTTAAAAAAAATGCAATAACCGAATTGTCTCATAAACTCTATAAGGTTCGACCTTGATAAGATCTGGTTACGATTATAATATATGATCACATCTGTCCAAAATAAAGATTAACAATGGGCTAAATTAAGTAGCTTTGTGCTGATTGATTTTATTCAGCATTTAACCCCTATATTTTTAGAATATCTTGGACAGCAATGAATATATGATATAATTTGATTAATTATACTTAATTAGTAAAAGGGGTTACAATGGATTTTCCCGTACTAATTGATAGCATCTTTTCTTTCAGGCAAATCTTATAAGAGAGAAATGATTCGTGAAAGGATTGTGCCCTAATAGATGATAGTTATTGAGGCATATAGAGGAAGGGCCGTTGATGATCACCCTGTTGAGATTGTGGAAAGGAAAGGCATAGGCCATCCTGATTATATATGTGACTCAATTATGGAGGACATATCTGTCCAGTTGTCAAGGGCATATATGAAAGAGTTTGGTATGGTTCTCCATCATAATATTGACAAAGGTCTGCTTGCAGCAGGCCGTACCATTAAACGCTTTGGGGGAGGCAGGGTCATAAGGCCGATAGAATTAATAATAGGTGACAGGGCGACCTTCAGGGTGGGACAGAGGGAGATACCCGTTATGGATATCGCTATTAATACAGCAAAGGAATGGTTTAAAAAGAATCTTAGGTTTGTTGACCCTGAGAAGGATATCCGATACAGGATTGTTCTTGCTGAGGGATCTGAGGAATTGATGAATATATTCTCACGGCGTGAAAAGATAATGGGTGCAAATGATACATCTGCAGCAGTTGGGTATTATCCCTTTTCAGCCACTGAAGATGTAGTTCTCAAGCTTGAGAGATTTCTCAATTCAAGAAGCTTTAAGAAGCGTTTTCCTGAGACAGGAGAGGATGTTAAGGTAATGGCTGTAAGAAAAGGGAATGCCCTTGATGTGACTGTTGCCATGCCACTTCTATCACGGTATATTCATTCTGAGGATGAATATTTCAGCCATAAGGAAGTGATTATCCAGCAGATGAATAACTTTCTCGATGGATTCAGGGGTTCTTCTTTCAGGGATATCAAGGTTCATTACAACACCCTTGACACAAGAGGAAGGGGACTTGGTGGTATATATCTGAGCCTTATCGGGACATCTGCAGAGGATGCTGATTCAGGTCAAGTAGGCCGTGGAAACAGAGTAAACGGGCTCATATCCATGAACAGACCCATGGGAACAGAGGCAGCAGCGGGCAAGAATCCCGTAAGTCATGTTGGAAAGATTTATAATGTCCTTGCTCATAAAATAGCACAGGAGATATATGAGGCCACTGAAGGAATAAAGGAGGTCTATGTCCTGCTCTTAAGCAGAATCGGAACACCGATCAATGAGCCACAGATGGCAACAGCCCAGATTCTCCTTAAACGAGGCAAGAGGATAGAAGATGTAAAGAAAGTTGCAGAAGATATCCTCAAGAGGGGTTTAGATAACATTGGTAAATTCTGTATTGAACTGGCAAAGGGAAGGCATCCTGTTTGTTAAGATTTCACTAAAGTTCATAAAGGGTCTCGTCAATCATTGGAGAAGGTTTCCTTAGAGACTTCTTATGTGTTTCTCCAAATGTAAAGGGTTCTTCTTCATCAAAGATATCGCCCATCTCATCCTCAATCTTCTCAGGGTCATCTCCCCTCTCAAGGCGTCTGAGGGCCTCTTCCATTCCTGTGCCCATTCTGAGGCCGGTTGCATCAGTCAGTCTTCTCATAAGTTGGGCTGCCTGTCTGGGGTCATCCTCATTGAGTCCCTCAGCATCCCTTGCAAGTTCTGATAAGACCCTCTCCATCCTCCTTTCATCAAATGCTGGCATGTCTTCATCTGTCCCCTCTTCCCCTTTTGTAAACGTTGCAAATACAGAGGGTCTCCTTATTAATTTAATATCCCTGCAACTTGGGCAGTCGGGTGTCTTTTCAGTATTTATCCTCTTTGAGAAGAATTTATATATTGTGTTGCATCTTTCACAATAAAACTCATATATCGGCATAGCGTCCTCCTTTAATATTATATAAAGGCTCTGTTCCAATATCCATGCCCATCAGGATTGCGTCTTCCCTTGGTGAATGATAGTAGTCCTTTCTCTTGCCTATAATCTCAAAGCCAAACTTCTTATAAAGGTTTATGGCTGGTGTGTTTGACTCCCTCACCTCAAGTGTAATAAATCTGCTATTATATCTTGATATCTTTAATCCCTCCATGGCCTTCTTAAGAAGTTCCGCGCCCACGCCTTTTCTCCTGAATCTTGGATGCACTGCTATATTCAATACATGGGTGACATCAACAATGGTTCTAAGACAGACATAGCCTATTATCTGCTCGTTCAAGACCGCAACTAGAAGTATGGTCATTCTGTTCTTCAGTTCATATTTAAATGACTCAATTGACCATGGCGCGGAGAAACATTGTCTTTCTATCTCATGGACCTGCGGAAGGTCCTCGTGCGACATCCTCCTGATGATTAACCCTTCCAATGTATCTCTGCCTCTGACCTTCTTATGTAGAATGGTGTGAGGGTAACAGGATTGGCTGTCTCCCCCTTCTTTAACTTCTCAAAGGCTATCTCTGCAACTGTTGATGCAGATGGAGACATCATAAAGACAGGGGCAAAAAGTGCATCATCTTTCAATATATCTACAATAAGTCCTCTATAGATTCTTGCACCTTCACCCATGAATACGGTTTTACCATCTATCTGCTTCAAAAAATCCTCTGGCCTTATCGCCATCTCACGGACTAACTTCTGAAGGGAATCAGCCTGCCATCTATAGAGACCTGTATATATCTCATTCTTTCTCGCATCGAGCATAGGACAGATATTATATGGGGCAAATGGTATCCTGAGTGCAAAGGCATCGAGTGTTGGTACAGCAATCAGTGGCCTTTTTGTAGCATAGGAAAGTCCTTTTGCTGTGCTGAGGCCAATCCTCAGGCCCGTGAAAGAGCCGGGTCCTATTGATATGGCAAATGCATCAATATCATTTATGGATGTGCGTGATGCCCTGAGGAGCCATTCTATACTGGTCATAAGCCTCTCCGAATGTGCAACCTTTATATCCAGCATCACTTCCGCAATGAGCCTCTCCTCCTCATTAAGGGCAATACTTCCTGCAATTGTTGAAGTCTCAAGAGATAGTATCTTCATAGATAGTAGTTTAAACAAAAGGAGAAGGAGTCATCAATGCAAAAGAAAAGGATGGGCAGTATGCCCATCCTTTTTAAGTAGTTCTGCAAATACTGCAATATAGGGTCAATTCTTTCATATTGACAATTTTTCTTCAATTCTATCTATCATCCCTTTTAATTTTTTGTCCTTCTTTATCTTTTCT
>FWPU01005608.1_pt1 | contig 26809 bp, 16 predicted proteins | sample 2228361 | NCBI WGS metagenome assembly FWPU01 (sample SAMEA103939777, study PRJEB20133) | metagenome
CCGACAAGGCGCCAGCGCACGCGCGCGTCACGTGCCTGCAGCCGGGCCCTGGCCATTCGTGCCACACCGACGCGACTTTGGTATCGCCGTGGTGCAGCCCCCAACCGGTTTGACGGTGGCCGGAGATTGTGTTAGACTAGCAGGGTAAAAGAAGAACGATTCAACAGAACAAAGGGGTAGAGCGATGAAAGTGATTCTCCTGAGCGATGTGGCCGGCATTGGCAAGGCCGGTGAGAGCAAACAGGTCCGCGATGGTTACGCCCGCAACTACCTGATTCCCAGAGGGTTGGCCCGGCCGGCCACCGAAGGGGCGCTTCGGCAGGCCCGGGAGTCCCAGGCGGCTGCCGAACGGCGGCGACAGCGCGAACTGGCCCAGGCCCGGACGATCGCCGAGCAGTTGAACAACCTGACGATTACCTTTCAGGCCAGGGTCGGCGATCAGGACCTGCTCTTTGGCACGATCACCAGCAGTGACATCGCCGAGGCGATTCGGGCAAAGACCGGCCTGGAGGTAGACCGGCGCAAGATCGAGGTCGGCGACCCGATTCGCCGGCCGGGAATCTATTCGATTCCGATTCGTCTGACTGCCGACCTGGAACCCCGCATCAATCTGGTCGTTGAACGGCAAGCCGAGGAGGAAGTGCAGGAGGCCGGATCGTAGCCCGATCCGGGGAGGCATGATGGAGGGGCCGGCCGAGCGCACCATCCCGTACAATCTTGACGCGGAACGCAGCGTCCTGGGGGCGATTCTGATTCACCGGGATGCCATCATCTCGGTGGCCCCCTGGTTGCGTCCCGACGATTTCTATCGCGAGGCCCACGCCTGGATCTATGAGGCTCAACTGTCCTGTTACGAACGCCGCGAGCCGCCGGACCTGGTTACCGTAGCCGCCGAACTGGAGCGACAGGGCCGGCTGGAGGCGGTTGGCGGCCTCGTCTACCTGACCTCCCTGGCCGACTCTGTCCCCACCGCCGTCCATGTGGAGTACTATGGGCGCATCGTCGAGCGCTGCGCCGTGCTCCGTCGCCTGATTACCGCCGGTGGGCAGATCGCCGCCATCGGCTACGAAAGCCCCGACGACGTTGAGGACGCCCTCAGCCGGGCCGAGGAGGTGGTCTTTGCCGTCTCGCAGCGTCGGGTCACCCGCGATTTTGTCCCGATTAAAGAGGTCACCTCCGAGTATTTTGACCGCCTCAGCCGGTTGCGTGCCAGTCACAGCGAGGTTATTGGCGTTCCCACCGGCCTTCGGGACCTGGACATCCTCCTGGGTGGGTTGCAGCATTCCGACCTGATCATCCTGGCCGCTCGGCCCTCGGCCGGCAAGACCAGCCTGGCCCTGACGGTTGCCTACAACGCCGCCGTCTACCACGGCGTTCCCGTGGGCATCTTTAGCCTGGAGATGTCGCGGGAGCAGTTGGTGCAGCGGTTTTTGGCCATGGACACCGGTATTGACTCGCAGCGGCTGCGGCGGGGCCTGCTCAACGACGAGGAGTTCCAGGAGGTCTCGGAGGCGATGGGCGGCCTGGCCGACGCCCCGATCTTTGTAGACGACACCCCCGCCATCTCGATCACCGAACTGCGCAGCAAGGCCCGCCGGCTCCGTGCCGAGGCCGAGGTCGAACTGATCATCGTGGATTACCTCCAACTGATGCAGGGGCACCGCGCCGAGAACCGCGTCCAGGAGATCTCGCAGATCTCGCGCAACCTCAAGGGAATCGCCCGCGAACTGCATATCCCCGTTCTGGCCCTTTCCCAACTCTCCCGGGCCGTGGAGCACCGTTCGCCCCATGTCCCCGTGCTGGCCGATCTAAGGGAGAGTGGCTGCCTCGCAGGCGACACGTTAATTCTGCGGGCCGACACAGGCCAACCGGTGCCGATCCGGCAGATCGCCGAGGCAGGAATGCCTATCCCCGTGTTGACACTAGGGGAAGACCTGAAACTCCGGGTTGCCACGATGACCAGGGCTTTTCCCAATGGCTACAAACGGGTCTACCGGCTACGCACGCGAAGCGGGCGGGAGATCAAGGCATCGGCCAATCATCCTTTCCGCACGTTGTCCGGTTGGGTCCACTTGGCAGATCTCCGTCCTGGGGACCGCATTGCGACACCGCGGGTGCTTCCAAGAGTGCCGCAGGAACCGGTATCCATGGCCGAGAAGGAGTTAGTTTTGTTGGCTCACCTGATCGGCGATGGTGGCTATGTCGAGAGGCAGCCCCTGCATTATACGAACGCCGATATCGCTTGCTTGGAAGCGGTCAGAGAAGCAGCGGTGGGCCGGTTTGAAGTAAAGCCTCGTTTGGTTCGGCAGCAGAACCGGTATCCCCTCTATCTTTCAGCAAGCCAGCACCTTACTTGGGGAAAACGCAATCCTCTCGTTGCCTGGTTGGACGAGAAGTTGGGCATTTACAATCAACGATCACCGGAAAATGCGAATTCAGATATCTTTTGGGATGAGATCCTTTCAATAGAACCGCTGGGTGTTGAAGAGGTCTTTGATGCGACCGTGCCCGGCACCCATAACTTTACTGCCAATGACATCATCGTTCACAACAGCATCGAGCAAGATGCGGACGTGGTCATGTTTATCTACCGCGAGGAGATGTACAACCCCGAAACGGAACGCAAGAACATCGCCGATATCATCGTGGCCAAGCACCGCAACGGGCCGACCGGCAAAACCTTTCTCCGCTTTTCCCAAAAGACCACCCGCTTTGACAACCTGGAGCAGTACCGTGACCTAGAGGAAGAACTGCGATGAGTCGCCCCTTCAGCGGCTTTTCCACCCAACGGGACAGGCTGGTCTCCCTGCCGGTCGAACTGTTGGGCGAGGTTATGGCCGAGGTCCGGGAACTGGCCGAACTGAAGGTCCTGCTGACCGTTTTTCGTCTCCTGGCCGGCAAGACAGCAGAAGCGGGACAACCCCGGGCGGTCAGTTGGGATGAACTGCGCCAGGACGAGGAGTTGCGCCGGGGGCTGGTCGTTTTGGGTCAGGACAAGACTCCCGAAGAGCGTCTGGGCCAGGCATTGGAGCAGGCCATCAACCGGGGGCTTTTGCTGCACGTGGTGGTGCAACGGAGTGGTCATGCCGAGAACTGGTACCTGGTCAACACGGCGGCCAACCGGAAGGCCGTGGAGCAGTTGGCCCAGAGGCCCCCGGAGGAGTTGACCGGGGGACCCTTTGAGGGGGAGGGGGTGGAGGTCAGGCGGCCGACGATCTTTGGCCTCTATGAGCAGAATATCGGCCTGGTTCCGCCGATGCTGGCCGACGAACTGGCCGAGGCGGCCGAGACCTATCCGCCCGAATGGATTGAGGAGGCCTTTCGGGAGGCCGTCCGCTACAATCGCCGCAACTGGCGCTACATCCGGGCGATTCTGGAACGTTGGACCCGTGAGGGGCGCAGGTGGCATGAGGGGCGGGAAGAGGTCGCCCTGGGGGATGGGCAACCTGCAACGACAACGGAGGGGGAGAAACGGCCGGGACGCCCGGCGATATTTGACCTGTACGAGAGCAAGTTTGGTCCGATCCCGCCGGAGATGGTGGATGAATTGACCAGGCTGGACATCATTTACCCAGATGAGTGGATTAAGGAGGCCTTTGCAGAAGCGGACCTCCTGGGCCGTCGTGATTGGCGCTACATCCGGGAGGTGCTGGAGCAGCGGGAACGCAGGAGTCGTGGTCGGTGGAGTTGACCGGCCGGCGACTTGCCGAAGGTACTCCCCAAGAGGGTTGTGCTAATGAGACGAATTACCCCCGATGACCTGGATATTCCCATCATTCGCCCCGGCGAACCGCTGCCTGACTGGGCCCTGGAACTGCCCCGCCAGCGCGAGTCCTGCCCCATCTGCAAGGGGGCCGGCTACCTGATTCGCTCCGAGACCGCCGGCCATTTTGAACTGGTCCCCTGCCGCTGCAAGCAACGGGAACTGGAGGAAAGCGATTTTCAAGAACTGCAGCGGTTGAGCAACCTGGAGCCGTTCGCCGACAAGACCTTTGACACCTTCGATGGCACGGTCGAGGGTGTCGCTGAGGCTCTGGCCGCTGCCCGCGCCTTTGCCCAGAACCCTTCAGGGTGGCTTCTTTTGCAGGGCGGGTATGGTTGTGGCAAAACCCACCTGGCCGCCGCGATCGCCAACGAGGCCCTTCGCCGGCACATCAAGACCCTCTTTACCGTCGTCCCGGACCTTTTAGACCACCTGCGGGCGGCCTATGCCCCGGACAGCCCGGTGCGCTTTGACGAACGAATCGAGGCGGTACGCACGGTGTACCTTTTGATTTTGGACGACCTGGGCACCGAGAACGCCACCCCCTGGGCCGGGGAAAAGCTTTACCAGATCATCAACTACCGCTACAACTATGAACTGCCTACCGTGATCACCACGAACCGTCACCTGGCCGAGATCGAGCCCCGTATCCGCTCCCGAATCCGAGATCGCCGTCTTTGCCGGATGGTCAGGATCAAAGCAAAGGATTACCGTGAGCACGGTCTGGAGGAACCATGTTCCTGATCGGGCTGATCGTCGCCGTTTTTTCCACCCTCCTCTACGTGTTCCTCCTCTGGTGGCTGGACCGCTACGAAAAGGAACCCTGGCCCCTCTTTCTAGCCGCTTTTGCCTACGGCTCTGTGCCGGCGGTAATCCTGGCGGTCATTATCGAGATCGGCCTGGACCTGGCCCTGACCCCTGGCGATCTTGCCGGGGCCGGCGTCGTCGCCCCGATTGTGGAAGAGATTGTCAAGGGGCTGGCCGTCCTGCTGATCTTTTTCATCTGGCCCCGCGAGTTTGACGGCGTGCTGGACGGCATCGTCTATGGGGCGGTTGTCGGGTTGGGCTTTTCGATGGTGGAGAATATCCTCTACTTCCTGGAGCCGGACCCGGCGATGATTGTGGCCCGCACCATCCCCTTCGGCCTGAACCATGCCTTCTTTACCGCCTTTACCGGGCTGGCGTTGGGCTTTGCCCGCACCTCCCGCCACCGCCGGCTCTGGATACCGCTCTTTCCCCTTGGCCTGGGTGCGGCGACCCTTTTTCACAGCCTGCACAACTTTTCCGTCTCCAGCGGTTCGGTGGCCGGGTGCGCCGTCGCCCTGGTGGCGGACTGGTTCGGAGTGGTTGTGGTGTTGGTGGTGGCCGGCCTCTCCTGGGCGCAGGAACGCCGTTGGATTCGCCAGGAACTTCCTGAAGAGGTCGCTGCCGGGCTCCTTGCCGAGGACGATTACCAGGCCCTTCTTCGCACCACCCGCCGCATCGGGGCGCGGTTGTGGATGTGGCGGCAGCACGGCTGGCGGGCCTTTCGCCTGCTGGGCCGCTTTTTCAACCTGGCTACAGAACTGGCCTTTCGTAAGCATCACCTGCGCGTTGGAAGTGGCCGCAGGGGGACTGCGGAGGAGGCGGCCCAACTGCGCCGGCAGATTCAGGCGTGTCGGGCAGCCATCCTGGGGATGATGGCGAAATGACGATTCCCGTGCGGCGCTGTTGCCAGGCCGCCGAACTGGCCCTCAAACTGGGGCAGGCCGACGATGCCGTGGCCCTCTGTCGTCATGTCCTGGCCCACTACCGCTGGCACCTGTGGGCGCACCTGCTTCTGGGGCAGGCCTTTCTCGAACAGGAAAACTGGGGCGAGGCCGCGCACCGCTTTCAGGTCGTCGCCCTGGTTGACCCCGGCTGCGCCGAGGCCCACAGTGGGCTGGCCGTGGTTGCCATGGCCCAGGGCCGCCCGGAGGAGGCGGTCGCTCACCTGGCGCGGGCCTTTGAGAACGCTCCCGACTCGGATGAGGTGCGGGAGGCCCTGCGGCAGGCCCTCTCCGAGCAGGCCGGCCGGCCGCTGCCTCCGCCCGGCTTTACCCCTGCCTGCGTGGGGTACTTTTACCTCCGGCGGGGGCTGTTCCGGCCGGCCGCCGAAGCCTATGCCGTCGCCCTCCACCACGATCCCCATCGCAGCGACCTCCACCTGGCCTACGCTACCGCTCTCTGGCAGGCCGGCCTCCGCGAGCAGGCCCTCAACCTCTGCCAACCCTTCCTCCGGCAACGCCCGCGCCCGCCGGTTGCCCTCCTGCTCGTGGCTGTGGCCGCCTTTCAGCGGGGCGAGACCTCGCAGGCGCGCAAACTCTGGCAGGAGGCCCACGCCTGGGACCCCGACGATACCCGCGCCCGCGCCCTTCTCGGCTCCACGCCGGGGCTGCCCTTCTCCTCCCGGCCGGCGGTCATTCCCTCCCCGGAGCGGCCGGCCCTGGTCGAACTGGTCGGCCTGGCCGCCCAGGTGGACGCCCATCGCTCGCCCTCCCCGCCCGGTCCGGCGGCCCGCGAACTGGCCGCCTATGCCCAACAGAAGCACCTGGCCGGCAGCGGGGGCCTGGAGCCCCAGGACCCCGACCTGCGTCGCTTCCGCGACACCGTCGAGGAGGTGCGCGAGCGACTTTTTGAGCAGGCCCCCGCTGTGGCGGCGGTCCCTTTTGTCTCCTCCTCGGCCAAGGAGCGACGCCCCGCCGAGGTCATCCTGACCTGGAAAGGGGGGCTGCACTCCCGTTTCGGCCCGACGGGGGCCGGCCGCGTCGAGGAGGCCCTGCAGAGCCTGGCCCAGGCCGCCCAGGTGCGTGGGGTTGGTAGCCGCCTGGTCTATCTGGACGAGCCGCCCTATCCCGACCTGCCCCGCCCGCAACCCGACAACCCCGACGAGATCAAACGCTTCTTGGACGAACTGGACCGCCGGCTGGCCCAGGAGGGCTTGGACCTGCACTACCTCCTGCTGGTCGGCGGGGATGACCTGGTTCCCTTTGCCCGCCTTCCCAACCCCGGCGAGGACGATGATGAGGTTGTGCCCTCGGACAACCTCTATGCCTCGCGGGACCCCACCTACCTGATTCCCGAACGCGCCGTGGGGCGCATTCCCGACGATGGGTCCTCCAATCCGGCCTTTCTCCTGGAGCAGTTGCACCTGGCGGCCGGCCGGTTGCGTGGAGAGGTGGCGGTGAGCCGGCCGGCCGGCTGTCTGGGGCTCTTTCTGCCCTGGCCGGGTTGGCGCCGTCCGACTCCTGCCGGGGGTGGGCCTCCCCAGAGCCGCTTTGGCCTCTCCGCGCAGGTGTGGGCGGCCGCCTCTGAGGAGGTCTTGGGTGTCCTGCCGGGAAAGGAGCCGCTGTACCTCTGCCCGCCGACCTGTCGGGAGAGCATCCTCGGCGAGCGGTTAGGGCAGGCCTCCCTGGCCTACTTTAACCTGCACGGCGCGGCCGATTCGCCCAACTGGTACGGCCAGCGGGACCTGACCTCCCCCGGCACAGGCCCCCTGATGCCGGTGGCCTTTTCGCCGGGACTCATCCCGGCCGGGGAGGTTGAGGGGGTGGTCGTCTACACCGAAGCCTGCTACGGTGCCCACATTGTCGGCAAGGATGCCCACTCCTCGCTCGCTCTGCGCTTCCTGGCCGAGGGTGCCCTTGGCTTTGTCGGCTCGACGGTGATCTCGTATGGTGTTTCCGTCCCCCCACTGACCGACGCCGACCTGCTAGGCTTGCTCTTCTGGCAAGAGCTCCTTCAGGGCCGGCCGCTCGGCGATGCCCTCCTCCAGGCCAAACTGGACTTTACCCAGGAGATGTACCGCCGGCAGGGCTACCTGGACGGCGACGATATGAAGACGCTGCTCGAGTTTGTCCTCTACGGCGACCCGCTGGCCGCCGTCGAGGCGGTCCTTGCGCCCAAGGTAGTCCCGGCCGTTCCCGAGGCGGTGCCCACTCCCCCGGTGCTTTGTGAGAAGCCGGCCCGCCGCGTGGCCCTGCACCAACTTTCCGATGACCTGGTGGACCGCGTTCGCCGGAGTATCGTTTGGCTGCAGCAGGACCCGGAGATCGGCCTGATGCAGGTGACCCTGCGGGCCGGCTGTTCCGGCGAGGGGTGCAACGGCCACTGCAAGGTCCCCAAAGGGACGGCGCCCCTCCCCGCCCCGGAGGCGCTGGTCTTTACCAGCCGACGGGAACTCTCCACTGAGGATGGCTGCCGTCTCCCCCAGGTGGCCCGGGTGGTCGTGGACGAGCGCGGCCGCATCGTCAAGATGGCCCTGACCAGGTGAGGCGATGGAGGACCTGACCCAATCCCAGGTGCGCACGCTGGAACAGGATGCCGCCCTTTTGAGGGAGGAAGCCGACGCGCTCCGTCCGCGCCTTTGGGCCGTTCTCGAGCAGGTCGGCCAGGCCGGATTGTCCGCCGACCTGGCCGCGGAACTGACGGTGGCCCTCCAGCGGTCCGAGGCTTTGTGCCAGCAGGCCGGTCTTTTCCTGGAACGCCTGGACCCGGCGATTCGGGCTCTGCGTCAGGAGATCGCCCATACCCGCCATGAACGGGAACAGTTGGGCACCCTTTACGAGATCAGCCAGGCGCTGAACTCGACCCTTTCCCTGGAACCCCTGCTCGATCTGGTGATGGACCGGGTCATTGCCGTCACCGGGGCCGAGCGCGGCTTTTTGATGCTTCTGGATGAGGAAACGGGCGAGTTGCGTTTCGCCGTGGCCCGAAATGTGGAGCGGCAGGATATCGAGGGGGCCGACTTTCAGGTCAGTCGGGGGGTCATTGAACGGGTCGCTCGGGAGGGCCGGCCGGTGCTCACCGACAACGCCAGCGAAGACCCCCGCTTTTCCGGTCGGGCCAGCGTGATCTACCTGGGACTGCGCTCGATGATGGCCGTGCCCCTCCAGATTCGCGAGCGCACCCTGGGGGTTGTCTATGTGGACAATCGCATCCAAGCGGGCATCTTTACCCGGGAGGACCTGGACCTGCTGACCTCCTTTGCCAATCAGGCGGCGATCGCCATTGACAATGCCCGCCTGGTGGATGACCTGCAGCGGAGCCTGGCCGAGATCGGGGAGATGAAGCGCTACATGGAGGATATCCTGACCAGCGTGGATGGCGGCATCCTGACGACCGATCTTCAGGGCCGCATCATCACCTGCAACCGGGCGGCCGGCGAGATCTTTGGCTTGTCGCCCCAAGAGATTCGGGGCCGGCACTACCGCGACCTCTTTGGCCCCGAGCAGGGCCCCGATCTGACTCGCCAGATCGAGCGGACGATCCGCCACCAGGAGCGGTTTCGGGATTCCGAACTGGGCTGCTCCCTTCCCACTCGCGGCCAGGTCAGCCTCAAACTGCAACTGGCCCCGCTCCAGGATGCTTACGGTCAGACGATGGGCACCACGATCGTTGTGGAAGACCTGACCGAGGAGCGCCGCCTGCGCTATGCCCTGAACCGCTACCTGGCCCCCTCCGTGGTACGGGAGGTCGTCCACATGCTCGAAAGCGGCCAGTTGCCCCTCGGTGGAACCCGGCGGGAGATGACGATTCTCTTTGCCGACATCCGTGGGTTCACCACCTTTTCCGAGACGGTTCCCCCCGAAGAGTTGGTCGAGGTGCTCAACCGCTACCTGACGATCGCCGCCGAGGCGATTCTGGAACAGGAGGGGACGCTGGACAAGTTTATGGGCGACGCGGTGATGGCCCTCTTTAACGTCCCGGTCAGGCAGGAGGACCACCCCCTGCGGGCTGTGCGGGCGGCCCTGCGGATGCAGGAGCGAATCGCGGCGTTGAACCAGGCCGAGGGGGGTGGGGGGTTCCGTTTTGGAGTGGGCATTCACGTGGGCGAGGCGGTGGCCGGCAACATCGGTTCGCCGGAGCGGCTCGACTATACCGCCATCGGTGATGCGGTCAACCTAGCGCGGCGGCTGCAGGAAAGCGCGGTCGGCGGCCAGATTCTCCTCAGCGGGAGCGCGTATGAGCGGGTTGCTCCCCAGGTGGAGGCCCGCTCTCTCGGCCCGATCAGCGTGAAGGGAAAGACGGAGGCGGTTCCGGTCTACGAACTGGTCCGATTGCTTCCCTGACCTGGGCCACCGGCCGCTTTTTCGGCTTGAGGATGCGCTGTCCCAGCATCTGCAGGGCGTATTCGATTCCGCCCTGCAGGTCGCTGCGGGTCGAAAGGGTGCGCAGGTCCACTCCCAGCCCGACGACGGTCTGGGCTACCTCCGGGGTGATTCCCACCAGGATGCACTCCGCCCCCAGCAGGCGCACTGCCTGGGTTGCCTGAAGGATATAGTTGGCCACGCTGGTATCCACCACCGGGACCCCGGTGATGTCCAGGATGACGGCTTTGGCCCGCCGGGAGGAGATGCCATCGAGCAGCACATCCATCATCTGTTGCGCCCGTGCCGAGTCGATCGTCCCCACCAGCGGCAGGACCAGAATCTCGTCGGTGATCGGAACCAGGGGGGTGGACAGTTCTCGAACCATACTCAACAGGCGACGCTGCTGCTCGTTGGCCTCCTGCAACTCCCGCAGGGCCTGCTGGGTTTCCTCAAAGAGGTGGGTGCGCTCGATGTTGACGACGATCTGGCTGGCCACCGTCTGGAGGAACTCCATATCCTGCTCATCGTAGGCAAAGGGCCGGTAACTCTGTACAACGATGGCTCCGAGCGTCTCTTCGCCGCTCTTCAGGGGGACGCCCAGCCAGGTGGCCGAATGTTTGCCGCTGCCCATCGTCGAGGACTCGACCGGGTACTGCGAACGCTCCTCGTCCATGTTGCGGATCAGGAGCGGTTCGCCGGTTTCCATCATATAGTTGGTAAAGCCCCGGCCGGGCGTGAGGACATAATCCTCGTAGCGCATCCCCTCGTCAACGAGCATGCGGGCCACCAGGTCGCCCGTTTCGCGGTCATAGAGGGCGACGAAAAAGCCATCCGGGTTCATCAGTTCGATGATGATATCGCAGAGGGCGACCAGCAGGTCTTCCAGGGAGATGGCTGCGGCGGCGGCCTGGATGACACGGTTGATCGCGTTCAGGTTGGCCAGTTGCTCGCCCCGCTCGCGGAAGAGGAGGGCGTTGCGCATCGCCGCGGCCAGTTGGCCAGCCAGTGTCTCCATCGCGGCGACATCCTCCTGGTCAAAAGCATCCGTCTCCTCGGATTGGATGTCCAGCACGCCGATCACCCGGTTGCCGTAGATGATCGGCACGCACAGTTCGGAACGGGTCAATTCCTCGGCGTCAAACCCGCGAATATAGCGCGAATCCTCCAGGGTATTGTTACAAACGACGGTTTCGCCGTTCCGCGTGGCCCAGCCGATCAACCCCTCATCCAACGATTGCCGAAAGCCCCATTCCATAATCCCTGCGTAACGGCCGACCAGCGCGCCCAAGACCAGTTCGCGGGCCTCCTGGTCAACGCGAAAGACGGCCACGTTGCTGTAGCCAAAGCCGAGTTGAATTGAGCGGGCCAGTTCGCGCAGGAGGTCGTCCAGGTCGAGGATGGCGGTCACCTTGCGGCTGACCTCACCGATGATGGAGAGTTGGCGGGCCTTGCGCTGTTCGCTGCTGCGCAGGTGGAACTGTTGGATGGCCATTGCCGCCTGGGTGGCGATGTTGGTGAGCAGGTCCAGGTGTCGCCGGGTGTAGGCGTGCTCGTGGGTATAACTCTGCACCGCCATCGCCCCGACGACCTGCTCGCCCACAACCATGGGGACGCCCAGATACGATTTGGCCGGCCGGCCCCGCCCGACGATTCCCCTTTCCTCCAGTTGCCGTTCAATCTCCTCGACCAGGAAGAGGGGCTCCTTCTGTTTGACAATGTGCGCCGTCAGGCTGCCCTCGGAAATGAGGTATCGCCCTGGACCTTCCACCCGCCTCCCCGCTTCGACAAAATAGTCAAAGTTCACCGCCTGGGCCTCCTCGTCGTACAGGGCCACGTAAAAGTTGGTCGTATCCATCACCCGGCCGACCTGACGGTGGATTGCTTTCAGGATCTCCCCCTTCGATTCGGCTGAAAGGATGACCTGGGCCACCTCATTGAGGATGGAAAGGTCGGTCACCTGTTCCCGCCATTCCTGGAAGAGCCGGGCGTTGTCCACGGCAATGGCCGTCTGGGCGGCGATGGTGGAAAAGAGGGCCAGGGCGTGCTCATCGTAGAGGTTCTCTTGCTCGTAACTCTGCACGGCCATCACCCCGACCACCTTCTCCTTGGCGATCAGGGGCACGCCCAGCCACGATTTGGCCGGCTCTCCCAGTACCTCGATTCCCTGGTTGGCGTGAAAGGCGAGTACTGCCTGGGCATCGCGCAGAAGAAGCGGTTCTTGGGTGCGGATGATGTGTCCGGTCAGGCCGGCCCCGACCTTGAATCGCTGTTCCGGCTGCCGTTCGCCCTTTTCCAGCCAGAAAGCCATCCCCCACTCGTCGGTCTCGGGTTCGTAGATGGCGACATAAAAATTGGTCGTGTCAAAGACCCGGCTGACCTGGCGGTGGACCTGCTCCAGCAGTTCGTCCAATTCCAGGGAGGAGGAGAGTGCCCGGCCGATCTCGTTCAGGATGGCCAGTTCGGTCAACCGTCGCTCCCGTTCCTCGGAAAGGCGGATGTTTTCGACCGCCACGGCGGCCAGGTTGGCGATGTTGGCCAGGAGGTCCTGGTGGCGCTGATCAAAAAGGCGGGAGCGCTCGGGGTGTTGCACCGAGAGGACGCCGACGACGCGGTCGCCGGCCATCATGGGCACGCCCAGGTAGGACTGAGCCATCCGACCGATCAAGGGGATCTGCATCCGGCCCAACTCCTCCGACAGGTCTTCCCCTTCCCCCAACCGGACCGGTTGCCTGGTTTTGATGATGTGGACGGTCAACCCTCCCTCGCTCAGGTGGAGGGAGGGCTTTTCCACCCGCTCGCCGTCTTCCATGAAATAATCAAAGGTTACCGTCTCGCTCTCGGGGTGGTAGAGGGCGATGTAGAGGTTGGAGGTATCCATCACCCGGCTGGTTTGTTGGAAGACGGCCTCCAGCAGTTCCTCGATGCTGGTCGCGGCGATGATTGAGCGACCGATTTCCCCGAGGGCAGAAAGTTCGGCGATGCGCCGTTCGTGCTCCCGTCGCAGAAAGAGGTTTTCCAACGCCACGGCGGCCTGGCTGGCGATCGCCTCCAGGATATCCTGATCGGTTGGGGAAAAGGCGTTCGCCTGGTAACTCTGGACCGAAATGATCCCCACCGCCCGGTCCCGGGCGAGCAGGGGTACCCCCAGCCAGGAGCGGGGAATCTCGCCGAGGGGAATCGCCTCTTGAGGAACCCCCTCCTCCAGCAGGTCGGGGAGGAGCAGCGGTTGGCGTTCTTCAAAGACCCGCCCGCTCAAGCCCCACCCCTCCTTTTTATAGAGGACCAGCGGTTCCTGGCGTTCTCCCTGGTCGTAGATCAGTTCAAAGCGCAAACATTCCTCGCGGGGATCGTACAGGCCCATCATAAAGGCGTCGGTCTGCATGACCCGGCCGGTCTCGTGGTAGATCAGGTCGAGCAGTTCGAGAAGGCCCATTTCGGCCGCCACAGCCCGGCCGATATTGCAGACCGCCTCCAGGGCTACCTGCTGGGATCGTTCCTCGGTCATTCCATTTCCTCCTCCATCATGATCTCTTTGCGCAGATGGCCGGTCCCCTGGACCTCCCAGGCGATCTCGTGTGCTCCGGTTTCGCTCTCCGAGAGGAGAGGTTCCTCTTGCGTCATATCTACCTCCTCCGGGCAATCTTATTGTACCACAGAACGGCGACCCTGGCAAAATCTGAGCAAAAACGTTACCTGAGAGTCCCTACTCCCCCTGTCAAACCTTCCCGACAGACCCGTTCCTCCGGCCGCTGTAGAATATACTTTAGTCAAGCCGGGCTCTTTGCCAGCCTGCTACCCACCCGGTCGTCCCGGTGCAGGTCTGGCCGGGGCACTAGGAAAAGATGGTACTGGGGTACTATAGACAACGGGCTAGGGTGGTGGTAGAATACAAGGAAACAAGGTTTATCTTCTACTGACTGCCTGCCCTTCCCTCGCTTTCCGTAGAGCATAAACCCGGATGCGGGTATGCCCATAAGGTGTGCCCGCCTGTCAGGAACGAGAGGTGTGATCTCCACACCTCATAACGACTTTCGGTCGAGGAGGGTACGGAATGGTAGCGCTTTCTTCAGTTCGGACGGTCATTCGCCGGCTCGGCCGGCCCCTTCTGCTCATGCTGCTGGCCGGCCTGGCCGCACTCGGCTTTAGCGTTGCCCAGACCCCATGGACTGACGCGGCCGGCACCCTCAGTGTCGAGAGTATCGCCGCCTACAACCTGGTCGTGGACTCGAACGCGACCGCTCCCTCCACCTACGCCCCCAATGTCGCCACCGTCGCCGGCCGCTTCTGTAACACCGGCGACGCCGACTTGACCAACCTCTACGGCTACATCGGCGATTTCGCCGCCGGCACACCGGGGCAGTACCCCCGGCGGGACAGCGCTACCTTTCCCGTCGGCGACCCCTTCTACAACACCGGCATCTACGCCTTTACCCACGTCGGTGGCCAGTTGGGTACCACCGATGCCACCCGCTACATCGGCACCCTTGCTCCCGGCGAGTGCCGCACCATCTACTGGCACTTTACCTACCCCCAGTGCGCCAACGTCTGGGACGGCTCCCGGTGGGTCGCCGATCCTCCCCCCTGCAATACCAAACCCACCTGGGGCGACTCGGTCAAGCCCGACGACGACCTCTGGCTGACCTTCGACATCTGGGGCACCTCGGCAGAGGGGTCGAACGACAATGCCTCCCGCACGATGACCATGCGCAACGAAATCTCGGCCATGGCCAACAAGATCAAACCCAACCCTGATGGTCGTTGGTTCAACACCGAATCGGACACTGTCGAGCCGGGTGGCCTGATCACCTCCAACGGCATCCTTTACGAACTGGGCAACGTCCGTTTTGGCTTTGACAACGACGGCAATTACGTCCCCGACTATAACGCCTGGATGCAGCCGATCGGGGATGTCGGTTACGACCCCAGTTGCTTCCGCCTGATCCACACCAGTGGCGTCCTGACCATTTCCCGTGGGGCCGGCCAGCCCGACCTGATCGTCCCCTTTGACGACCAGGACGGCCCCCACCCCGATTACGGCGGCCCGCTCTACTTTACCAACCTGCCCCCGGACAACACCGGTGTCCGCGGTGAGATTTTTTACACCTTCCAGGCCCTTAATGGCCCCTGCTCCATCGGCCTCAGCCCCTACCAGGAGGTTGCCTCCGGCTTTGACAACGAAAAGTTCAACGGCGACTATGGCCTGGGCATTCCACCGATCGGCAGCAGCGAGGTGCAGGTCACCCTGGACAAGTCGAGCAGCCCGAACCTTATCCCCCTGGGCGGCACGACCACCTACCAGATCCCCTTTGCCAACACCGGCTCCTCCGATTTTGGCCTGCCGCTGAGCACCGGCGGGCTGCCGATGGTCATCAGTGACACCGTTCCCAACGGCATGCAGTATGTCGGTGGCAGTGCGACCTATAACCTCAACTTTACCCCGAACAACGGCGTAACGATTCGTTACTCCACCGACAGCGGGGCCACCTGGAGCGAGACCGACCCCGGCACCGTCAGCAGCACCGCGCCGAACAATTGGGTCATCCTGCAGTGGTGGCTGAACGACCCCCTGCCGGCCGGCTCCTCGGGCAACTATGCCCAGTTTCAAGCCACCGTCCCCACTTCCTACAGCGGTTCTCCCCTTATCGAAAACTGCGCCGAGGGAAGTTTGGGCGACGGGGCTCCCTTTGACCGCGCCTGTGCCGTCACCCTGATTCAGGGGAACAACTCGCTCGGCGATTTCGTCTGGCGCGACGAGAACAACAACGCCCTGCAGGACGATGGGGCCGGCGTGGGGATTGACAATGTCACCGTTTCCCTTTATTGGGATAAAAACGGCGATGGCGCGCTCGATTCCGGCGACTATTTCATCTCCACGCAGACGACGGCCGGTGGCGGGGCCTACGCCTTCTCCCAACTTCCCGACGGCAACTACCTCGTCCAGGTGGACACCTCCGACGCGGACCTCCCCACCGGCTACCGCATCACCACCCGCGAGACCTACGCGGTGGACCTGGACGCGGCCGGCGCGGACCCCAACCCGGTCAGCGACCTGACGGCCGACTTTGGCTTTGGCCCGCCCCTACAGGTGGATAAGCAACTCCTCTCCGCCGACCCGGCCTATGAGGGGCAACTGGTCACCTTTACGATTACCCTGACCAACACCCGCCCCGGCGACGGCAGCGGCCAACCCGGCCCCTGCACCTACACCGATTATGCTGACGCCCAGGAAACCTCTTACTCCGGCTCAGGCACCAAAGCCTGGGTAAACCCGGCCAACATCGCCGGCGACCCGGACGGCGCCTACGCCACCGGCCCCTTTGAAAACGCCGGTGAGTTTATCGGCGCGACCACCTGGAATCTGGGCACCCACACCGGTGCGCCGGTCATCGTCGAGGTGCTTATGCCGGTTCAACTCAACGGCACCTTTGGCAGTAACGAGACGCTTGAGGTGAACCTGATTGACTGTGGGGCCAACGGCATCTGCGAGGGCACCTCTCAGGGCACCCCCGGCGGGGACGACGCGCTCATCGGTACCCGTACCTTTGGCATGACCGCTGTGAGCAGCGGTCTCTGGGTGATTGACTTTTCCAACGACCGCGCCTGGACCTGGGCCGATTTCAACGGGTCCACCATCGTCGTTGAACTGGTTGCAGACAAATGGGGCAACAACACCGGGGTGATCGAGGTGGATGCGGTTGCCTTTCGCGTCTCCAACGGCCTGACCTGCAACGACCCTGCCGACATCATCGACCCGCTTCCCCTGAGCGACACCTACGACCCGACCAAACTCGAGTTCGTCTCGGCCGACCCGCCGGAGGACGGTGTGGCCGGTGGCACGATCACCTGGGACAACCTGGGCCCGCTCTATCCGGGGCAGACCCGCCAGGTGACGGTCATCTTGCGCGCCCTGGAGCCGCCCGACAACGACGGCGACGGCGAGCCCGACCCCACCACCCACACCAACTGCGGCGACGTCAGCGGGGCCACCTTCCTGGACGGTTCCGCCATCCCCGACGCCCAGGACTGCGTCACCCACAACATCAACCCGGCCGGCCGCATCGGCGACACGGTCTGGAACGACAACGGCTTTGGCGGCGGCTCCTCCGGCAACGGCGTCCAGGATGGCGGCGAGGTCGGCATCCCCGGCGTTACCGTTTACCTCTGCAGCGTAACCCCCTGCAACAGCGGCAACGCCATCGCCAGCGACGTCACCGATAGCAACGGCACCTATCTCTTTACCGGACTGACCGACGGCACCTACTACACCGCCGTAGACACCGCTTCCCTCCCCGGCAGCACCTTCACCCAGACCGGCGACCCGGACGAACCTGGCGGTTGCTCCGTCTGCGACAGCCAGGGCACCGCCACCATCAACAACAACAACGGCAACCCCGCCGACGACGACGACCTGACCCAGGACTATGGCTACCTCATTCCGAACACCATCTTTGGCCACGTCTGGGAGGACAATGACGGCGACGGTTCCTGGGAGAGCGGCGAGAACGGCTTTACCGGCATCACCGTCTACCTGGACGACTGCGGTGCGGACGGCATCTGCGGCAATGGCGACGACGGCCCCACCGTCAGCACGACCACCGCTGCCGGCGGTTACTACGAGTTCAGCGACTTGGGCAACGGCAACTACCGCGTCCGTGTGGACACGACCACCCTGCCGGCCGGGGCCACCTGGAGCAACACCGCCGACCCCGAGGGCGACAACAACAGCCAGACGAACGTTATCGCCGTTTCGGGCGGCAACATCTACGGCCCTTACGACTTGGGCTACTACCGCAGCGGCTCCTACTCCCTGGGCGACACCCTCTACACCGACTGGAACGGCGACGGCGACCAAGACGGCGGCGAGGAGGGCATCCCCAACATCACCATCTCCCTCTACCAGGACGACAACGGCGACGGCGTCATTGACCCCGCGACCGACGGGCTCATCGCTACCACCACGACCGACGCCAACGGCACCTACACCTTCCATAACCTGGCCGCCCAGAGTTATATCGTCGTCGTGGACGAGGGCGACCCCGACTTTCCGGCCAATCACAACCAGACCCAGGACCCGGACGAGAGCGGCACCTGCTCCACCTGCGACGGGGATGGCAGCGCCACCCTCGGCCCTGATGACCTGACGGTGGACTTGGGCTACCAGCCGATCGGCACGGGCTCGATCGGCGACCTGGTCTGGCGTGACGACAACGGCGACGGCTACCACCAGTCCGGCGAGCCCGGCCTGGCCAACATCACCGTCAGCCTGTACGAGGACTCGAACGGCAACGGCGTCATTGACAGCGGGGATGCGCTGGTGGCAACCACCCCCACCGACTCGAGCGGCAACTATCTCTTTACCGGTCTGCCGGCCGGCGATTACCTGGTGGATGTGGACACCACCGACGCCGACCTGCCCACCGACGGCTATGGCAACCGCTACGTCCTCAGCACCGACAACGACCCCCACGCCGTCACCCTCGCCGCCGGTCAGGAGTACCTGGACGCCGACTGGGGCTTTACCACCGGCGGCATCATCGGCGACTTGATCTGGCGTGATGATGACGCCCAGGGCGACCAGGACCTCAACGAGCCGGGCATTTCCGGGGTGACCGTGCGCCTCTACAATGACGTCAACGAGAACGGCACCTACGACCCCGGCACCGACACCCTCTACGGCAGCGAGGTCACCGACGCGGACGGCTATTACGAGTTCACCGGTCTGCCGGCCGGGGATTACGTCGTCGTCGTGGACACAACGACCCTGCCCTCCGGCTATGCCCAGACCGGCGACCCCGACCTGACCTCGGCCTGCAGCGGTGCCGACTGCGACTCCGAATCGGGCGTCACCGACCCCGGCAGCGGCTACGGCCTGCCGGCCGGCCAGGTGGACCGTACCCGCGACTTTGGCTACCGCCCGCCGGGCCGCCTTGGCGACACCCTCTGGATCAACGCGGACGGGGACGGCGTCCGCGACCCCGACGAGGCCGGCATCCCCTATATCACGGTGCGCCTCTACACCCCCGGGGGGAACGGTACCTGCGACGGTGGGGCCGGTGATGACGTTCTCGTCGCCACCACCGAGACCGACCCTGACGGCACCTACGCCTTTGGCGACCTGGCCGACGGCACCTACTGTGTCGTGGGGGACACAAGCGACCCGGATTTTCCCTCTGGGCTGGTCCAGAACTACGACCCCGACGGCAGCAACGACTCCCAGACCCAGGCGGTCATCTCTGGCGGGGTGGTTACCTATATGGGCGGCAACGCCTGCAGCAACTGCGAGTATGACGCCGACTTTGGCTACATCTACAGCGGCCCGAACAGCGTCAGCGGCACCGTTTTCCACGACGATGACGACGACGCCGTTCAGGACCCCGCCGAGACAACCACCTACGCCGGTGTGACGATCTACCTGTGGAACTGTGGCCGCGACAACCTTTGCGGCAACGCCGACGACATCTTTGCCGGGGAGACCACGACCGACGCCAACGGCGACTATGCCTTCTCCAACCTGCCCGACGGCCGTTACGTCGTCTCGGTCAACCCCGACGCGCCCAACCTGGCCGGCCTCGACCCCACCCAGACCTCCTTTCCCACGACCTACCGTGAGGTAGACCTGGATCAAGCCGGGAGCAACCCCAACCCGGTCAATGCCGTGGACCAGGACTTTGGCTTTCTCTCGCAGATGGACATGGGTGACCTACCTTCCGCCTACGGCATTACCTCGCTGGGGGAGGATGGCGCCCGCCACGTTATCCCGGCGAGCGGGGCGATCTACCTGGGTGCCGGCGTTCCCGACAGCGAGCCCAACGGCCAGGCCAGCGCAAATGTGGACGGGGACGACCTAAGCGGCGGCGACGACGAGGATGGTGTGGTTGCCTCCGGTCTGCCCTGGACGGACGGCCCCAACGGCGGCTCCATTGACGTCACCGTGGGTGGCTGCTCCGGCACCTGCTACCTCAGCGGTTGGATTGACTGGGGGGTAGATGGAAGCCTGTACGATGCCGGTGACCGCATCCTTCTGGCCTATCCGGTGACGAACGGGACGCAGACGATTACCTTTGATATCCCCGCGGGCACACCGCTGAACACGACCTACTATGCCCGCTTCCGTCTCTTTGAGACCGATACGGCGATTGCTGCGCTGCCCACCGGTGTGGCTTACAACGGTGAGGTAGAGGACATCCTCTTTGATTTTACCCCGACGGCCGTTGAACTGGGCTCCTTCGGGGCCACGGCCCGGGCCGGCACGGTCGTTATTACCTGGGAAACGATACACGAGTGGGACAATGCCGGCTTTCACCTCTATCGCCGGCCGGCCGGCAGCGGGGCGTATGAGCGGCTCAATGCGCAGATAATCCCCTCGCAGGCCCCTGGTGGCGGCGGGGCGACCTACCGCTTCGAGGATGCCGGAGTCACCGCCGGCTTTACCTACGAGTACCTGCTGGAGGGCGTGGACTTGCACGGGGGCACGACCTTCCTTTCCTCCGCCTCGACCACCGCCCTGTACACGGTTTATCTGCCGTTGTTGGGCAGATAAAGACGCGACGGCCCTGAGGACCGCCGTCGGAAGCGGATTTCCCCAGCCCTGCCGGGACAGCCGGCAGGGCTGGGGCATGGGTGTTTCACCTGCAAAGCGAAGGGGGCTGCCGACGACCCCTTCGACACCTTCCGGCGATTTGTTTGTCCGGTGCATCAACGGGTTGACATAAACCCGGCCGGGGTTTTCTGACCGGTTACCCCTCCTCCAGTCGCCGGCCAACCGTCTCCAACACATCCTTGGCCATAGCGATCGCCTCCGCCGCGTCCCGGTCGCTGTAGAACTCGGCCGGGATTGCGCCCCCCAGGGCGTTGGGATAGCTGGCCTCGACATAGTAAAAGTCCAGCAGTTTTACCCGTTCCCGGAGATTGGCAAAGGCCGGGTCATAGGCAGCGGCCATCTCGCACAGTTTAAAGATCGAGTGGCTCAGGATCAGTTCTTCCCCCTGGGCAAAAAGGTAGGCCTTGAGCGCCTTTTCGGTGGTCTGTTGGGCCAGGAAGCAGCAGGTATCGTATTTGCCAGCCTGACGTGCGACCGGCAGGAAGGAGAAATCGGAGCGGGCCTGCTGCCACCATCGCTGCGCCTCATGCATCAGGTCTTTCATAGAGCACCTTTCCTTCCTGCAGCACCTTTCGGAAAAAAGGGCGATGGGCGACTTGGGAAAAGCGGTCAACGTTATAGGCCAGGATGTCCACTCCTTCGCGGGCGTGGATCTTTTGATAGACCCAGCGGGTCAGTTCACGGGCCGGCCGCTCTTGCTCAAAGAGCACCAGCAGGTCAATATCGCTAAAGAGCGAGACTTTTCCCTGGGCCAGGGAGCCAAAGAGGATGACCCGGCAGGCCCCCAGGGCTTTGAGTTGTTCCACCAGTTGCTCCACCTCGGCTTCCAAGCGGGCGCGGTCCTGGGCTGTTGCTTTCATCTCTTGCTCCAAAGAGGTTCTGCCGGTTAGCCTAACAGAAAAGTGGAGAGTTGTCAACTCTTTGGCCTGGGGCCACGGCGAAAGTCGCGTCGGTGTGGCACGAATGGCCAGGGGCCGGCTGCAGGCACGTGACGCGCGCGTGCGCTGGCGCCTTGTCGGGCCGCTCTACGCGGCACGGGCGCCGAGGCCGGGCCCTCCCCGGCAGAGGCCGATGACTTTGATATGGCCGTGCCTGGGGCGGCCTGCCGGAAGTTGACATAAATAACGTTCAAGGTTGTCTGTGCAGTGGCCTTGACCCGGGGTGGTTTCATCTCTACCGAAATCTGCCGCAATCTGCGGGGCTTGGTCTCTTTTTGGGGGCTGCCCTCCTTCCTGGTTCTCCGCCGAAGAACTTCCGATAAGAGTCCTTATGTAGTGTCCAGGGGCCTCATAAGGCCTGGAGTTGACATAAGCACGGGGTATGCCCTGCTCAAGTTGGCCCCACCTTTTTTCACAAAAAAGGCCTTCCCCAGCGCGCGGGAAGATTCTTCCCGAAAAAATGACACCTTCCCCACCCCAGTGCGCGGGAAGATTCTTCCCGAAAAATGACACCTTTCTGCTTTTGTGGTATACTGTTCTAGGAGAAACAAGGAGCGCCGATGCGCAAACTGGCCGTCATCAACTTTAAGGGCGGTACCGGGAAAACGACCACCGTGGTCAACTTGGGCCACGGCCTGGCCCAACGCGGTCAGCACGTCCTCCTGGTGGATGTGGACGCCCAGGGTAGCCTGGCCCTCTCTTTGGGCGTCAAATACAGCCATACCCTCGCCGATCTCCTGACCCAAACCGCCCCCATGCAGCAGTGTATCGTCCGGGCACGCAAGAACCTGGACCTCCTCCCCAGCGACCAACGCCTGATGCTGGCCCAAAAGGCCGTCGCAAGTTATGTCAATTGGCAGGGCGTCCTCGGCGCGCTCCTGCAGCCCCTGGAAGGCCAGTACGACCTGCTCCTCCTCGACTGCGCCGCCTCGATCACCCCCCTCAACATCAACGCCCTGACCTACGCCGACGAAATCCTCATCCCCACCCAGGTGGAATACCTCTCCCTGGCCGGCCTCAACCAGGTCCTGGAAAACCTGGCCCGCATCCGCTTCCCCAACCGGCCCCGTAAGGAGGTGGACGACCTGGGCATCTCCCTAATCATCCCGACGATGTACGACGTGCGCATGCGCCAGTCCCGCCGCCTCCTGGCCGAACTGCGCCAGACCTACGGCCGGCGCGTCGCCCCCCCCATCCGTATCAACGTCCGTCTGTCTGAGGCGCCCTCCTATCAAAAGACGATCTTTGAGTACGCCCCCCACAGTCGGGGGGCCTTTGACTACAGCCGGCTGGCCGACCTGGTCCTCCAGCAGACCCTCCTGGTCGGGGAACAGCCGATCGGCCTGGAGACCCCCTTTCATCCCTCGGCGGCGGTCCCTCAGCCGGCCCCCGTCCCGGCAACTTTGCCGGCCGACCATGCCCCTGCTGCCGGCGCGGGCGAAGAGACGTCCCCGCCCCCCCTGGCCGGCCTCCGCACCCCCGCCCGCCCTCACTGCCCCTACTGCAATATCCCGATGCAGGCCCTCTCTGTGGCCGGCTACCGCGTCCTGCACTGCGAACGCTGCGGCTACCAGAAACAGGTCCTCCTGCGCGACCTGCGCTCTCGCTGAGCGGTCGCTGCCTAGGGGAGGTTGATAGCAGGGACAGAATGGCGGTCCTACAGGGTCCTGCCGGCCCGGACAGGCCGGAACCTTCCTAGGGGTTGCCTCCTGCCGCCGTTCCCTCGGTGGGGTAGCCCAGCGTTTTCCATTCCTGCATCCCGCCGAGAAGGACCGTCACCCGATAGATGCCGTTCTCTCGTGCTTCCAGCGCCGCACGGACGCTGATCTGCTCCGCCGGTCAGGTTCAGTAAAAGACCACCAGGCGGTCTCGGGGGATTTCGTCCTTTCTCTGGCCGATCTGCCCCTGCGGAATCGAGATGGCCCCGACAATGTGCTCCTGCTCATAGGCCTCGTAGGCCCGGGCATCCACGATCAGGATGGCTTCCCCGGCCTGCAGACGGTCCCACAGTTCGGCCGGCGTGATGCGGGGAACCTCCTCCTCCCCTGCCGGCCGCTCCTCGAGTGGTCCCACCGTGGGGGGCGGGGCGGCCAGCGGCAGCCGGGTCGGCCCGGAAGAAGTGGCCGGCGGCGGCATCGTGTTCCCCCCTTCTCCACAGCCAAGCAACAGTACCCCTCCAACCAAAAGGGTCAGGAACAGCAACCCGCGCTTCATCCGTTACCACCTCCTTTTTCCAGAAATTCGATCTCGTCGCCGGGTTGAACCTTTTTCAATAAAGAAGGATCGCCTTCTAAAAAGTAGCGGGCCGGCCTCTGGGGAGCGTAATAAGGCCGCCACGGACGGGCCAGAACGGTATCCACGACGCGCCTCTGCCCATCCAGCCAGATGACGGCGATTGGGAAAAAGACAAAGAGCATGTGGATAGAGGCCCCGGCGATGCTCTCCGTAGGGAGCACAAAGAGGTACACCTCCTCCTTCGCCAGGGGCCGGCGGAACATGAGCCCCCTCCCTCGGGAGAAAAAGGTGTCGCAGCGCATCACCTTATGGGCCAGCACCTCCCCCGTCCGCCGGTTACGCACCCGCATCGTTTCCTCCAGAACGGTCCGAAGCGACCAGGCGACCCAACTCGCGCACCGTCAGCAGTCGCTCCAGGAGCGACTCCTCGTCGGCTCGCGTCCGCACCTGGCCGTCCAGACGGCCAGCGAGCAGCGCATCGAGAATCTGGCGGTAGAGCGGTCCCGGCGTCAGCCCCAACGCCCGCAGGTCGTCCCCTCGCAGGATGGTGCGCACGGTGCGCAGTTCCTCCAGGTAGAGGGAAACGGCCCCTTCCACCGCCGGCAACTCCTCGAGCAGGGAGAGCAGGCGCAGGGCCCGCAGGGAAAAGGGATGCAGCAGGCGATAGATGCGGCTCCGGGGGAGCGGTTCTGGGGCGCACAGGGGCGGCACGACCTCCTGGCGCAACTGCAACATCTCCCGCAGCAGCCGGCTGCTGCGGGCCCGGAAGTGGTAGCGGGCGATCGCTTCCTCCACCTCGTGGCTCGAAAGGCGGTAGAACAACGTCGCCAGGTAAAGGAGCGGCAGGGTGGTATTCCCAACTTGGCCGGCCGCCCCCATCTCCCGGACGCGGGGGAAGCGTCGGGCCAGCCAGTCATCCCAGGTCAGGCGGGGGGAAAGCCGCTCCAGGATGCGCAGTTTGTCCAGGCGGGCCAGGGCGTGCTCCGGCTCCTCCTCTTCCAGGATCAGGAGCAGTTCGTGGCGGATGCGTTCCCCGGTCGTCCGCTCCAGCAGGCCCTGCTCCAGGGCGTCGCGGAGCAAGTTCAGGGTGCGCTGCTCAATCGAAAAGCCCAGCCGCTGCTCCAGGCGGACCGCCCGGAGGATGCGGGTGGGGTCCTCGATGAAACTCAGGTTGTGCAGTACCCGCACCAGCCCCCGCTCCAGGTCGCGCAGGCCGCCGTAAAAGTCAAAGAGCCGGCCGTAGTGGGCCCCGCTCAGTCCGATCGCCAGGGTGTTGATCGTGAAATCCCGCCGGTAGAGGTCATGGCGCAGGGAGCTGAACTCCACCGTCGGCAGGGCGGTCGGCTCTTTGTAAAACTCGGTTCGCGCCGTGACGAAATCGAGATGGCGGGGAAGGCCCTCTCCCTCCACCCGGGCCTCCTCCAGGATCCACTTGGCCGTGCCGAAATGGCGGTGGCTGCGCGCCCGCCCGCCCCACTGGCCGGCCAGGTCCTGCGCCAGGGCGATGGCGTCCCCCTCGACCACCAGGTCCAGGTCCAGGTTGGGCAGCCCCAAGAAGAGGTCGCGCACAAAGCCGCCCACCACATAGAGGGCGTAGCCCTTCTCCTCGGCCACCCGGCCCACCCGTCGCAGCAGGTTCAGCACCGCATCGGGCAGGGCCTGTTCCAGGCGAAAGGCCCAGTTCGGGGCCGGCCGTTGCCCTGTCCCCGAAAGGTCCGGCCACAGTTTGAGCAGGTCGGTGCGGGTGATAATCCCCAGCAGCCGCCGTTCCTCATCCACCACCAAAAGCCGCCCGACGTCGTGCTCCAGCATTGTCTGGCGCACCTTTTCCACCGAGGTATCGGGAGAGACGACGACCGGCCCCTGCCACATGTAGGTGGAGACCGGCGCGCTCTCCAGCCCGTGGTGGAGGGCCCGGTCCAGGTCCCGCCGGGTAAAGAGGCCGGCCAGCCGGCCCTCTCCATCCACCACCGGCAGGGCTCCGTGTCCGTAGCGGGCCATCCGATCGGCGGCCTGGGCCAGCGTGGTCTCGGGGCGCACCGTGTGCAACCGCGTGGTCATGATGTCGGCGGCGGTGCGCATCGGCACGACCATCTCCTCCAGGAGGGACAAGAGTTCTGCCCGCACCTGCTCCACCTTCTGCCCGCGCAAAAAGGCCGCCGCCGCCTCTGCCCGTCCGCCCCCGCCAAAGTGGGCCATCACGTCGCCGACGTGCACCGCCTCGCCGTTGCTCCGGGCGACGATCTGCACTGTCCCGCCCAACTGGGCGATCAAAAAGAGCGCGGCCGGCTCGTAGAGGTCGGCCAGGCGATGGGCCAGCGTCGAAATCTCTTCGACATACTCCTCCACCCGGGCCCAGGCGACCACCACCGGCCACCCGCCGATCTCCAGGACCTCGGTCTGGTCAACCAACTGCTGGTAAATCTGCAACTGCTGCTCGTTGAGGGGGCGATTGAGGAACTGCCGCATCAGGCCCATGTTGGCCCCATGCTCAAGCAGCCAGGCGGCGCAGTGCAGGTCGTCGGGGGTTGTGCCGGAGTAGTACAGCGACCCGGTATCCTCATAGATGCCCAGCAGGAGGAGGGTCATCTCCACCGGGGAGAGGGAGACGCCCCGCTCGATCAGGCGGGGCAGGAGCAGGGTGACGGTGGCCCCGACGTCGCTTCCGTGGTAGCGGTAGCGTTCCTCGGCCTCATAGTCGCGGATGGGCGGGTGGTGGTCCCAGATCTCCACCAGCGGCTCCTCCGGCCCGGTCGGACAGGGCAGGGCGGGAATCTGCTGGGTGTCCACCAGGATAATCCGCCGGGCCTCTTCCTCCTGGGGCAGGTCCTCCTCCTGCACGAAGGGCAGGGCATTCCCGTAGAGGGCCAGGAAATCGCGCAGGTTGCGGTTCATCCGCTGCGGCAGCACCGGGATCGCCTCGGGAAAGAGGCGCGCCGCCGCCAGCAGGGAGGCCAGGGCATCGAAATCGGTGTTGCTGTGGGTCAGGATCAAGTCCATTTATGTCTCTGCTGCTGGCTCGCCCGCCGGGGGGCGCGTCCGTTCTACTACCACCTGCCAGATCGCTGTGGTGTTCTCCCGGCGCGTCTGGAGCACGACCCCGCGCCAGCCTTCCAGGGGGTGCGGGGCAGGGAAAGGGCTCAGGAGGATGCGACCCTCTCCC
>FWPU01005609.1_pt1 | contig 26808 bp, 22 predicted proteins | sample 2228361 | NCBI WGS metagenome assembly FWPU01 (sample SAMEA103939777, study PRJEB20133) | metagenome
AACAGCGCCAGTAGTTTTGCTTACACACGGTGTTGAAAGTGACGGACGCCCGGCTTTAGCCGGGAAGCCCCCGCCGTGCGCTCAAAGCGCACGGCTGAGGGCAGATGAAAGCCCTGGCGGGCTTGCGTTAGCCCGCTGATTGACGTCTGCGCGAACCTGGTTTATACTGCACACCGGTCGGAGGAAACCACTTTTCGAGGAACAGCCGGATGGCCCTCGTCTATCTCGCCGCTGCCTGGCTGGCGGGCATCGCGTTCGCCAAGACGGTTCCCCTCCCCTGGCAGGCCCTTCCTGCAGCAGGGCTGGTAGCGCTTTTGGTCCTGCTTTTGTGGCGGGAGCATCCGCATGTGCGGTTGGGCGCCGCGTGCGCGTTGATGATGACCCTCGGTGTCGGCCGCCTCCTGCTTGCTCTCCCCCGCTTCGACGATCGCGCGCTGGCGGCGTACAACGACGCGGGGGAGGTGACGTTCACGGGGGTCGTGGTGGGCGAGCCGGACGAACGCGACTCGTACACCAACCTGCGCGTGCGCGCCGAGCGCCTCACACTGCCCGACGGCACAGAGCACGAGGTCGAGGGGCTGGCGTTGGTCAGAACCGACCGTTACCCGGAGCGTCATTACGGCGACCGCGTGCAAGTCGCTGGACGGTTGGAGACGCCGCCGGTTTTCGAGACATTCTCCTACCGCGATTATCTGGCGCGACAGGGCATCCACTCGCTCGTGCGCAACGCCGAGGTCACACTGCTGGCCGAACAGCAGGCCAATCCCATCCTCTATGCCCTCTGCGCCTTCAAGCGGCAGGCGCGCGCTACGATCGCCGCCATCCTGCCGGAGCCACAGGCGGCGCTGCTCACCGGCATCCTGCTTGGCGTGGAGACGGGCATCCCCGCCAATCTGAAAGACGATTTTGCCGCCACGGGCACATCTCACATCGTGGCGATCTCGGGATTCAACATCGCGATCATCGCCGGCGTCTTGGCCGGGCTGGCGGAGCGGCTGTGCGCTGGGCCCTTCGGCTCCGCTCAGAGCAAGCGACGGGCGGTGTGGATCGCCATCGCGGGCGTGTCCGTCTATACAGTGCTGGTAGGAGCGGCAGCCTCGGTGGTGCGCGCGGCGATTATGGGTATCCTCTACTTGTGGGGTCGCTACCTGGGGCGCACGACCTTCGCGCCGGTCTCTCTGGCAGCAGCCGCCATCGTGATGACGGCGCTGAACCCGTACACGTTGTGGGACGTGGGCTTTCAGCTCAGTTTCGCGGCCACCCTGGGGCTGGTCATCTACGCCAGGCCGCTGGGACGGGCATTCGAGCGCCTGCTGGCGCGGCTCACCCCCGCCGCACGCGCCCGCCGGGTAGTGGGCCTGCTCAACGATAACCTGATCGTCACGTTGGCCGCCCAGGTCACTACGACACCGATCATTCTCTACTACTTTGGGCGGCTCTCGCTCGTTACGTTGCTGACCAACTTTCTGATCCTCCCCGCCCAGCCCGCGGTAATGATGGTTGGCGGCGCCGCCACGCTGCTGGGGCTGATCGTGCGGCCAGCGGGACAGGCTGTGGGCTGGGTCGCGTGGGTGTTTCTGACCTACACCATCGAGGTAGTGCGGCTAACAGCGCGCGTGCCGTTCGCCTCACTGCCGGTGCGGATGGCGGGCTGGATGGTGTGGGGGTATTATGCACTGTTGGGTGGGCTCACCTGGTACCTCGTGCAAGCACCGGAGCGCCGCCGCGAACTGTGGGGCGGGTTCACGGCACGTCTGGGGTGGAAGGCGCTCGCCGGTGCGGGGGCAGTGCTCCTCGTGCTCGCCTTTTCTGCCTGGCGCCGCCTGCCCGATGGACGGCTGCACGTGACGTTCCTCGACGTGGGCGAGGGGGATGCCATCTTCATCCAGACCCCCTCGGGGCGGCAGGTGCTGATAGACGGCGGGCCGAGCGAGACGGCGTTGCTACCGCAATTGGGCCGGCGCATGCCGTTCTGGGATCGCACGCTGGACGCGGTGGTGCTCGCACATCCTGAGGCCGATCACATTGCCGGACTGCCGGCGGTATTGGAGCGGTATCGTGTGGACACGATCGTCTTGCGTGAGACGACAATCAGTTCGGCGACCCACGACCGCTGGCGGGAGCTGGTGGAAGCGGAGGGGGCGGCGGTCTGCCGAGGCGAGGCGGGGTTGCGCCTGGCGCTCGACGAGGGAGTGGAGTTGGCCGTACTTTGGCCGGAGGGCAGAGACACCGGTGACGATTCGCTCGTGATGCGGTTGATCTATGGGTACGTTTCGGTGCTACTGCCGGGAGACATTGAAGCGGGGGCAGAGCGGCGGTTAGCAGCGGGAGAGACGCCCTTACGGAGTACGGTGCTGAAAGCAGCGCGCCACGGTGGTTGCGATTCGACCACGCCCGAGTTCTTAGAGGCAGTAGCCCCGCAGGTGGTCGTCATGAGTGTGGGCGCGAACAATCGCTTCGGGCACCCGTGCGCTGAGGTGTTGGAGCGACTGAAGGGGCTGCCGGTCTATCGCACCGACGAGCGGGGTGCAATTGAGGTCATCAGCGACGGGATGCAGGTGTGGGTCAGGACGGAGCGGTGAAAAGTGCTAGGGGCAGGCTCACCCCACCCCTCACCTGCCGCAGAGGCTCTCTTCCAGGGCGCGTCAAAGATCAACCGAAAAGGTAATTGCCCAACGAAGCCTCGCCTCAAACCGGCGAGGAAATGGGACACAGATGAACACAGGCTGCGCACACGGATAGGGGCGGGGTCACCCCGTCCCTACAATGCCAGGCCCTGTCTGCCGACAGCCAGGCGTCCACCTGCGTGGACGCCGCCGCAGCGACCGCATAGGCGGTCGCCCGGCGCAAGGCCCGCAATCCGGATTGCGGGCCTTCCAGGTGCGGTTTTAACCGCTGCCAGTTTGCCGGAAAACCCAAAGAACTTTTGGAGAGCACCTCTAGTGTAGCCGTAGTGTCCTTTGTGGTAAAAATCCTTGCTCATTGTGCAGGAATTTCACGTGTAACGGACTAATCCCTTACTCCCTAATGCAATAGGAGACCAACGATGTCTATCATCCAAACCGAAAACCTCACCAAAATCTACGGGACGGGCGAGACCGCCGTGACCGCGCTCGACCACGTCAACCTGAGCGTAGACGAGGGCGAGTTCGTCGCCGTGATGGGGCCTTCGGGCTGTGGCAAGTCCACGCTGCTGCACCTCATCGGCGGGCTGGACCGCCCCACCGCAGGCCGCGTGCTGCTCGACGGCACCGACATCGCGCAACTCGACGATGACCGCGTCACCACGTTGCGCCGCCGCAGGATCGGCTTTGTCTTCCAGTTCTACAATCTCATCCCGGTGTTGACCGCGCTCGAAAATGCCGCGCTGCCACTCACGCTCGACGGCGTCAAGCCGGACGAGGCGCGCGAGCGGGCAGCCGAGTGGCTCAGGCGTCTGGGTCTGGAGGACCGGATGGGCAATCGCCCCGACCAACTATCCGGCGGACAGCAACAGCGCGTCGCCATCGCGCGGGCGCTGGTGGCGGAGCCGGCGCTCATCCTGGCCGACGAACCCACCGGCAACCTGGACTCGCGCGCCGGCGACGAGATTGCCGGTCTCCTGAAGCGCATCTCCGCGGAATGGCAACGCACCATCCTGATGGTCACACACGACCCGCGCATCGCCGCCTACTCCGACCGCATCGTCTTCCTCAAAGACGGCAAGGTCGTGGACGAGACGCGGCTAAAGAACAACGGCGCAGACGAAGCGAAGCGGCTGCGCGACAAGATGGAGGCGTTATGAACATGCAATTTACCCTGGCCTCGCGCTACCTGGCGGGGCGCAAACTGAGGACGTTTTTCACGACCCTCGCCATCGTCCTGGGCGTGGCGATGATCGTCGCCGTCAACGGGATAATTCCGGCGCTAACGAAGGCGTTCCAGCAGAACATGCTGGCCGCTGCTGGCGTGGTTGACCTGAGCGTGACGAGCGAGACACGCAGCGGCTTTGGTCGTGAGGTGCTGGAGACGGTGCGCCGGACCCCCGGCATCGCCCACGCCTCCGGTTCCCTGCGCCGCAACCTGTTGCTGCCCGTCGGTTCGCCTGTCAGCGCCGTCACCGTCGTCGGGCTGGACGAGGCTGCGCAAGAGGTGCGTGCCTACACGGTGACGGCGGGGCGTTTCCTGCAAGCAGGCGACGGGAACGTGCTGCTCATCGGCGAAAACCTGGCCCGGCAGATGGCGCTGAACGTGGGCGACACGTTGACATTACCCTCGACGGAGGGCAAGACCGATTTCGAGATCGTCGGCATCCTGGCCGGGCGCGTTATGCCCGGTGTCGAGGAGGTCTTGATGCCGCTTGCCGCGGCCCAGGCGCTCTTTAACCAGCCCGGCGAACTCAATACCGTCGAGGCACTCTTTGCCCCGGATGTGGCCCGCGCGGCGGTGGAGGCCGATGTGCGGGCGTGCCTGGGCGAAGGGTACACCCTGGGCGCGCTGGAATCCGGCAGCGAACTGCTGGCGAGCATCCAGGTCGGCAAGATCGTGATGAGCGTGTTCGGACTGCTGGCGCTGATGATGGGCGGGTTTGTGATTTTCAACACCTTCCGCGCCGTGGTGGCCGAGCGCCGCCGTGACCTGGGAATGCTGCGCGCGGTGGGTGCTTCGCGCAAGACGGTCATCGGCCTGATCCTGGCCGAAGGTGCGCTCCAGGGCCTCGTCGGCGCGGCGGTCGGGCTGATCCTGGGCTATGGGTTGATGGTCGGTATGATCGCCCTGCTCAACCCCATCATGGAAGGCTATCTCCGTTTTCGCATGGGTACTCCGCCCCCGCCGCTAGCGTACATGGTGATCGCGGTCGTGCTCGGCGTGGGGGTGACGGTGCTGGGCGGGCTATGGCCGGCGCTCTCCGCCAGCCGCGTCACGCCGCTAGAGGCATTGCGTCCAACCGTGGGCGAGGCTTATCAGCGAGTTGCCCGCCGCCGCGCGCTCGTGGGCGCGGCGCTCGTGGCGCTTGCGCTCGCGGGGCTACTTTCCGGCCAGATCGGCCTGGCGATGCTGGGCACAATGTTCTTGCTGGCGGGGATGGTGCTGGTGGCTCCGGCGCTCATCCGCCCCATCGCGCGCGTCTTTGGACGGCTGCTGACGCTCGTCTTTGCCCGCGAGGGGCAGATCGCGCAGGGGAACATGGCACGCCAGCCGGGGCGCGCTGCCGTCACCGCCTCGGCGCTGATGATCGGGCTGGCCCTCGTCGTCATGGCGACCGGGATGACGACGAGCCTCGTAGAAGGCTTTATGGGCATCATTGACAAGAATCTGGGCGCGGACTTTATCTTTATGCCGCCATCGCTGCTGATGGGCGGCGGCAACGTGGGCGCGGGGCCGGGACTGGCCGAGCGCATCCGCCAGACCCCGGGTGTGGCCGTCGTGACCACGCTGCGCATGGGCACCTCCGAGGCCAACGGTGCGGCGCTACAGGTCATCGGCATTGACCCGGCGACGTTCGCGCAGGTTTCGGGGCTGGATTTCAGCGCCGGCGACGAGGCCGAAGCCTACGCCGCGCTAGACGCGGGGCGGGCCATCATCGTCAACGGCGTCTTTGCGCTCCAGGCCCGCGTGCGCGTGGGCGATACGCTCACGTTGCAGACGCCGGCGGGGCAACGGGAGTACCGCGTGGTGGGGATCGGCATGGACTTTATGAACGCCAAACTGGCGACCGGCTACATCTCACAGGCCAACCTGGCGGCGGATTTCGGCCAGACCAATGACCTGCTGCTGATGGCGAACAAGACGCCGGAGGCGGACCTGGCGACGGTGCACAACGCGCTGGAAGCGGTCGTCCGCGACTACCCCATCTTTACACTGTTCGACTCGGCGCAGTGGCGCGCGTCGCAGCGGAACATGCTGGCAGGCGCGATGAACTCGCTGTACGCGGTCGTGGTGGCGCTGGCGTTACCCTCGCTGGTGGCGTTGGTCAACACGCTCGTCATCAACGTCATCGAGCGCACGCGCGAGATCGGTCTACTGCGCGCGGTAGGCGGGACGCGGCGACAGATCCGCCGCATGATTCTGGCCGAAAGCCTGCTGCTGGCGGCGACGGGCGCGGCGTTCGGGATACTGGCCGGGCTGTGGCTGGGCTATGTAGTGGTGGGGATGCTCAAGATTGCCGGGTTCACGCTGCCGTACTATTTCCCATTCGGGGGTATCCTCTTCACCATCGCCGTGGGCTTGCTCTTTGGCGTCGCAGCCTCGCTCATCCCGGCACGCCAGGCGGCGAAACTGGACGTCGTGGCAGCGTTGCACTATGAATGACAGTTGCATGCCGCTGCGACGTGAGGTAGAATAGAGGCGGAGGTGCCAAATGGCTGCGGAAGTAGTTACGGCCGATATGGTTTCAGATTTATTGCTCCGCCTACCGCCGTTGGAGCGATTGCAGGTGATCGCGCGTGTGTTGCCCGAAATCGAACGGGATTTGTCCGAGCGGCAGCGTCCGCTGCAATCGCTGCTTGGGCTGTGCGCCGACCTGGGGCCGGCCCCGTCCGCCGAGGAGATTGACGAAGCGCGCCGCGAGGCGTGGGCCAGCTTTCCACGGGAGGACATCTGATGCTGGCGGCGGTTGCGGACACGCACGCTATCAAATGGGTCCCGTGCCACTACCCGCCCAGGATCGGCGGGGGAGCGAGGCCATGCTCGTTCCCTATCGCACATATCCGCTGGTACGTCTCCCTCGGTAGCGGCACACCCAATCGCAGGCTCTCCTCTTCCTTCTCAAACTCCTTTTGCCCCGCAAAGTACACCCGCTCGGCGCCCTCGGCAGGTGGACAGTTTCTGAGATCTCTCAGCATGCGGTCCATATCGCGGCGGAAAGCCCGTGGATCGCGGAAGGCGTCAATCCTGATCGCTCCGAAGAAGTGGCTGACGCGACCGGAGGATGTCGCGGTGTCGGAGAGGCTCGGCCCGAAGGGAGCACCGCAGAGGACGGCGCACAGAATGTCCACCATGACGGCCAGTCCATAGCCCTTGTGCCCGCCGAGTTCTTCACCGGCACCCCCCAATGGCAGAATGCCGCCGCCCACACGATGAAACATGTCGTCGAGGAGGGATCGAGCATCCACCGCGGGACGGCCGTTTCGGTCAACTGCCCATCCGCTGGGGAGCGCCTTCCCCAGGCGCTCGTAGACCTCGATCTTACCTCGCGTGACCACCGTGGTGGACATATCCAGCACGAAGGCCCGCTCCTTATCGGCTGGCGCTGCGAAGGCCAGGGGGTTGGTGCCATACATGACCTGCCGCCCGAAGGTAGGCACACCCAGCGCGGCCGTGTTTGTCATAGCGATACCCAGCATATCCTCGCTAAGGGCCATCATCGCGTAGTAGCCCGCGATTCCAAAATGGGTCGAATCCCGGACGCAGCCGAAGGCTGCCCCATTGCTCCTGGCCTTGTCAATCACGCCTTTCATGGCTCTGACGCTCACGGGAGCGCCCATCGCGCCATGTGCATCTAGCACGATGGATACCGGTGTATCCACGATCACCTCGACGGGGGCATCCGGAAGCACCAGGCCCGCCCTAAGCCCGTTCACGTATCTCTGCAAGCGCGCCACGCCGTGCGAAGGGATACCCCGCGCATCGGCAGCCACCAGCACGGCGGCCGCTATCCCCGCGTCTTCCTCCGAAAGGCCCAATTTCTGGAAAACCTGCTGGCAAAAGGCTTCGAGGGCCTCGCGAGCGATTCGTGTGTACTCTGTCGCCATCGTGATCGCTTACCTGCCGGCGAGAGGGGGCATGTTTGATTCCGGCTTGTCCGGGTCAGGCGGATAGTGCTTTGATGATTTCCTGGCAGAACTCGGGCAGATCGTCCGGCACGCGACCAGTGATGATGTTGCCGTCTCTTACCGCCGGCACATCCACGAACGCTGCCCCTGCGTTCACCAGGTCGTCTCGCACGGCGACGTAGCCGGTGGCCTGCTTCCCGCCTATGACTCCTGCAGAGATCAGAACCCACGGGCCATGGCAGATGGCAGCCAACAGCTTGCCCTGTCGGTGGCATTCACGCACGAGTTCAAGCGTTCCCGCATGCAGCCGCAGGGCATCGGGCGAATACCCTCCGGGAAACAGCAAGCAGTCAACCTCATTGGCGCCGAGTTCTTCGATGCTGCTGATCCTGTATCTGTTGCCCTCCGCCATCACGGGTATGGGAACGGTGTGACCGAAGCGACCTGTGACCGGCTTCCCTTCGACGTAGGGGCGGGGATGAAGCCCCTCACGCACGGGCACCACCACGATTTCGGCTCCCTCTTCGCTCAGTCGCAGCACTGGATAGAGGAGCTCAACATCTTCGAACTCCTGGGCTACGATGATGGCTACCTTCTTGCCTGTTAGTCGTCCTGTCATTTGTGTCCTCCTTGCACAGGTGTTCAATCACCAATACGTGAATCCAACCTGAAGCGTCGCCCCGATAGCAGGTTCCATGAGCACGCTCTCTGCCCACTGCTCCGTGCGCCCCCGGGCAGTTGCATCAGCCACTCCTTGGGTCTCTGCCGTGGGCGGCTATGCTCTCTGTTGTGCTCAACAATGCAGGCAGGCCGCGGCTGTGCTTGCCCTCCCGCTAGCACCGGCAACCCCGGCGTACTCGTAGTATATCCGACCACCAATGCCTGTCAAGGCATCTGGATGGTCTTTTGTGCTCGGAGCGTTCCTCTACCCTTCCGGCCTCGGGGCGGCGTTTCCTTCACGGATGACGCGCAGCATCTCGTCGTGAATGCGCCCGTTGGAGGCGACAATGAACGCGCCCGAGACGCAGTCCGGCCCGCCCTGGTCGTCGGTTACCCGCCCGCCTGCCTCGCGCACGATGTGGATCCCCGCCGCCACGTCCCACGGGTTCAGGCGGATTTCCCAAAAGCCGTCCAGCCGCCCGCAGGCCACGTAGGAGAGATCGAGCACGGCGGCTCCGGCCCGGCGCACGCCCTGGCTGCGGCGCAGGAAGTGGTCGAGCCGTTGCGTGTTGTTATCGGGCGCGGTGCGACGGTCGTAGGGAAAGCCGGTGGCAAGAAAGGCGTGCTCCAGCCGCTCGACCCCGGAGACGTGGATCGGCTCGCCGTTGAGTGTAGCGCCGCTACCCAGGCTCGCCGCAAACGTCTCGTCGCGCAGAGGGTCATAGATCACGCCGACGACGGGGTGCCCTTCCACCAGCAGCGCAAGTGATATGCCGATGAAGGGGAAGCCGTGCGCAAAGTTGACGGTGCCGTCGAGCGGGTCAATCAACCAGATCGGCGGGCCAGGCGCCCGCCATTCGTCCCCGCCGCTCTCCTCGGCGTAGAAGCGGTGGTCGGGAAACGCAGCGCGCAGGCGCGAGAGGATCAACTGCTCAGCGGCGAGGTCGGTCTCGGTAACGGGGTTGACGGCGCCCTTATAGCCGACCTGGGTCAACGCAGTGCGCGGGAAGGCTGCCCGCACCAGATGGCCGGCTTCGTGGGCGATGGGAATGACCGTGTTGAGAACGGTGGAGTAGTGCATAGTTGGGTGATTCACTAGGTCATGTTGACGGCTCAACGTGGTACGCCTCCGGCCTGCGATCCTCGTACACCGGCAGGTATCGTCGCACCTTGCGGATTTCCTGCAGGTCAGCCTGGGCAACGACCAAGCGCTCTTGATCATCCCCTTCCGCCAGCACGTTCCCCCACGGGTCTATGATGCACGAACGACCGGGAAACATGACGTCGCCCTCGGCCCCCACGCGGTTGCAGGCAGCGACGAGGAGTTCGTTCTCGATCGCGCGCGCCCGCGCCAGAGTGAGCCAGGCATCGAGACGGCGCACCGGCCACTGCGCGGGCAGCAGGAAAAGCACCGCTCCTGCCAGTGCCATCACGCGGAAGAGTTCGGGAAAGCGCAGGTCGTAGCAGACGGCCAGGCCACACGGCCCCCATGGTGTATGGCAGAGCACGGCGCGGTCGCCTGCTGCCAGATAACGGTGTTCCCGCATCGGGCGGAAGAGGTGGATTTTACGGTAAGCGCCCAAGAGCGCCCCGTCCGGCGCGTAGAGCGCAGCGGTGTTGGAAACTCCGCCGGCGTGACGTTCCAGAAGCGAGCCGGCCAAGTGCAGATGAAACTCACGGGCCAACGCTGCCATCTTGGCAAAGCCGCCTTCACCTAGCGGCGCGGCATAGTCAGCGGCATGCTCCAGGTCGTAGCCATCCAGCCACAGTTCGGGTAGCAGGAGCAGATCGGCGCCGGCCTGGCGTGCCTGGGCAGCGAACTCGCGCGCCCGCGCCAGGTTGGCCTTCGGCTGGCCGGCGCGGATGTCCATTTGGGCGAGGGCAAGGGTGGGGTGCACGGCGCTCACGTGAGTGGGGGCTACACAGATGCAAAACGTGAAACGCAAGACGTAAGGAACCCCATGGCTTCGCTCACATTTTGCGTTTCACGCTTCACGTATCGAGTCGTGGCAAGGCTATTGCCGCTTACGCTGCTCCTTCGCCCGTGCCCGTAGGACGTCGGCCCCGCGGTTGGAGATGATGAGAGAGATGAGCAAGATCTCCCGCTGCTCCGGAGGGCGGCTTTCGTCGGCCTCGATGCGCTGGATGTACGCTTCCGCCTCGGGTATAGCCTGTGCCGTCGTCACCAGCCGGGCGATACGCGCCAGTTCGGGAATATCCAGTTGCGCGATGGCGCGTTCCATCAACGCCACCCGCTCGCCGACCAGGCTGCGCTGGATCTGTCCGACGCAAAAGCCCTGCAGGCGGGAATAGAGTTCGTTAAGTGGAACACCTAATCCCTCGGAAGCGCTTGCTGCCGAGGAGATCGGCAGTGGCTGGATGTTGATGCCGCCGCGCAGCATGGCCTGCCAGCTCAACCCTACGCCAAGCGCCATCCACATAGAAGCCGAGCCGGGAACGAGTGTCAGCGCGGCAGCCAGGGCCAGGCAGGCGAAGAGTGCATTGGCGAGCATCAGCACCCATGCCCCGCCGGTGCGCAGCGCCCGTACCGGCTGATCCGGATAGCCGACGACCACCTCGCTGGCTGCCCAGAGCACGGCCATGATGCTGGTGACCAGATAGAGTTCGGCTCGTACTGCCGCCAGCCAATGCAAAGCGGCTTGAAGAAAGGTCTGCATGGATGCCCCCCTTCCGCCCCTATGCGAGGCTCGCTTTGATCTGTTCCAACCCTTTCTGGGTCAGAACGATCATCTCGCTGCCCTTCAGTCCCTGGCGCTCGATGACCCCCTCCTGCTCCAGGTCGGCCAGCGGCCCGGCGATCTCTTCCGGGAAGGAGTAGGTCTGCACCGCCAGTTCGACCGGCAGTAGCGCACCTCTGTTGATCAATACCTGCAATATCCTGTCCTTGACCTTCTGCTCGGTATCTTCCCTGGTTTCGGCTTGCTCCTCGGTCTCGATCTCCTGCTCAGGCACAATCTCATCGTCCGGCATTTCCATCACCTCCACACATACCCGGATTCTGTGTTCATTCTAGCACACCGGAAATCGCGTGTCAAATGCATCTGTGCGCTTGTTCCCCACAGACCTGCTTGCCCTCCGTCATTGGTCGTTGTTCATGGGCTCACTTTCCAGTTGCGCCCGCTTTCTGGCGTGGAGCGCAAGCACCTCCTGTTGAACTTGACCCAGGTACTTGCCCCGCAGCGGGAAGGCTGTCAGGACGAGCGCGCCCAGCAACATCGCCACGCCGGGGATCAGCCCGACGATAATGCGGATGCCCAAGAGGGCGCTCTGCGGCTGGTTCAGGTAGATCTGCCCCCCCTGCGACTCGCGCGTCACAAAGCGTGTCATCTCGAGGATGGCCGGTGAGAGCGCCAGCGCCACGGATTGGGCCGGCTTGGTCAAGAGCGCGTTGATGCCGAAGAACGCCCCTTCGCGCCGCACGCCGGAGCGCAGTTCGTCCTCGTCGGCGACCTGGGCGAAGAGTACGTTCGTGAGCGTCTGCGGGCCGGCCAGCGCAAAGCCCGCCACCGCCAGGCAGCCCAGGATCAGAGGCGTCGGCACCAGCGTGACGAGCACGAGCGCAATCCCTGCCAACAACAGCAGGCGCTGTTGCGCGCCCACGACGCCGAAGCGCTGGCGGAGCAGCGTGGTCACCGGCACCCCGATGAACAGGGGGATGAAGACGCACGCCAGGACGAGCATTGTGTTCATCTGGAGCACGTAATCGGCTAGATAAAAGACACCCCCCATTAGCAATGCCTGCATCAGGATGGACATAAAGTTCTGTGCCACCAGCACCAGGAATGAGCGGCTAGTGAAGGTGTAGCGGATCGCGGGCCCCAATCCCAGCGGCTGATCCACCCGATGAAACTCGGGCCGTTCTTTGACCCTGAACGCGGTGATGAGGATGAGCACAGCGCTGACGACTGCCACGACGACCATGGCCATTTGTAGCGGCAGGAGTGAGGTCGAACCCGCCTTGGGCCGGAAGAGGTCGGGGATGATAAAGCCCAGGAGCGTCCCCAGCAATGCAAAGAGCGAGGAGGACACTTGCAGGTCATTGCGCTCGGCGTCCGATTCGGTCACTTCCGGCAGCAGCGCCGAGTAGACCAGACCGATGATGGTGAATGCGGTATCGTAGAGAAGCATCGCCCCCAGCATCCAGGCGAATCGTGCCACCTGCCCGGCTTGACCGGGGGCCAACCACACCAGGACGAAGGTGAGCGCCAGGAACGGAGCCGTATAACGCATATAGGGGATGCGCCGCCCGTGCCGCGAGCGGGTGCGGTCACTCAGGTAGCCAAACAGCGGGTCGTTGAGCGCATTCCAGATCGCGTAGATGATGGAAGCCACCGCCCACCATCGCGCTTGCAGGCCCAGGTAGTCCTGGTAAAAGATCGGCAGGAGTGCGGCATAGATGCCGGAAATGAGCGATGTGCCTAGCCCAGCAATGCCCCAGACGAATTTGTACCCGCGGCTGAGTTTGACCGGTTTGGCTTCGGCCGATTGGGTGTACTGTGCCATCGTTGACCCTCTATCCGTGATCCGACCCTGCCAACTCCCGCGCCACGCGCCGCGCCGGGCTTTCGATTGGGGCGCCGGCCTGCGCGTCGAGCACGCCCGCCATGCGCTCCAGTTCCGTCAGTGCCGCCTCGCGGTCTAGTGGGACAGGCTTGGCGCCGAACACGCGCTCGAAATCGGCATGGTATATCTTTTCCAACGCCTCACGCGGTAGGGCGATACCATGCAGCCCCGCCACATCCATCCCAAGAGAGTGCCCCAGCCCCTCCGGTGCACTGTACGCCTCGTCGCTCTCCAGGAACTGGCGGACGATCCAAGTGCGGCCCAACGATTCTGGCATGTCCAGCCCCAAGTATAGGCCATGTGGGGCAAAAGGACAAATGGGGGTCCGTTCCAGGTTTCGTGAGGTGGAACACGGTACAGAAGCCCCTGCACGGTGGGGCATATCAGCAGCAGCCGCGCCGGCGATGCTTCCCTTGACGCAGATGCCGGTCGTGGTATAATCTCTTTCGCAATGGGTGAATGTTTCGGTTGTCTGGGCTGCGTACAGGGCGTGGGAGATGTGAGCGTCGTGACACCATCTCCCTTGAGATTGCAGTTGTGATCGGGTTGGCCTTGGGCTTGGGATATGAGCCTGTGTTCTGATTATAGGAGGTCAGTTGGCTGAGAGCGCGAGGCCTTACCCGGGCCCCGCGCTCTTTTTGTTGCACATTTCGGCGAGCGGGTGTATCGTCTGGCAAAACGCCAGCCCGCTTGGGGCGTGTCGCCTTCGCCAGGATGAAGGTGAGGTGATCGGACGTGACGACGGGTGTACTTTTGCTCAATGCGACCTACGAACCTCTGCGGGTCATTCCCGTGCAGCGCGCGGTGAGCCTGCTGCTGCGCGGGGTGGCCGAGGGGGTCGAAGGCGTCGCCGCACGCCTGCGCACGCCGAACATGGTATTCGAGGTGCCGTCCGTGCTGCGGCTGCGCTACTACGTCAACGTGCCGCGGCGCGGAGCGGTGTGGAGCCGTCGTGGTGTGCTTAACCGCGACAAATACACCTGCGTCTATTGTGGCGTGCGCTTGGGGGAACGCCGTCACGGACGTATCCTCACCCGCGACGATTTCACGGTGGATCACTTGATCCCGCGTAGCCGAGGGAGTGGCAATACGTGGGGCAACACGGCCTGCGCCTGTCGTTGGTGCAACCACCGCAAGGCCGATCGCACGCCGCACGAGGCCGGGATGCGCCTGTTGTGGGAGCCCAAGACGCCTCGTGTCAACTACCTGGTCGTCTCCGGCGAGGTGCCGGCGGAGTGGAAGGTCTACCTGCGGGCGTGACCGCATTGGAGGCAAAGAGCACGGGAAGCCCCCGTGCTCTTTTTGTATGTTTGCATGTTCACAGGGCTGCCAGCGCCTGTACCACGGCCTGGGCGATCTGGCCGATGGTAACCGGGCGTACCAGGTAGGCCGCGCAGTGCTCGCGCAGGGGGTCGAATTCAGCACGACGGAGGGCGCTCACGCACAACACGAGCGGCGTACCCGGCAGCGCGAGCCGCATGCGTTCCACATCCGCCCGTGTTATGTGCGAGCCGGCATCAATGACCAGTAGCGCGGGCCGTATGCCGACGACTTTGATCAAGCCCAATGCCTCGTCTACGCCAGGGGCGCTGAGCGCGTCACGGCCGGCCATCTCCCCGATCTGAGCGGCCAGTAACGCGCGGGTCTGCCACTCGGCGGAAATCAACAACACAGGGTCGTCGGTAGTTGGATCGCCCACCGACTTCAAGTATAGCACTGCCGGGAGCGGGCGGCAAGTGGGAGATGGCATACGCTGCATCCAGTTGCTTGCGCTTCCGCTCTCTGCGGGTTATAATGAGCACATAGTCCAGGAGGTCGGATCGGTTGGCTCTACGGGGACTGTTTGCCAAGGTCGTTGGCGATTCGGATCGGCGTGAGATCGCCCGGCTGCAAAAAATGGTCGAGCGCATCAATGCGCTCGAACCCGAATTCCAGGCTCTGGACGATGCGGCCTTGCGTGCCAAGACTGACGAGTTCCGCGAGCGCCTGGGACGGGGCGAAACGCTCGACGACATTCTGGTCGAGGCCTTTGCTGCAGTGCGTGAAGCGGCCCGTCGCACCATCGGCATGCGTCATTATGATGTGCAACTGATGGGCGGCATCATCCTCCATCAGGGCAAGATCGCCGAGATGAAGACCGGCGAAGGCAAGACCCTCGTCGCCACGTTGCCCTTGTACCTCAACGCGCTGGAAGGCAAGGGCGCCCACTTGGTCACGCCCAACGATTACCTCTCCAAGTTCGGCGTGCAATGGATGGGTCCGATCTACCACGCGCTGGGCCTTTCGGTGGGCGTAATCCAATCGGCGGCCGCCGACCCCAATCGCGGTTCCTTCGTCTTCGACCCCGATTATCCCTCGGCGGACGATCGCTTCCTGAACCTGCGCCCGGTCTCGCGGCGCGAAGCGTACCTGGCCGATATCACCTACGGCACCAATAACGAGTTCGGCTTCGACTACTTGCGCGACAACATGGTGCACGATCTGAGCGAGTGTGTCCAGCGAGAATTGCACTACGCCATTGTGGACGAGGTAGATAACATCCTGATTGACGAGGCACGCACGCCGCTCATCATCTCCGGCCCGGCAGAAGAGTCTTCGGAACTGTACCGGCGCTTTGCCGAGATCGTGCGTCGCCTGCGCCCCAGTAGTGCGGCCAGCGTCCAGGCGGAGCAGCCTGATGGCGACTATGTGCTGGACGAGCGCACCCAGATCGTCACACTGACCGAGCGCGGCGTCGAGCGCGTCGAGCAGATGCTCCCCGAGATCGCCCCGGGCGAGAGCATCTACGAACCCAAGCATGCCCACATGCTGCCCTATCTCGATAACGCCCTGCGCGCCCACGTCACCCTCAAGCGCGACAAGGATTACATCGTCAAGGATGGCGAAGTCATCATCGTGGACGAATTCACCGGTCGGCTGATGTACGGGCGGCGTTTCTCCGAGGGGCTGCATCAGGCCATCGAGGCGAAGGAAGGGGTGCGGGTGCAGCGCGAGAGCCTGACCTATGCTACCATTACCTTCCAAAACTACTTTCGCATGTACAAGAAACTGGCCGGTATGACCGGTACGGCCAAGACGGAAGAGGAAGAGTTCCAGAAGATCTACAACATGGACGTGGTGGTGCTGCCGACCAACGTCGAATACCGCGCCACCTATGGCGACCTGGTTGCCTGCGAGCGGCGTTTGGACGAGATCGCGGAGGTGACGTTTGCCGGAGTGCTGGATCGAAATCCGAACGCCTTCGGCGATCTGGAACGTGCCGTGACAGTGACGACGTACGAACAGCCTGGCGGGGACGGTCGTCGCTACTTCAGGCGGCTCGACTTGCCGGACGTGGTCTATGCCACCGAGAAGGCCAAGTTCAAGGCCGTAGTGGACGAGATCGCGGCTCTCCACCAGGCCGGTCGGCCGGTGCTGGTCGGCACCGTGGCCATCGAGACGTCGGAACGGCTTGCGCGCATGCTTCAGAAGCGGGGCATCCCGCACCAAGTCCTCAACGCCAAGCAGCACGAGAAGGAAGCGGTCATCATTGCCCAGGCCGGGCGTTCTGGTACGGTGACCATTGCCACCAACATGGCCGGTCGTGGCGTGGACATTCTTCTGGGCGGCAATCCCGAAGGAGTGGCCCGCGAGCGGCTGCGCCGGGAGGGGGTCGACCTGACGCAGATCCCTCAGGCGCAATGGACCCACGCGCTGGACCTGCTGCGGCAGGGCAAGAGCGCAACAGAGGTCTACCCGGAGCGCTGGGCAGAGGTGCTGGCCGAGGCCGTAGCCGATTGCGCTGCCGACCGTGAGCGTGTGGTAGCATTAGGCGGTCTGCACATCCTGGGTACTGAGCGACATGAGGCGCGGCGGATTGACAATCAATTGCGCGGTCGCGCCGGCCGTCAGGGCGATCCCGGTTCTTCGCGTTTCTACCTCTCGCTCGAGGATGAGTTGATGCGCCGCTTTGGTGGCGAACGGATGCAGGGGCTGATGGGGCGCTTTATGGGTGACGACGTGCCGCTCCAGCACGCCTGGCTGGACAAGTCCATCGAGTCGGCGCAGATGCGGGTGGAAGGCTATAACTTTGACATCCGCAAGCACGTGTTGGAGTACGACGACGTGGTCAACAAGCAGCGCGAGGTCATCTATGCTCAGCGGAGGCAGGTGCTCGGCGCGAGCGATTTGCGTGACCAGGTGTTGCGCATGGTGAGGGAGGAGATTGGCCGCGTGGTTGCCATGCACACGCCGGGCCCTGAGCCGGAGGGATGGGACCTGCGCGGCCTCTATAACGAACTGCGCACCTTCTTGCCGCTACCCGCCGACTTGCATTACCGCCAGTGGGCAAATCTCTTGCCCGCTGGGATCGAAGAACGCCTGTGCGAGATCGCCGAACACGCTTACGATCGGCTGAACCAGGACATAGGTCACGACGTGTTTCGGCAGATGTCGCGTGAGGACGTCTCGTTGGAGTCCCTCTCACGCAGCGCCGATCCGTTGCAACGGCTGATCTACCAGCGCGTGGTCGAGCGGCTGGGCGGGGTGTCTTTGGGAGACGGGTTCACGCAGCCCATTCGCCGGTTGCCGGACGAGGTGAAGGTGCAGATTGAAGCGGCGTTCGTGGACGGTTGCCGCCTCTTCCGCGACCGGCAACTGATGTTGCGGGCGGTGGACAGTCTGTGGGTGCGCCATCTCACCGATCTGGATGCTCTGCGTGAGGGTATCGGTTTGCGCGCCTTTGGGCAGCAGAACCCGCTCGTGGCCTATCGCAAGGAAGCGCACGAGATGTACGGGGCCTTGCTCGCGCGCATTCAGGAGGCGGTGGCACGGACGGCCTATCTGGTGCCGCAGGCCCTCGTGACTCAACCGCGGCAGCAGCCGCTGCGCGCTGTGCGTCCTGGCATACCGCGAGAGGCGCAGCGTGAGCAGCCGGTGCGGGATGTGTCTAGACCATCTTTGGGACGCAACGATCCGTGTTGGTGTGGCAGCGGTAAGAAGTACAAACAGTGTCACATGCGTCAGGACATGGTGCAAGTTAGCCAGGGGGCTGCGGCTCCTTCTCCCCACATGGCTGGACAGAAGCGACGCAGGTAGTGAACCAGGAGGCATGAGGTATGGAGGGGATTGAACTGGATTTGACAGGCCGCCTGATGGCGGACATGGACCCGCGCTTGCTCGAATTCCTGCGCACAAAGGTCAATTCCTTCGTGAAGTGGGACTTGGCGCGCTTCTTCCACGATAATCCTCATACGACGGATACAGCCGACAATATTGCCCGCTACGCCGGGCGCAGTGTCGAGACGATCCGATCGGGCCTGGCTGAACTGGCAAGGGATGGGGTACTGGAGGAGAGCAAATTGGGTGAGATGACCGTCTACTCGCTGGCCGCGGACAGCCAGATCAGGGAGTTGTTGGACCAGTTTGTGAAAGCCTCCGATGATCGGCAGTTCCGGGTCAAGGCGATCTACCACATCATCCGTGGAATGCGATAGTGGAGAGCGATTGAGCCCGGCTGAGGGTCCTCCGAGCCTTTGCACTTCCATTCAACGGACCACACCCGCGAGGAGGGATTGCATGGAACGAGTGACGACTGGTATACCTGGTCTGGACGAGATGTTATGCGGTGGTTTTCTCCCCCAGACCGCCAATCTGGTCGAGGGCGCGCCGGGTACCGGCAAGACGACGTTGGGGATGCAGTTCATCTACCATGGCATCGTGGCCTGTGGCGAGCCCGGTCTGGTGCTAACCTTCGAGCAGTTCCCACAGCAGTACTATAGCGACGCAGCCAGTTTTGGGTGGGATTTTCGCCAATTGGAGCGGGAGGGCAAGTTGCGCGTGGTCATGACCAGCCCCGAGGTCAGTAAGAGCGACCTGGAACAGGTCGGGGGGCACATCGAGCGGCTGGTATACGAGATCGGCGCCAAGCGCATCCTGGTGGACAGTCTTTCGCATTTTGCGCGGCTTGAAGAAGACCCGGTGCGGTTGCGTTCGGTCATCTACGGCTTCGTCAATGCGCTGAAGCGTGAAGGGCTGACGGCGGTGTTCACGCGAGAGAGTGTGGCTTTGTTGGGTGAGGTCGAAGGGCCAGACGACCCGCTGACCTTTCTGATGGACTCGTATGTCCTCTTGCGTTACGTGGAGATTGAGAGTGCCATACACAAGGCGTTGTTGGTGCTCAAGATGCGCGGCAGCAATCACGACAAGCGCATCCGCCAGTTCGAGATCACGCCCCATGGTATCGAGGTTCGCGCGACGTTCGAGGGCCGCGAAGGTATCATGAGCGGTAGTCCGCGCCGGATGGTGGATTCGTTCGTGCAGGCCTTTGTCCGCCGCTAGCCCCGACGCGGCACCGACCCGGGTACCTGGCTTCGGTCAACACATCCTCTCGATCGGCCCACCCGTCGTGTTTTTTGCCGGGAACAGGTTGAGGTGTGCCTATGCAGATCGTCCAACTGATCATGAGTATCTATGCCTGGGCAGCCATCGGCTTGCTGCTGGTCTTTCTGTGGCGGATCGCCTATTTCTACGAAAAGACCTCCGGCCAACGAGTGGGGCACCACCTGCTTGTCGTGCCGATGCTGCTTCTGGCAGCCGGCGCGGTCTGGTACCTCGTGCGTGATGTTGCGTTCACCGGCCAGCCCATTGCCGACCTGCTGCTGTTTGTTGGCGGCATCTGGCTGGGCTTGTCTGGTGCTCGTCTGCATGATCTGATGACCGGAGAACGCCGATGATCGTGATCACGACGCCGCTCGGAGCCGTGGGGCTGGTCGTCATCTACTACCTGAGCACGTTGTTCGCCAATTTCAGCCGGCGGTTGTGTGCGGTGACCAAGCAGGCCGATCATTACCGCTGGTTTCAGGTTGCCGGCGGATTTGTGTTACTGGCGGCGGTGAGCCAAGTTGTGCGGGGCATCGCCGCCTTGGCGCCTGATCTGGCCCTGCCGGTCTTGCTGACGTCTTGGTTTGCCCTGGTGAGTTTTCACATTCCCCTGGCTATCGGGGCGACGCTCAATCTGCTGCTCGTGTGGCGTTGCTGGGCATGGATCCTGAAAGAGAAGGTCGAGTGATAGCCTCGCCGCCTGCGGATCACGTCACTCCACAAGCAGATGCGGCGCGGAACACACGTCCCTCGGACCAGGCACTGGCGATTCTCAATGAGGTGGCCGCCACGGCCAGTATGACGCTGGACGTGGACGAGGTGCTACGGCGGGCGCTGGCCCTGGCGCTGGAAGCCGTGGGCGTCGAGGCAGGTGCTATATCTCTGCTCGATCCGGCTACTAACGAACTGGTGTTCCGCGTGCAACATGGCTGGCGGGTGCATGACTTTGCCGGGCAGGGTGTACGGGTGCCGGTCAGTCATGGCCTCTCGGGCCTGGCAGTGACAACCGGGCAGCCGGTGGTGACAGGGGATGTCAGCCGTGACCAGCGCGTCGCGGTCCCCGAATTCCGCGACGAAGGAGTACAGGCAATGGCGCTGGCACCCATGCGCGCGCGTGGCCGCGTGCTGGGTGTGTTGGGCGTGATGAGTTATTCCCCCTACAATTTCAGTGATGATGAAGTCGCCATCATCTGTGCAATCGCCGACCAGATTGGTGTAGCCCTCGACAACGCCCGGCTATTTGAAGAAGCCCGTCGTCGTGTACACGAGTTGAGCACGCTTCAAGCCATCAGCACCCAGGTGGCGACCACATTTGATCTGTGGACGACTCTGGAGGCCATCACGTCGGCGACACTGGAACTGACCGACGCGGCAGTGGCGGAAGTGTACTTGTACGAGGCCGAGGGTGACAGGATCGCTTTTGCAACCGGGCTGCGCAAGGGGGGAGAACGGTCATCCATCGGTAGTCGCCCGTCTGGTGAGGGGCTTCTCGTCCAGGCGGCGCATAGCGGCGAAGCCGTGGTGATCGAGAATCTGATGGCCTCTTCGGCGGTTGCAGATGCCTGGCGCGCGCATGGGATGCATGCGGTGGCCGCCCTCCCCCTCAAGCGAGCCTCCGGCGTTCTGGGAGTACTTGCGGTCGCCTTTGCCGTTCCTCACTCGATCTCCGGCGACGAGTTGCGCGTCATGAGGTTACTGGCCGAACAGGCCGCTATCGCGGTTGAACGCTCCCGCCTATTTGCCAGCGAAACGCGCCGCTCTACTCAGTTGGCTCTGATCAACCAGGTAGCCCGCCAGGCCACGGCGACGCTGAACCTGAACGAGATCCTGGATGCGACTGCCGCCGCTATCCGGCGTGCTTTTGGCTATTTCAACGTCGCCCTCTTCCTGGTTGACAGATCGTCCAAAGAGGTTGTGCTGCGCTCCGTCGCGGGAGGGCACGCGATGGTGCTGCGGCGGGGCTATCGCCAACTGCTCGGCGAGGGCATCGTGGGGTACGTGGCCGAAACGGGCAAGACCCTGCTGGTGAACGACGTCGCTCAAGAGTCACGTTATCGGCCGATTGTGCCGGCCCTCAAGCCCTTGGGCTCGGAACTTGCGGTGCCGATCCTGCGGGGCGACGAAGTGATCGGCGTTATGGACGTCCGCAGCCTGGAGCGAAGCGCCTTCAACCAGGAAGATGTCCAGGCGATGGAGTCCCTGGCCGATCAGGTCTCTGTCGCAATTGACAATGCGCGGCTGTACGAGGAGACCCAACGGCGGGTGGCGGAATTGGCTGCCTTGCAGGACATCAATCTGCGCGTGGTTTCGTCGCTCGACATCTCGCTGGTTCTGGATTCTGTGTCCCGGAATGTGTTGGACTTGTTAGATGCTGATGACGTTCATATTTTCCTGCGCGATCCGGTAAGCGGGGCTTTGGTCTTTGGGACAGCCTCGTGGCGTGGTGAACCATCGCCGGTGAATCTGGAGAGGCAGCCTGATCACTTCGCCGTCGCCGTGCTCGAGGCCGGTCGTTCGCTAATCATCAACCAAGCGCGCGACCACCCCTACTTTGCCGCGCAGCAGGCTCAGGGGATAGGCCTGGAAGCCGTGGCCGGTTTCCCGCTGCTTGGCCCGGCAGGCGCAGTTGGAGTGATGACGGTAAGTTATCTGCGGCAACACGTTTTCGGTGCAGACGAGTTGCGCATGTTGGGCTTGTTGGCCTCACAGGCTGCGGTCGCAATCAGCAACGCCCGACTGTACGAGGAAGCGCAACAGCGTGTAGAAGAACTCACCATGTTGCACGAGGTGTCGTTGGCGGCCACATCTACGCTCTCGTTGGAGGAGATCGCCAATCGCGTCATGGCAGTTGTGCAACACAGTCTGGGATTCGAACACGTGAGTATCCTGCTGGTTGACGAAGACCGGAGCGTGTTGATACCTCTGGGACAGCAGGCTCAGGTGGAGGGTGGGCCAGAGCTAAGAATTGGATTCGGGGTGGAAGGATACGCTGCCGAGCGCGGCGTCGCCGTGCGATTGGGTGATGTATCGCAGGATGCTCGTTACGTCGAGAGAGTCCCTGGCGTGTGTTCCATGCTGGTCGTCCCATTGATGGTGGGGGAGCGCGTGATCGGCGTGATCGAGGCGGCGAGTTCACGGTCCGACGCCTTTAGCGCAGCCGACGAGCGCCTGATGACCACGGTGGCCCGTCAGTTGGCGATCGCCATCGAGAACGCCCGTCTGTACCAGGAGACGCAGCGACGGCTGGCGGAAATGACGGCCCTGTATCAGTTGGCTCGCCAGATGAGCGCGTCTCTGAATCTCCAAGAGCGACTGGACTCGATCGTCTGGGCATTGAAGGAGGCGCTCAACTGTCGAGCATGTTCAATCGCGCTGTTGGATCCGATCACCAACATGCTGGAAATCAGCGCAGCAGCCGGGGTGGAGGAGCGCTGGAAGCGTGCTTTCCGGCTGCGCCTGGGAGAAGGCGTGGCCGGTCGGGTGGCGTTGGACGGCGTGCCGATGTACGTGCCGGACGTACTGGACGTCAAGGACTTTATCTTCTTCGATCCGGCCGTGCGTTCATTGTTGGTCGTGCCTTTGAGTATTCAGCAGCGGGTGATCGGGACGCTGACGGCTGACAGTGACCGGGCGAATGCATTCAGTGGCGCCGACGAGCGGCTGCTCACCATCGCGGCGACCCATGCGGCCATTGCCATTGAGAACGCCCGGCTATACGCCAGCCTGGAGCAACGGGCCAAGAATCTGGCCGAGGTCTGCGCGGAACTGCAAGAGGCTGACCGGCTCAAGGATGAACTGGTGCAGAACATCTCGCACGAGTTGCGGACACCACTGACTTTTGTGAAGGGTTACGTAGAAGTGTTGCTCGCAGGTGATGCCGGCCCGCTCACGGAGGAGCAACGGGCCCATCTTCAGGTTGTGGCCGAGAAGACCAATGCGGTCACCCGTTTGGTGAGCGACATCATCTTCTTGCAGCAGGCAGATCGGGTACCTGGCAAGAAATTGCCTGTCTCGCTGGTCAGACTGGCCAAGCGCGCGATACGGGGTTGTGCGGCTACCGCGGAGAAAGCGAACCTGACGCTGGTGGAGCGCATGCCCGATGAGTTGCCTCCGGTGGGCGGCGACGAGGGCCGCCTGTTGCAGGTCTTTGACAACCTGCTGGGCAATGCGATCAAGTTCAGCCCTGATGGCGGGCGGATTACGATTGCCATCGAGGATTTGGGATCGGTGGAGCGTGTCTCTATCGCCGACGAGGGGGTAGGGATTCCCAAAGATCAGCAGGAGCGTATCTTTGAACGATTCTACCAGATAGATGGCTCGGCCAAACGGCGGTTCGGCGGTGTCGGATTGGGCTTGACGATCGTCAAGCGCATCGTAGAGGCTCATGGCGGAAAGGTGTGGGTGGAAAGCGAGCCAGGGCACGGAAGTACGTTCTTCTTCACCATCCCCAAGTATGAAGGGCCGTTGTGAACGCAGAGCAGGTGTTCTGAGACAGGCCGGTAAGAACCGACGATGTGACCATGCGCGAGAGGAATGGCTTGGCGACGATCTCCAGTCTGCGTGCACAGCTGCAGGCTCTACCGAAAGTAGACCTGCACCGTCATCTCGAAGGCTCTCTGCGCTTGCAGACGCTGGCCGAGATCGCCATGGAGCACGGGATCGATCTGCCCAGTTACGATATCGAGGCCCTGCGCCCCTTCGTGACGGTAGCAAACGAGCAACCGGATTTTCATCGCTTCCTGGAAAAGTTCCGCCTTCTGCGGCGCTTTTATCCGACCCAGGCGGCGGTGGAGCGGATAGCGTATGAGGCCGTGGCCGATGCAGCCGCCGACAACGTCAAATACCTGGAACTGCGCTTCAACCCGGTTGCCCAGGCGCGTATGCAGGGCTTCCCGCTCGACCAAGTGACGACGTGGGTATGCGATGCGGTCGCCAGGGCACAGCGCGAGTGTGGCGTGCGTACCAACCTGATCATGCAGATTGGGCGAGATGAAGATCTAGAAACGGCGTCGCAGATCGTAGAGATTGCGCTGGCGCATCGTGAACAGGGCATCGTGGGCATTGACCTGGCCGGGGATGAAGTCCACTATCCCGCAAGCAACTTTGCGGCGCTCTTTCAACATGCACGGCAGGAAGGGTTGTACGTCACGGCACACGCCGGTGAAGCCGCCGGGGCTCAGAACGTCCGCGAGGCCATCGAACTGTTGGGGGCACAGCGCATCGGGCACGGCCTGCGCACAATCGAGAACTCGGAGGTCGTGCGCCTGGTGCGCGATCGCGAAGTAGCACTGGAAGTCTGCCCGACCAGCAATCTGCAGACCGGCGTCATACGCCACTTCTGGCACCATCCTTTGGTAGACCTATTGGCGCTGGATCTGCGGGTGACGATCAACACCGATGACCCCAGCATCTGCGACACGACGCTGACCGACGAGTACCTGGTGGCCCTGCTGGCGATAGGGGTCACGCTGGACCAGATCAAACGGGCCATTGTCACCGCCGCTGAGGGTGCTTTCCTGCCGCCGGAGGAGAAGGGACAGTTGGTGGCTTGGTTCCGCAAGGAGTTGGGGTTGGAAGGGGAGAACGTGAGACGTGATGCGTGATGCGTAAGATGCAAGGGGTGGTGAATGACGATGCTGGTTCGTGACCAAATCGCAACGTGGATGGCTACGGGGCTCCGAGCCGCGCAGGAGGCGAGTGCCTTGCCGGCGTTCGACCCGCCGCCGGTGGCGGTAGAACGCCCGCGCCAGGCCAACCACGGCGACTATGCTTCGCCGGTCTGTCTGCGGCTGGCCAGGGAGGCCCGCATGTCGCCCCGCGAGATCGCCGCGCGCGTGGTCGAGCACCTGCCGCCGGCTCCGTTCGCAGGCAAGGTCGAGGTGGCAGGGGCGGGGTACATCAATGTCACACTCGACCCCGGCTGGCTCGCCGCTCAGGTCGAGACGATCCTGGAGGCCGGAGAGGCCTTTGGCAGCCTAGAGATCGGGCGTGGACAAAAGGCACAGGTCGAGTTCGTCAGCGCCAATCCCACCGGCCCGTTGACCGTGGGACGGGGGCGAGGTGGCGTGATGGGCGATACGCTCGCCAATCTCTTGATGGCAGCCGGCTACCAGGTAGAGCGGGAGTATTACTTCAACAACGCTGGCCGACAGATGGAGATCCTGGGCAACTCGGTGCGCCTGCGTTATCTCGAATTGCTCGGACAGGAAGTCGCATTCCCGGAAGATCACTATCAGGGGGACTATATCCGTGACATCGCGGCTGCGCTCCAGGCCGAGTATGGCGACGGACTGGTGGACGCCGACCTCCGCGTGTTCAAAGAGAGGGCCGAGGCGGAAATCTTTGCCGGCATTCGCGCCACCCTGGCACGTTTGCGCATCCATTTTGATCACTATTTCAACGAGGATTCGTTGCATACCGGCGGGCAGGTTGCCGACGTGCTGGCGCGGATGCGCGAGCGCGGCTATGTGTACGAGAAAGACGGCGCCATCTGGTTCCGCGCCGGCGAAGATGGCAAGAAGGATCGCGTTCTCGTCAAATCTACCGGCGAGCCGACCTACCGCCTGCCCGATATTGCCTACCACGTCGAGAAGATCCGCCGGGGCTACGACCTGATGGTCACCATCCTGGGCGCCGATCACGTGGAAGAGTACCCGGACGTTCTGGCCGGGCTGCAGGCCCTGGGGTATCGTACCGACAATGTGCGTGTGGTCTTTCACCAGTTCGTCACGCTGGTACGTGGCGGTGAGCAGGTGCGGATGAGCACGCGGCGCGGCCACTTTGTCACGCTGGATGAGTTGATTGACGAGGTGGGCAGCGATGCGGTGCGCTACTTTATGCTCGCACGCTCGCCCGATAGCCACATGGAGTTCGACCTCGATCTGGCGGTGGAGCAATCCGAGCGCAACCCGGTCTACTATGTGCAGTATGCCCACGCCCGCATCGCCAGCATCCTGCGCCACGCCGCCGAGCAGGGGTGGGACATCGAATCGCCGGGCGACGTCTCCTTGTTGACGCATCCGAGCGAGCAGGCTCTGATCCGCAAGATGCTGGAACTGCCGGAGGTGATCGAGCAGGGGGTCGTGCAATTGACGCCGCACTATCTGCCGTTCTATGCCCAGGAGTTGGCCGCGATCTTTCACGCCTTCTATCGGGACTGTCGCGTGGTCTCGTCCGATCCGGCCGACGCCGATCTGACCCGCGCTCGGTTGCGGCTGGTGCGCGCGGCCAGGCTCGTGTTGGCCCGCGCTCTGCACCTGATGGGCATGACGGCACCGGAGCGGATGTGAAAAGTATGCAAGTCTGCAAGTACGCACCCCCCTGCTTGCAGACTCAGTAGATCCGGATTTCCAGGCGAAAGGACGAGCAGTTTGACCAAAACGCACCGCAAGGTGTCATTCTGAGGCGCGAAGCGCCGAGGCTTGCCCTGAGCGAAGTCGAAGGGAATCTC
>FWPU01005612.1_pt1 | contig 26804 bp, 19 predicted proteins | sample 2228361 | NCBI WGS metagenome assembly FWPU01 (sample SAMEA103939777, study PRJEB20133) | metagenome
CAAGGCATCGAAAGAAGAATAAGTGACAAATTATAATAAAAAATGGATATTTGACAATAGGTAAATAACCTGTGAGGTGAACTAAAGATTAACTCTTGACACTTTTCAAAGAAGATTTGACCCCATCGTCCCATTTCAGGTTCCCACCTATTTTCAAAAATTAAATCCTATAACAGCACCCGAGGCAGGTAATCCTATAACTAGCGTCCAGGCCCACACTCCTTCTTTGATAGAATCCTCTGATGTTAAAAAATAACCACTAATAAATCCGCCCAATCCTGCACCAACTGCTGCTTTCCACCAACTACCTTTTTGCTTTAACAATCTGCCGATACCCCAAGTGCAGGTGCTTGTCAACAACGAATTACCTGCAGAATAGAGAATTGGCCACCGATGATAGTGCCAATATTCTGGATCCCCTTCAACAATGAAAACCGTGACAACAGGTACCAACAAAGTTGCTGGAATCCCACCACTAAGTAACTCCAATCCATAAATCCCCGTCTGTTTCCAGAATGAGGTTTTTGGCTGAAGACTATCTCCTTCAATTTGCAACAGTATAACATTGGGATTAACATAGTTCGATGAAGAAATGTGATTTGCCGGTAAGAATTTCTGAATTAATAAGCTATTATCTCTGACAGATTGCCCTAAATACATGCTGAGTGGCATTGATAATGTAACACAGCGGGTTGTCTCTTCACCCAGTCCAAAACACATACCTAAAATGACTACACAAATAATTATCTTACCCATCTTGCCTTGTTTGTTGGTCTTTCTGGTTTCACAAGATACATCAAGGGAATGCCGCGGAAACCCTTTGGACAGGGATAAACCCTATCGCTACATTTTTTATATAATTTGTTGATTTTTGGGACAACCCTTGAAACAAGTTCAGTGCAATCCCTTGTGGTTGCCCATTCTTTTACAAAAACATAATCTTCAATTCTTCCCATCTTACTCTCCAATCATACCAATTATACTCATGTATTTTTTTTATCAATACTCAAGTGCACATGCTATAGATGCAGGACTGGCCCGCATCTGGCAAGGTTCCCTCGCGACAGCTTTTTAGCATCCGACCCTGATTTCTATGAGTTGCAGCGTCAAACTACAGTCAGACGAAGATAGTCTTATAAATAGTAAATCCGAAATTCTAAGCACAAAATAAATGGCGGACTTGCAGGAGCGCTACGCTTGCAGAAAACAAATTCCAAATTCCAATCCGCCAAACAGCGCAGCGGACGAAGCCGCAAATTCAAAATACGAAATTCAAAAGAGAAGCAGATGCTGAAACGAGCCTGAAATAAATTCAGTCCCTGGTTCAGTATGACAGTATTGGAAATGAGATGCTGTCTGGCGAATTGGAGTATTTTTGACCTAAATCGGGCTGTTGACATTCAGAAAATTTAAGTTATAATTCCTTATGATTAAGTCGGTTATAAAACGCGATGGCACAGTCGTTGATTTCCAGGCAGAAAAAATCTATGCGGCAATTGAAAAAGCACTGCGGGCAACAAATGAGGATATTACACTCGCAAAAAAAATTGGTGATGAGGTAATTGCTGAGCTGGAAAGAAAATTTGGGAGTCTCAAACCAAATGTAGAAGATATTCAGGATATTGTTGAACAAACATTGATCAAAAACAATAAGTTCAATACGGCACGGGCATACATTATCTACCGACAGTTGAGGACAGATATAAGAAACAAGAAGTTTGTGCTGGGTATCAAAGACCAGCTCAAACTTTCACTGAATAGTCTGAGGGTTTTGAGCGAAAGATATTTGCGTCAGGATAGCAAGGGTAAGCCGATTGAGACACCGAGCGATATGTTCCGCAGGGTTGCCCGGGCAATTGCCCAGGTGGATGCAAACTACAAAGAAGATCCATCAAAGTCTGAAGAGGAATTTTTTGAAGTCATGGCAAATCTTGAATTCTTGCCCAATTCACCTGCTTTAATGAATGCGGGAGGTGAACTTGGTCAACTCTCTGCCTGTTTTGTTCTACCGATCAATGATTCCCTGGTGAGCATTTTTGATACCCTGAAGCATACTGCACTTATACATCAATCAGGAGGCGGAACAGGGTTTTCATTTTCGCATATCAGACCAAAAGGTGATATGGTTAGGTCAACAATGGGTATTGCTTCAGGCCCATTATCTTTTATGAAGATCTATGATTGCGCAACTGAGGTGATAAAACAGGGTGGAAAGCGCCGCGGGGCAAATATGGGTGTACTAAATATAGAACATCCTGATATTATTGATTTTATCCAGGCAAAAGAAAAAGAGGGTGAGTTTTCAAATTTCAATATTTCTGTTGCCGTAACTGATGATTTCATTAACCGCGCAATAAATAACCAGGGTTACGATCTCATCAATCCCCGTGATGGTAAACCTGTGAAGAATCTCAATGCCCGGGATGTTTTTGATATGATCGTCCTCAATGCCTGGAAGAACGGTGATCCGGGAATGATATTTATTGATGAAATCAACCGTAAGAACCCGACACCAGGGCTTGGCATGATTGAATGCACAAATCCATGTGGTGAAGTGCCATTGTTGCCATACGAGTCCTGCAATCTCGGTTCAATCAATCTCGCAAGGATGTTTGCTGATAACAAGTTTAGCTATGAAAAAATTAAGCAGACAATCCATACTGCGATTCATTTTCTTGACAACATAATTGATGCCAATAAATACCCTCTGCCTGAGGTTGAGAAGCTCACCAGAGGTAATCGCAAAATCGGCCTTGGTGTTATGGGATTTGCAGATTGCCTTATCAAAATGGGTATTCCTTATGATTCTGAGTCAGCACTGAATTTTGCTGATGAATTGGCAAGTTTCTTGCAGACCGAAGCGCGCCGGGCATCAGTAATGCTCGGTGAAAAACGCGGTTCATTCCCGAATATTGATAGATCAATTTTCAGAGATGCTGCACCAATGAGAAATGCTACAGTAACATCAATTGCGCCAACAGGAACCATAAGTATTATTGCAGATACTTCCTCAGGCATTGAGCCATTGTTTTCAGTTGGTTATTTGCGTAATGTGCTTGATACAACACTTGTTGTTCTGAATCCGATATTTGAGGAAATTGCACGTAGCAGGGGGTTCTTTTCTCCTGAGTTGGTCTCAGAGATAGTGCACCAGGGTTCTTTGAAGAGGATAAAAGGTATTCCCGAAGATATTAAAAGATTGTTCCCTATCGCCCATGAAATTATGCCAGAAATGCACATAAAAATGCAGGCAATATTTCAGAAGCGCATTGACAATGCAGTGAGCAAGACAATCAATCTGCCTGAGGATGCAACACTGGAGCAAACACGAACTGCATTCCTTATGGCGCACAAACTACGGTGTAAGGGAATTACTATTTACCGATATAATAGCCGGAAAAGTCAGGTGCTGGAATTCGGAGATATTGAATACCAAAAGAGATGCGGTAGTGGAGTGTGTGAGATATGAATTATGGGCAATTGAGGGCAATTATGGGCAGTATAGGGCAATTGAGGGCAATTATGGGCAGTATAGGGCAATTGAGGGCAATTCGGGGTGATTGAGGGCAGATTGGGTAGAAAAGAAAGTGGGTTAGAAATAAAAGGAGATTTCTGAAATGAATTGGATCAAGGCAAAGAGATTGTGTTCATTTACTGCGGTTTCCTATACAGGAAATCCTGCCTGGGTTATAATCGGTATGAAACCATTCGCTGATGAAAGGGTCATGATTAGGCTTGCGCGGGAACTGAATCCAGTTTCAGATACGACATTTGTTTTTCCCGGCGATAATGAATCAGATATTATTTTGCGTTTTTTCAGCGGTTCAGAAGAGATAAATTTTTCCGGGCACGGTGCAGTGGCTGCCTATTATGCAATTGAAAACGAAGATATGATTACGCTTAAAGAACCAATGACGATACTGAAGCAGAAAACGAAGTCCGGGATTCAGGCGGTGGAACTGCGTGTTGCCGATGGGAAAATCCATCGGGTTACCATTTCGCTGCCACCACCCAGTACATTAAGCACTAATCTGGATATCAAAAGTATTGCCAGATTTCTGGGTATATCGCCGGTGGATATTTCAGAAACAAATCTTCCATTGAGCACTGTTCAATCTGGCCACCCCGAGATCATTGTTCCGGTGAAATCATTGCCCCAGTTACTTGATATCAAACCTAATTTTGTTTTGATGAAAAACTTTTGTGAAAGGTTGAAGATTGTTGGTGTTGTAGTATTTACTACAGAGACCAATGAGCCTGAAGCAAATGTCCACATGCGTCATTTTGCACCGGCAGTCGGGATAAATGAAGACCCGGCATCAGGTGGCGCAGCAGTTGTCCTGGGTTATTACCTTGTTAAGAATGGTGTTATGCCGGCTGAAGAGACAACACGCATTGTCATTGAGCAGGGGTATTCACTTGAGATGCCCGCTTTGGTATATGTTCATGTTTATACCTATAACAAGGACATTCTGCGTGTCGCATTTGGTGGTCAGGCAGTACTGACATTTGAGGGATGCGTTCTGCTACCATAAGAAAACCCTATTTTGCTTGACTTTCTGATAATTTTAACTACAATATTATTCAGGGAGGTTTAATGAGCATGACTAAAGCGATTATTCTCTTTAATAACAAGAAAGCAACATATTTTGACTGGCTCGCGGAATTGAATTGGGTAAAGAAGATCGGGTTATCTTTGCTTTTTGCAGTTATTACAGGTATTTTTGCGCAGATCAGAATTCCACTTCCGTGGACGCCGGTACCAATAACCGGGCAAGTTTTTGCAGTACTATTGGCTGGTGTATTGCTTGGTAGTTTATACGGTGGTTTGAGCATGATTTTCTATGTCTGTCTGGGAGCGCTCGGTATTCCCTGGTTTGCTGGTCTTCGCTCAGGATTAACCCTGGGGCCGACACTTGGCTATCTCATTGGATTTATTCCTGCGGCTATCTTTGTGGGTAGTTTTGCCTTCAGAAATCGACATCTTATTTCGCAAATATTAATTATGCTGATTGGCATATTGATAATCTATTTCATTGGCGCCCTCAATTTTTCTGTAGTAATGAAGACTAATATTGCGATGACAATGAAGATGGCGGTGCTCCCTTTTATTCTGTTTGATATCGCTAAGGCAATTATTGCGGGATTTGTATCAAGAGCAATCCTACCTGATGAACCGGATTGAAGGAATCTACATGCTATGGTTCAAAAGAGCGTTTTGTTAAAATTTTTATTGACAGGAGTATTGATTATGGCTCAAGATTGTAAGGCAGGCGAATATCGGGAATCAATCCACGCTGGCACCTGGTATCCGGGTAGAGAAAAAGAACTGCGTGAGACAATTAGTACCTATTTGGAAAATGCTCGGGCCAAGGCTGGTGGTGAGATCTGTGGTTTGGTCAGTCCTCATGCCGGATACATGTATTCAGGTCCGTTTGCGGCATTCGCATATCGTTCAGTTGAAGGCAAAGAGTATGATGCGGTGATAATAATCGGACCGAGTCATCGCTTTGGTTTTTATGGCGTCTCTGTTGACAGGATGGCAGGTAGAAAAACACCTCTGGGAAAAGTAGATTTTGATTCTGAACTTGCAGAAAAGATAATCAAACAGAATACAAAACTGATCAAATATGATCCCCAGGCACACGCTGAAGAACACTCAGTAGAAATTCAGGTGCCGTTCTTACAAATGGTTATCAAGAAGTTAAAGATCGTAGAGATTGTAATGGGTTCACAGGATTTGAATACCTGTAAAGCACTGGCTGAAGCGATTTTAAATGCAAGTAAGGGTAAAAATATTCTTGTTGTAGCAAGTTCAGATCTTTCGCATTATCATAATCAAGAAGGTGCTGAGAAATTAGATAATCTGGTTATTGAATCCATAGAAAAATTTGATCCGGAGTTATTGCACAAACGATTGTCAACTGATAGTTGTGAGGCATGCGGTGGCGGACCAATTATTGCAACAATGCTTACTGCGAAAGCAATGGGGGCGAATGTAGCAAGAGTTTTGATTTATGGAACGAGTGGCAATGTTACCGGCGATTATTCACAGGTCGTAGGCTATCTTGCCGCTGCTTTTTCTAAGGGTGATGATGAAAGGCACAGGCAGGTTGGCGTTGACCTTGGTTTCACTGAAGAAGAAAAAAGATTAATCAAGGAAATTGCAAAAAAGACAATTGAGGCAGTGGTAAGAGGGAAAAAACCGCCGGAATTCAAGGATTTGCCAAAAAGATTGACCGAACCTTACGGAATATTTGTGACCATAACCAAACATGGTAACTTGAGAGGTTGCATCGGGCATATTATCGCTGACCAGCCACTGTATAAATCCTGTCAGGAAATGGCAAAGGCGGCAGCTCTGAACGACCCACGATTTAATCCGGTTTCTGAAAAAGAACTGCCCGAACTGGAAATTGAAATCTCTGTTTTGACCCCGCCAGAGAAAGTGCTGGACTTTAAGGATATAGTGATTGGCAGGGATGGTCTTATTATCAGGCGAGGTTATTACAGTGGTCTGTTACTGCCCCAGGTTGCGACCGAGTATGGTTGGAGCATTGAGGAATTTCTTGAGAACACCTGTATGAAGGCTGGGCTGCCAGCAGATGCATACAAGCGTGAAGGTACTGAAGTATACAAATTTTCAGCGCAGGTTTTCTAATAGGAGAACTAACATAAAAAAAATCGGAGATTTTCCCAATATAATAAATGACATTGGTTTTGCAAAACTTGATCTGCACAGGGAAATCAGAAAAGGATTCCCTGAGGTTGTTTTGTGCCTTGGAAAATCAGAAAGGCAAATCATTAAATGTGCAGCAGGTATCCACAAGTTCAATAAGCGAGTCCTTCTGACCAGGGTTAATCCGCAGATTGCAAAATCACTCAAGAAAAAGTTCAAAGCCGGGAGATATTTCCCAGACGCAAGACTTTATTATATAGGACCTTTCAAGAAGCAATCAGGTCAGGTTGCCGTCATTTGTGCGGGAACGGGTGATATTCCTGTGGCAGAAGAAGCTGCTACAACTGCTGAAATAATGGGAAGCAAAGTTAAGAAGATCTATGATGTAGGTGTTGCTGGTCTGCATCGCCTTCTGCATCATCAAAAAGAGATTCGTAAGGCACGCGTGCTTGTCGTGGTTGCAGGAATGGATGGAGTTTTGCCTTCAGTTGTTGCTGGATTATTTCCGGCACCAGTGATTGCAGTGCCGACGAGTGTGGGCTATGGCGCCAATTTTGCCGGGCTTTCATCATTGCTAACAATGTTGAACTGTTGTGCACCGGGTGTTGCAGTAGTGAATATTGATAATGGTTTTGGTGCCGGCTATCTTGCGTCAGTAATAAACAATCTATGATTGGCTTTGATAAAGTTACCAAAATTTACCAGAAGAACTGGATTGCACTGGATAATGTTTCATTTGAAGCGCAAAAGGGTGAGTTCATTTTCATAACCGGTCCTACTGGTGCGGGCAAGAGTACGATCATAAAACTGATTTATAAAGAGGAAGAACCAACAAAAGGAACTATCAAGGTGCTGGACATCAATCTGCATTTTCTCAAACGGGGTAAGATTCCTGAATTCCGCAGGAAGATCGGGGTGATATTTCAGGATTTCAAACTATTACAAGATAGGACTGTTGAAGAGAATGTTGCATTTGCCCTTGAGGTTACTGATATTCCTCCGCGCGACCTTAAGAAAAGGGTCTTTGATATTTTATCTTATCTGCGATTAAGCCATAAGAAGTTCAATTATCCATTTCAATTATCCGGTGGTGAACAGCAAAAGATCGCCATTGCCCGTGCCCTGATTCGTGATCCATTTATTCTTCTCGCAGATGAGCCAACCGGTAACCTTGACCTGAAAAGTTCTCAGGAAATACTGGAGATTCTGCTGGACATAAACTACAAGGGAACAACGATTCTTATGGCAACTCATAATCAATTGCTTGTTAGAAAGGCAAAGAAAAGAATCATCCATCTGCAGGATGGAAAAATGATTTCCGATAAATGATTAAGGAATCGTGATATGTCTTTACGCATCGGGATCAGAGAAGGTATTAGGACAATAGTCCGTAGCAGGTCATTGTTCATCCTTTCGCTATTAGTAGCTGCCATATCATTTTACCTGCTATCAATTTTTGGTCTGGTTACTGTAAATCTTTATAGAATGGCGAATGTTCTTGATGAAAAGATTGAGATAATTGTCTTTCTTGAAGACCGCGCCAATATCCAGCAACTGAAAGAAAGTATAAGAAAGATTAATGGAGTGCATGATATTGTTTATATTTCTGCAGAAACAGCACTGAAGCAATTACAGGAGGAAGTTGCTGAGACGCGAGAAATAGTGAAGGTCTTTGAAACCAATCCTCTTCCTGCATCAATACGTATAAAACTGGAACCGAATTTTCGTAATATGTGCGGACTTGAGGAAATAAGTCAGAAGATTTTGCTCCTGAAAGGGGTAAAGGATGCTATCTATGGTGGCGAGCTTGTTGAACAACTGAAAAGAATTACACATATTATGCTGTTTTTTGATATAGGTTTGCTAATAATAATTACCCTTTCGGTCATCTTTGTAATTTTTCAGACAATCAAACTGACGATCGTTGCACATTCAACCGAGATTGAGATTATGCGGCTGGTAGGCGCAACAGATACATTCATCACAATCCCGTTTGTTTTCCAGGGATTGGTTCAAGGCATGCTGGGTGGTTTTATTGCATATGTATTGTTAAGTATTACAACGCGCATAGCTTCGTCTTTCTTTGCCATACCATTCTTTCCAAGATTGGCTTTTTTTGCAGGTAGCGTAGTCTTCGGAATGGTTTTCGGTATTATTGGTTCAAGTATTGCTTTAAGAAGGTTCTTGAAATGAACTTACTGATAATATTCTTGTGTGTATTTTCTCAAATCAGTGAGAAACAAAAGGAACTCACCGGCCTTAAGGCAAAATTGAATGAAGTTAGACGGGAGATAAAACAATTAGAAAAGGAAAAATCCGGGGCATTGGCACGTATCCAGAAGATTGATGAAGCAATTACTCTTTCCACTGAATATATTGACAAGCTAACAGCTCAAGAATACGAAGAGAGACACAGAGTGGGAGAACTTAATCGTGAAATTGCCCGCCTTGAGTCCAAGATGAAATTCCAGATGGATGAATTGCGTGAGAGATTGATTCGTTTATATAAGTGGACTCCATTTTACCGGCTTGAAATTTTGCTATCTTCCAAGTCAGTTCCAGAAATACTTTCTACTTCTTATTATCTTCAACTGCTTGCTAAGAATGATAAGAAATTATTCTTTGAATTCAAAAATGACTGGAACAAATACCTGGTTGACAAGAAAATGCGTGAAGAGTTAATTGTTCTTTTAGAAGCGAGAAGGCAGGAAAAAGAGCAGGAACTCACTCAGCTTAACAAGGAACGACAGGAAAAACAAAAACTTCTGGATGATATGGCAAGGAAGGAAAGTGAGAAAAAGAAGATTGAAAAAGAACTTAAGAGTGCCCAGCGAAAACTTGAAGATTTGATTGTATCATTGCGTAAGAAAAAAGAGAAGAAGACTGCGAGTGCCAATAGTTATTTTGAAATGAACAAAGGTAAATTACCCTGGCCGTGCAGGGGTTCAGTGGGAACAAAATTTGGTAAGGTTGTGCATCCCAAATATAACACGACAACAAAGAATAACGGTATTGATATATTGAGCACCCAAGGAGAAAATGTCTATGCTGTTGCACAGGGCAAGGTTGTCTATGCTGGAAAATTCATGGGTTACGGCAACCTGGTTTTGATTGATCATCTGGATGGTTTTTATTCGCTTTATGGACATCTTTCTGAAATACTCGTAAAGGTTGGTGATGAGATTCCCGCTGGTAGACTTATTGGTAGGGTTGGTGAAAGTGGTTCACTATCTGGTCCAATGTTGCATTTTGAATTGAGAAAAGAAGGCAAGCCAGTAGATCCATTGGTTTATCTTGAGTAACAGTTTGATTGTCCTATAATTCAGTCTAAATTTCCCTCTCTTTTATTGATTTTGTAGCACTCACCAGATATGCAGTATGGGTGATGCCCCGTTCTCTTGGTCTGATACCTCTTTCACGCACCAGGATTTCTCTCTGCTGGATTTCATTAATTCGGATGCGAATAAAACCATTGTGCTGAAGGGTTTCAACGGTCTTTCTTACCTGTTCAACATTGGGACTCCAGCTCACCAGATGATAGCCATTTTTTAGCGCGGCACATGCCTTTGGTATAATGTCCCATGGTTCAGCTACATCAATAAAAATTGCCTCAACATTGTTTTGAAGAAAACCTTCCTGAACAACATCTCTGAGATAAAATTCAATCCGGCTCTTATCGGGAATTTTTTCCAGATTTCTCTTTGCATTCTCCAGAAATTCTTCATTACGTTCATACGAATATACAATCCCATCCGGTGCAACAGTTCTTGCAAGAAAGAGTGTCAGTGCTCCACTCCCGGTTCCGACTTCTATGACTTCTGACCCTGGACCAATCGCTGTTTCAAAGAGCAGATAACCGAGATCCTTAGGATAGACAATTGTTGTTTTTCTCTTTATTTTTAGCATCAAATCACTGGTGGTTGGTTTCAAACAATAGAAACATTTGCCAAGGTGTGTTTTTCCAATATAGCCATATTCTCTACTGATGATATCATCAAATCTAATGTCACCAAGATCTGTTGACATTCTGATCCCCGGAATAACCTGAATCAGGAAATGCCTTTTTTCATCAAGATAAAGCAGAACCAGATCATTTTGTTTGATTAAATTTTCCGGCATTACACCAGTATACTGAAAAAAAATTACTGGTCAATAGAATTGAGGTCGTTATCTTGACTAACCTTAGATTTTAAGTATCATAATTATGTTCCATGGATAATGACCTTGACCTTTCTGATTTTGGATCATACCTGATTGGTCAGGGCAGTGAATTGAATACAATTCAGTCCTATCTTTTAGATATTAAACAGCTCCAACTCTTTCTGGGATCCCATAAAAAAGAACTGGTAGAAGCAGAAAGTACTGATCTGCGCAATTTTATTCATTCATTGTTTGATCTGGGATTGAGTCCGGTTTCAATAAACCGCAAAATTTCAGCGATCAGGGCTTGTTATTGTTATCTGTATTCAAGTGGTAAATTGACCAGCAATCCCGCAGATAGCCTTGAACTTCTGAAGGTCGGCAGAAAATTACCTCTTACCCTGTCCATTGAAGAAGCGGCTTGTATTATTGAATCGGCAAAGGAAGACTCACCGGCTGGCTTGAGGGACAGGGTATGTCTTGAACTACTTTATGGCGCGGGTTTGAGGATTTCGGAGTTATTAAACTTGAAAATGACTGATATTCTTATGGATGAAGAGTTATTAAGTGTTATTGGTAAGGGTAATAAACAAAGATTTGTGCCCTTCGGGAGAAAAGCGCACAGGGCACTTAATGAATATTTGAATAAAGCCAGATCGCAACTGATGAAAGATCATAAGACACCTTTTTTGATACTAAATACGAGAGGCGGTAAAATGACCCGAATGGGGTTTTTGAAGATACTGCGAAAATATTTGATCAAATCGGGTGTCCGAAAGAGAGTAACACCACACACTTTCAGACATTCCTATGCTACACATTTGTTGCAGGCAGGCGCTGACTTAAGGGCGGTTCAGGAACTACTCGGACATGCCGATATCTCCACAACGCAGATTTATACGCACATTGACCGTGAATATCTCAAAGAAGTCCATCGGGAATACCATCCAAGAGAACGTGAATCATAGAATAATATGCGAATAGATAGCGGACATAAAACAGGGATATTGATTCTCATTGCGATTTCAATGATTGTTACTCTCTTTGCGTTCTTGCCATGTTTGCAAAACGGCTATTGTAACTGGGATGACTATCATCTTATCACTGCAAACAAATCAGTAAAGGAGTTGAGTTGGAAAACCATTACACAGATGTTTACTTCAGACTATGTTGGTACTTACATACCGCTGACAGTCCTATCTTTTGCCATTGAGCATAAAATATTTGGGCTGAAACCATTCGTATCACATAGCATCAATCTGCTACTGCATATTTTGAATGTAGCTCTGGTGTTTCTACTTATCTATAAATTGACCAGAAATCCTTTGGTATCTTTTATCGTAAGTATACTTTTTGGAATTCATCCGCTCCGCGTAGAATCAGTCGCCTGGGCAACAGAAAGAAAAGATATGCTCTATTCATTTTTCTTCCTGGCAGGTATGTTAGCATATGTCTATTACAGAAAAAATCAATTCAAAAAATATTTGTTCATCTCACTGACATTTTTTGTTCTGTCTGTTCTCTCTAAACCAATGGCAGTGACATTGCCTGCGGTATTAATACTTGTTGATTACTATTTTGAGAAAAAATTCACTCTGAAGCAGATAAACAATAAGATTCCATTTTTAATTCCTGCGCTACTATTTGGAATTATTAATATTCATTTTCAGGGTTCGCACTCATTGCCGATAATTGACTATTTGAAACATTTCTTTGTGTTTTGTTACAATATTCTTTTTTATTTGTATAAAATTTTAATGCCTCTTAATCTTTCGTGCTTCTACCCATATCCGAATAATTTTGAAAATACCTTGCCTCTGGTCTTTCTTGTATCACCACTGATAGTTGCAGGACTGGTTCTTGTGGTTGTTTTATCAGGAAAGATTACCCACAAAATCATTTTCGGAACACTCCTTTTTGTGATCACAATACTGCCGGTCAGTCAAATAGTTCCTCTTATCGCACCGGCGATTGCTGCTGATCGTTATACATATATCCCGGCAATAGGATTGTTCTACATTGCTGGTATATCATTTATCTGGTTATTTGAGTGGTTTAGAAATCGGCGGATAATTCAGGGAATTATGGTGTTTTTCTTCTTTGTTCTGTTGTCATCGTATGCTATGTTGTCCAACAGAAGATGTGGGGTGTGGAAAGACAGTATTACACTCTGGAATGATGTTCTTCAGAAATTTCCTGAGAGTGGACTTGCCTATAACAACCGCGGCAGTGCATACAATCTACTTGGTGAATACGACAAAGCGATTGCTGACCTTGATAAAGCAATACCGCTCAGCAAGGAATCAGCTGATTCCTATTTCAATAGAGGCACTGCATATGAACATTTGGGGCAATACGAAAAAGCGATTGAAGATTATACCGAAGCCCTGCGTGTTCAGTCGGATTTTGCCATCGGCTATGTTAACCGCGGTGCTCTTTTCTGTAGAATGGGTGCATATGATAAGGCACATAACGATTTGACCCGCGCCCTAAAATTGAATCCGAATCTTGCCGAGGCATACTACAATCTCGGTGTACTCTTTTTTCAACTGAAGAATTATAACCTTGCCATTGAACAATATGACAGGGCGCTGAAAATTGATCCGTATCTGTCTGGTGCTTATGTCAGTCGCGCAGATATCTACTTTATTAATGGCGATCATAATCTGGCAATTGAGTATTATACAAAAGCCCTGATGGTTGATTCGCTTTATGTTGATGCTTATTACAACCGTGCTATTGCATTTACGCAGATAGGACAACTGGAAAGAGCCCTGGCAGATTATGACCAGACAATAATCTTAAATCCCCGGCATGCTCAAGCTTACAATAATCGCGGGAATATATATTTGCGCTATAACAGTTTTGATGAGGCACTCGCAGATTACGGACAGGCAATTACCTTTGATTCTAACTATGCTCAAGCCTATTATAATCGGGCAGTGGCATATTACAAACTCGGTATGTTTGATAGTGCCTTAAAGGATGTTGCACAACTTGAAAAATTGGGTGTTGTGCTTGATTCTCATTTTGTTAATTTGCTGAAAGTTGAAAAATAATGATATGACATAAGGCATTTGATGATCGAGATGCCAGGAAAGGAGCCAAAATGATATTCAATATGCTTGTCATAAATCCTGGTGCTGGATCAACCAGGATTGCGGTATATAGAAATGAGGAGCCGGTTTTTGAAGAAAACATAAGACACAGTCCTGAAGAACTCAAACAGTTTTCCCGAGTAAGTGAACAGTATCAATGGCGCATGGCTCAAGTTCTTAATTTCTTAAAGTCAAGAAATTTTGATCTGAAAACTTTGAATGCGGTCGTTGGTAGAGGTGGTCCTTTTAAACCACTGACCAGTGGAACATATCTTGTTAATCAACAATTAATTCAAGATATCAAAGCGGGTAATTATCAATCCGAACATCCTTCATTACTTGGTGCGATGATAGCCAAGGAGATTGCGGATGCCCTGGGAATACAGGCATATTTTGTTGATCCTGTTTCGGTTGATGAATTCTGGGAACTTTCAAGGTTTTCGGGTTTAAAAGAAATCAACAGAAAGGCATTGAGTCATGCCTTGAATGTACGTATGGTTGCAAAAAAGACGGCAAAGAAATTGGGGAAACCCTACGATAAATGCAATTTCATAATTGTTCACCTGGGAACGGGAATCACTGTTGCTGCGCATCTAAAAGGAAAACAGGTTGATTCTTCTAATGCGAATGAGGATGGTCCATTCTCACCGCAGAGAACCGGCGCACTGCCAACCATTCCACTTGTAGAACTCTGTTTCTCAGGCAAATACAGTTCTGCTGAAATAAAGAAAAAATTGCTGAGGGAAGGTGGTTTACTGTCATATCTTGGCACTGATGATATAAAAGAGATTGAGAAAAGAATTGATAATGGCGATTCTCAGGCAAAACTTGTGTATGATGCCATGATATATCAGATTGCAAAGGAAGTAGGTGCATATGCTGTTGTCCTAAAAGGTAAGATTGATGCAATAATCATTACTGGTGGCATTGCCCATTCCAGGCGATTTGTTGCTCAGTTGAAAAAATGGATAACATTCTTAGCAAAGAGATTTTTTGTCTATCCGGGTGAAGGAGAAATGGAAGCGCTCACCCTCGGTGTCCTGCGTGTACTCCAATGCGAAGAAGAACCAAAAGAATACAGATAGCTATTTAAAGAAATAACTGTGCGTTTTAAATTTCTTGACCTGTTGAAGGCGTATGCAATATTAATGATGATCCAGGGCCACACGCTTCACGCGGTACTTGAACCTGTGGCAAAACAAACCGCATTCTATCAATTAATACATATGCTCAGGGGATTGACTGCTCCTTGTTTTCTATTCGCAAGTGGTTGTGGTCTTGCTTTATCTTTTTGCCGTAAAAAAGAATTGAATTGGACCATGGTATTGAGACGCCGAATTACAAGGATTCTGCCCATACTTGCTGTTGGATATTTTCTGCAACTTCCGAGATTTTCATTAATGCAGGTTTTGACGCAGCTAAGACAGGATGAAATGATCCAGTTGTTTCGCTGCGACATACTTCAGACAATTGGTTTTACGATTATCATAATGCAAATCGTGATGCTTGTTTTGCACAAAGAAAAATTGATCATTTCTTTTAGTCTGAGCATACTACCATTAATAATTCTTCTGACTCCTGAACTAAGCAATAGTGTAAAATCACCCAATTTTTTGACACAACTGGTCACACCGAAATTTGGCTCAAATTTTCCACTCTTTCCCTTTTCTGCGTATTTCATTCTGGGATTGGTCTTTGGGTTGATGTTCCACCGTTTTCACTTTGAAGTAGTTGCCGTGAAGACAAATATTCTCATTGCGCTTTCTGCAATGCTACTCTTTTTTGTTTCATTCGTGGTACAACATCCAGATTTTTCGTTATTCTATTTCAGGAGCGGGTTATTACTGGGGCTGGTTGTTTTGTTTTTGATTGGTGAAAGGATTCATCGTAATGTCGTAAATTTTTTCGCGGTCCTTGGTCAGGAGTCATTTTTGATCTATCTTGTTCATATAGTAATCGTTTATGGATCTGTGCTAAATGTCAATAACAATTTTGTTGGTTTGTTCGGAGCGAAATTATCTACGGTAAATAGCCTTCTGCTTGCTTTTGGTCTGATACTATCTATGGTTACGCTTGGATGTGTCTGGCACTATTTGAAGACAAAACAGCCAATTGCCTGTTTGATAATAAGATATGGTATCGCCACGATCGTGATTACAAAATTTGTCATTTCCTGATCTGGGTTTGACAATAACTCAATCATTGCTGATATGAAAAGAAAATTTCTTGAATTGCGCTTAGACTTGATACAGGTACATTGAAAATTTTCTTGTTTCGCATATAATATCTTATGCTGAAAAGTTTTTTGTTGTTATTTGCAGTGCTATCCAGCGTATTTTCTACAGAATCTGGAGCCATTAAAGGTTTTGTTTCTGATGCCCGTGATGGTGAGAAACTCAGTTATGCGAATGTGATTATCAAGAATACAATATTCGGTACGAGTACGAATGAAAAAGGTTACTACTACATTTCAAACATTCCTGCAGGTGATTATGTGGTTTTGTATTCTTACTTGGGATATGATTCAGTTGAGAAGAATATTACAATAGCAGGCGGTAAGGTTTTGACATTGAATATTGAGCTTAATCAGTCAGCAATAGAGGTTCCAGGATTGGTTGTAACTGCACAGAGGGAACGCTTTGAAAAGAGTGTTGAAGTGAGTCATACTACATTCACCCAGCGGGAAATTAAATCAGTACCTGGATTGTTTGAGGCAGATTTAATCAAGACCCTGCAATTGATGCCCGGGGTTGTTGGTATGCATGACCTTTCAAATAAGCTGTATGTGCGTGGTGGAAGTCCAGATGAAAATCTTGTCTTACTGGATGGAATAATTGTTTACAATCCCGCAACTCATCTCTTTGGATTGTTTTCAACATTCCAACCTGATGCAGTAAAAGAAGCAGAGCTGTATGCTGGTGGCTTCCCTGCAAAATATGGTGATAGACTTTCTGCGGTGCTTGATGTAACAACAAAAGAAGGAAATTCAAAGAAATATGAAGGCAATGCGAGTGTTGGTTTGATTACTTCCAAGATTTTGTTAGCCGGACCGATTCCAAACGGTTCATTTCTTTTCAGTGGCAGAAGGACATACTTTGATGCTCTGGTCTGGGGTTATGCGCACATTTTTAACAAAGATGTGGAATTGCCATACCATTTTTATGATTGGGTGGGAAAGATAAACTATAACTTTTCCAGTGATAATAGATTGACATTGACGGGATTTGGTGGAGCAGATATCATTTCTTTTCAGGAAGGTTCTCCACCAACAGATAAGGTTGATTTAGAATGGGGAAACCGTGGAGTATCTGCAAAGTGGCGTAAAGTTATCAACCCCAGATTGTATTGTGAAATACTTGGTGTATGGAGTAATTTCTTTACTCATTTTGATTATGTTGATTTTTACGATTCAACCCAGAATCTGCACCTTTTTGAGGAAGTAAGGAGCTTTAACTTGAAGAATGATTTCTCATATATTTTGAATAAGAACCACACTATTGATTTTGGTATGCAGGGAGAGAATCTCAAGGTTGAACAGAAATGGGAAGTTGAGGAAGGAACATTTGAACCACAAGGTCAGGGTTCAAACCTTATCGCCGGATATGTTCAGGATAAGTGGCAGGTCATTGAACCCGTGCTGTTTGTCCAACCCGGTTTGAGACTAAACTATTATGACCAGGGTAAACGCCTTTCCTACAACCTGAGACTGGGGTTGAAATACCGTTTTCAGGAAAATTCTGCATTCAACATTGCCCTTGGCAAGTATAATCAGTTTCTTATCACCATAAACAGCCAGGAGTCATACTTTTCAATCTTTGATTTCTGGCGGCCTGTTGACTCAACTCATTTGCCACCTGTTAGTTATCACATAATCAGTGGCATTGAGAAATGGTTCAATGATGAGACAAATCTTACAGCAGAAATCTATTATAAGAAATACTACAATCTTATAATTCCTGGAGAAGAGGATATCTTCTTCAGTGTTCCGACCGAGCGTCTAAAAGTGGGCAATGGCTATGCCACTGGTCTGGATGTTTGCTTCAAAAGGAGTTTGAAAAATTATTTTGGCTGGATAAGTTATTCGCTTAGTATTACCAGAAGGAATCTTGAAAATTTTTCTTATTATCCAAGGTATGACCGCAGGCATAATCTGAACATTGTTTTTGGTTTTGTTGTTCCCGGTTCAATCCCAGTTTTTAGAAATGGAAAGCTTGATCTACGCTGGTTTCTTGGCACTGGCTTACCGTATGCCCTTGAGATTGCGCGCTATAGATACTTCTATTATTCTGAATCAGATAGTTTAAATGAATATCCTGGTTATTGGTGGCGATATGTAAAGGGACCGAGAGATGCATTTAGATTACCTATTGCCCATAGACTTGATATGCACTATGAGAGGGATACAAGAATCTTTGGAATAAAAGCGAACTGGTTTATTGATATAATAAATGTCTATGCGCGCAAGAATGTTTTGTTTTATGATTATGAGTATTTTGACTACAACACGGGTCAGGAATATGACCCTCCAAAAAGGATTGGCTATTCAATCCCACCAATTGCAATTCCTATCCCTTCTTTTGGTATTAACATATATTTTTGAAATGGCTATGAAGAAAATCAGGTTATTTTTGATTGTTTTATCAATCGCTGTTTTGTTACTAAAATGTGGCAGGAGTGAGCTGGAATTTGAGCCTAAATTAAATGTCTTTTGTATACTAAGAAATGATACTGGTATCCAGCGTGTGATTGTTGATCGCACTTATGGAATGGATGAGCCCGCACACTATGACCTTGAAGATGTCCAGGTGATATTATCAGGAAACGGACTGTGTGATACACTTGTGCAGATTATTGGCGCAACTGGAATTTTTGATACCAGAGATAGTTTTCCGATATTTTCTGGAAAAGAGTATTGTTTGCAGGTTTCTGCAAAGGGTTTTGATACGGTTTCTGGAAATACTGTTGTTCCTGATTCATTTCTTATCATTTTACCTGGCAATCGTGATACTGTGGATTATCTGTCAGATACGTTGATTGTAAAAAAGAATTATTACTCGCAATTATTTGAAATCAGAGTTAAGAATTGTGATAGTAGTCTTTACTATCTCGGATGGTACGGTTGGGGTGACACCAATACTACATTCTTAAAAATTCCAATTGCGAGTATTATCTGGTTTGAAGAACCTGATTCGTGTGATGAATATCATATAAGAGTTACTGCTGCGGATACGAATTTCATTCAGTACTATTTGTATCCTCAAAGTGATTCAATTGAGGCATACGGAATTGAAAATGGCATCGGGCTTTTTGGTAGTTTCTGGAGCAAAGAAATTGAGATTTTTGTTAAATTTTTGTCGCCTGAGTGATACGGTGGATTATATTTAGACTTAAGTCTAAAATTACACCCTTGACATTAACCCTATGATGGGTATGTTATATATAATAGATATAAAGCCGGATAAAGGTATAGTGAGGCTTAAACCTTTTAAAGGAATTGGCTGTTTTGAAAGGAGATGTTATGGTCAAAAAAGACTTAAAAGGTAAGTGTGTAATATTAGGACTGCTCATGGGGTTTTTGTTTCTCCAGGGAGCATGGTTGCCGTTTTCTTCAAACCGCATTCAAAAACCTGTACAGATTGATTTAGTGTCCAGCAATGAAAATGGTTTGCAGTTGAATATTGATGTTTTTGGCGCAGTACTTGACGAATACGATGCAATAAAGTTGACTGACACTGGTAATGAGGTTTTTGCATTGCTGAAGCTTGATGAATATGCCTTTATGGGAGAGATCGGAAAACCAAAATTGCCAATGGTGACTGCAGTGCTTGATGTTCCACACAGGGCACAGATCAGTATTGAGATATTATCTGCAGAATACAATGAGTTTGATTTGAAGGCACTCGGCATTGACAAAAGAATTGCACCAGCACTTGCAAGTGTGCCAAAAATTCCCAATGCAAAGGCAGAGTTTATCATTGATGAGAAAACCTATATGACCGATGCTTTTTATCCTGATAAGATCGCTGAGGTAGTTGAAGGTGATGGTGGGCTGGCTCGCGGTCATAGACTCGTGACCCTGAGAACATATCCTGTGCATTACAATCCTGTCACAGGTAAAATCACGTGTTATACAAATATCAGAATAAAAATTTCTTTTATTGGTGGTGATCTTGTTGAAACGCAACGAGCAGTTGCAAAAGATTTTTCAACAGTCTGGGAAGAGTTCATAGCAAGGACAGTTGTTAACTATCCTGATTATTTAAGGGGTGTGCCTCCGCTTCCAATTTATTATGATCTTTTCTACAATGGTCAGGCACAGACCGTGGCCAATAAACTCGCCCAGTGGAAGAAGAAAAAGGGATACAAGATTAGAATGTGGAATGCATCTGGATGGTCTGCCTCTGCAATCAATGATACAATCAGAACACAAACTCCGATCGCAACATTTCTTGTTATAATCGGCGATCCAAATTCAAGTACAATTGCTCTGCCTGCTTCGGGTAATGGTACATCATCAGGTGATCAGACTGACCTTTATTATGCGGAAGTAAATGAATCGGGTTATCTGCCTGATATGTTCAACGCCCGCATATCAATTCTTGATACAGTGCAAGGGAACACAGTTGTAAATAAGGCAATTCGCTGGGAACAGGCGAATTTTGGATCAGCAGGGACTGCTTGGTTGAAAAAGGCTTGTTTGATTGCTGGGTATGATCCTTCTTATCAGCCGGTCGGGATTGCTACAAACGCCTACTGTCGTGCCCTTTTGCTTAATTATGGCTATCAGGTTGATACGCTTATAATTGGTTCAAGTGAGAATGATACCAGGATCAAAAATCAGATAAATGCAGGTCGGGTATGGTGTGTTTATACCGCACATGGTTCTCAAACATCTTGGGCGATAAGTAATGGTGATCAGTTCACTGTCTCTGAACTTGCTCAATTAACAAATAATGATATGTATCCTATGCCCGTTGGGCATTGTTGTCTTTCTGGCGACTATCAATATTCAGCCGATTGTTTTGGTGAAACCTGGGACAGGCTGAGTGGTAAGGGTGGAATTTGCTATTATGGTAGTGTGCCATCAACATACTGGGATGAAGATGATTGGCTACAACGGAGATATTTTGATGCAATCTACACAGACAGTATTTCTGGTCGTCTTTACGAAACTGGAAGATTTACGCAGTGGGGTTTATACTGGATTGAAACCCACACGAGTTCATCTTTGAAGCGTTACTATTTTGAAGCCTACCATGTTTTCAATGACCCCTCGCTGGATTTTTGGACTGATATACCACAGAATTTATCTGTCACTCACAATGCAGTCGTCTATCCAGGAAACCAGCAATTTAACGTGACGGTCACCGGGGCTGGGAGTCCACAGCAAGATGCCCTGGTCTGTTGTTGGATTAAGAACCAGTCTCCAGAAATGCATGTTTCGGTATATACTAATGCTTCTGGTGTGGCAACATTGAACATAAATCCCTTAACGCCTGGTGATACAATGTATGTTACTGTGGCCAAACACAATTTTATTCCTTATCAGGGATATGCACTGGTTGTTTCTCCATCCGGTCCCTATGTGGTGAGTGCCACAACAATTCTGAATGACCAGGGTGGAAATGGTCAGGCAAATCCAGGCGAGGTTATTAACTTCGGCGTTTATGCGAAGAATATTGGAGTAAACACAGCCCAGGGCGTGTATGGCAGGATGTCTGAATCTGACCCCTATATAACGATGAACATTGATTCCAGCTGGTATGGAAATATTCTTCCCAATGATTCTGTGCTCAGTAATCCTTATTACAGATTCACAATTGCTAATAATTGCCCGAATAACCATACCGTCAGTTTTGACCTTGATTTTTATGATGCCAGCAGCAATCACTGGTTATCCCATCCTATTGTTACAGTCTATGCGCCGGTGCTCACCTATGTGAGTGATACGGTTGTGGGTGGTAATAATAACGGGATGTTAGATCCGAATGAGACCGCGGATTTAGTGGTGACGATAAAGAATGAGGGTGGTGCGACGGCGAGTAATATTACGGGTGTGTTGCGTGAGTCATCGCCGTATATTACGGTTAGTGACAGTTTGGGTAGTTGGGCAAATTTAGCGCCTGGTGCGAGTGGTAATAACAGTGATAATCCGTTTACGGTGAGTTGTGTTTCTGGCGCGCCGATTGGAGATAGTGTTTTATTCCAGCTGGCGTTGACTTCGGGTGTCTATTCAGCGACAGTTCAGTTTTATGTAGGGATTGGTCGGAAGATGCCGACGGATACGGGTTATTATTATGTTTACTGGTCAGGTGGTCCTTATCAGCAGGCGCCGGTTTATTCTTGGTTTCCGATTGATACGACGCAGACCCAATATCAGGGAACTTCATTGAATCCGACTGATGATCAGACCTTTGTAGTGAACTTACCATTTACTTTCAAATATTATGGGACTAATTATACGCAGGTTTCTATTTGTTCTAATGGTTGGTTGGCGTTTGGGAGCACGACCAGTACGGCTTATACGAATACCGGGATACCGAATACGGCTTTACCGAATGCTGCGGTGTATGCGTTGTGGGATGATTTGTATCCGGCGTATAGTGGTCAGCCTGGTGATGTTTATTATTACAATCATTCAGCGGCTCATCGGTTTGTGGTGGAGTGGTTTAGGGTTCCGCATATTGGGAATCAGTCTACGATGGAGACTTTTGAGATAATATTGTATGATCCGGTTTATTATCCGACGCCGACAGGTGATGGTGAGATAGTGGTGCAATATTATAATGCGATGCAGGAGACAGACAATACGATTGGGATTGAGAACAGTGCCGGGACGGTTGGCATTCAGTATTTTCTGGATGGTGTTTATCATTCCCTGGGTGTGCCGATTACTGCTGGTTTTGCTTTGAAGTATACGACCTATCCGCCGACTTTGGTTGGTATTCAAGAGGGTGGTTTGAGTTTAGCGCCTGGTAAGTCGGGAATGGTGTTGGGTCCGAATCCGTTCCGGGATGCTATTGTTATTAAATTCGCAATTCGCAATCCGCAATCCGTAATTTCTTTGAGTGTTTACGATGCTACGGGTAGGATGGTTAAAGATTTTGCTCAATTACCCAATAACTATGTTGTTTGGGATGGTACTGATGATACGGGTCGTCGTTTGCCTGCGGGTGTGTATTTTGTGCGGTTAGATGCGGGTGATTTCAGGCAGGTTGAGAAGGCGATTCTGTTACGCTGATGCTTATGCGTATGCAATTAAGGTTAGGTGAATTAGTTAGGGGGTTAGGAATAAGTTCTGCTCTTCTTAACCTCTTAACTTCTTACCTTCAGGTCTTTGATACGAAAGGGGGTTTTATGAAAAGGACATTAATATTATGTGTCCTGATATGCCTGGGTTTGTATGCCAGTGGTATTGTAGCACCAGATGTTCGGGTGATACAGGATAGAGGTTCAAGTATAACGATTGAATTTACTCTTAGAGGGCATGATAGAGAAAAAGTGGAAATCAATGGCAGGATGTGTGAAAGAATTGTTTTGCCCAATAGTCCTGCATACATGATTAAGGGTTTCCCAGAATTGCCCTACATCAATAGAAGTGTAATAATTCCTGATGATGGCGTCATGCAATATAAAATCCTGGCGATAGAAAAAGAAGTTCAGCATGTAGGAACTGTCGTTCCATCTAAAGGTAATCTGTATCGTAATGTTGATCCTAATACAGTGCCTTACACTTTTGATAAGATTTATGGCGAGAATACTTACTGGCCCGGAAAGACAATTGAGTTAAGTCCACCTTTTATACTTAGAGATTATCGTGGTATTTCGATTAGATTCAATCCGTTCAATTACAATCCTGTGACTGGAGACCTTGAAATCGTAAAGCGCATTGTAGTAGAAGTCTATAAAGCCGGTGCTGGTGGAGAAAATGTTTTTGACCGAGTTCGTGGTGCAATTGCGCGGGAATTTCTTGATGTTTACGAAACAATCTTTATGAATTTCAATCAAACTCGCTATGACTCAATTACCGAGCGTGCTGGTAGAATGGTCATTATCACTGCAGATGCCTATATGTCAAATATGCAATCTTTTAAGACCTGGAAGCGTCAAAAAGGAATTCAGACCAAGATGGTTCCGATATCTACGATTGGCAACACCGTAACAAACATCAAGAATTTTATTCAAAGCGAATACAATGCAGGTGGGTTGGTTTGGGTATTGCTCGTTGGTGATGGCAATGAGATTGTGCCTGCTGTGGGCAATATGGGTGCAGCAAATGGCGCTGATGCAGACCCGGTGTATGCTTATCTAGCGGGTAGTGACTACTATCCAGACATTTTTATTTCTCGTTTCAGTTCTCATAACGGTCAGGCGGTGAATATTGATAAGCAGGTCAGTCGTTCTATAAACTATGAAAAAACTCCGCAGAGTGGTGCTAATTGGTATCATGTGGGTCTTGGAGTTGCAAGCAATCAGGGGTCACCTGCGGATTCCACGCGTTGTAATTGGTTACGAGATTCATTATTGACGCCCAAGTACTATTATACAGCAGTAAACAAGAGTTATGATTCATGGGGTACTACAGCTTTAATCAAACAGTATATTGAGGCGGGAACAAGTATCATTAATTACATCGGGCATGGTTCTACGACGAGCTGGGTGAATGGTGGTGGTTTCACAAATAGTGATCTCCTGACATTGAATAATCCCAATATGCTGCCGTTTGTGATTTCAGTGGCTTGTGTGGTTGGTAATTTTGATGGGAATGATTGTTTTTGTGAGGTTTCAGTGACCTGTGGTGATGTGAATACACCCAAAGGGTTCCTTGCACATTTTGGATCGACAATAAATCAGTCATGGGTACCACCATGCATTGGCCAGGAAGGCGCAGTGAATCTGCTGACCCATAATAAGAAAAATACTTTTGGCGGACTATGTTTTAATGGTGCCTGTTATATGATTGATTATTATGGCCCGACCAATCCTGAAGGTATTGAGATGGCACAGACCTGGCATATATTTGGTGATGCCTCAGTGCAATTAAGAACAAACACGCCCCAGACAATGAGTGTGAGCCATCCTGGTTCACTGCCTATTGGTCAGACTACATTCAATGTTAGTGTATCTGGGGTTGCGAATGCCCTTGTTGGATTGTATATTGATACTTTGATGGTTGGTAGTGGTTATACGAATTCATCGGGCAATGTAACAATAACATTGAATCCAGCACCGAGTACGCCCGGTACAATGTATATCACTGTTACTGCCTACAATAGGATTCCGTATCTTGGATCAGTGCCGATTTCAAGTGGTAGTTATCCTTATGTGACAATGGGTCGGACTATAATCAATGATTCGGGTGGTGATGGTGTGGTGAATCCTGGTGAGACAGTGAACTGGGGTGTTTATGCGAAGAATCTGGGTCAGGGTACGGCCCAGCAGGTTTATGGTGAGTTGACTGAGACGAGTTCGTATGTGACGGTGAGTATTGATTCCAGTTGGTATGGTAATATTGCGCAGAATGATTCGGTGTTGGGTAATCCTTATTATCGGTTTGTGGTGGCGAACAATTGTCCGAATGGTCATCAGATCAATTTCACCTTGCATTTTCAGGATGTGAATGATAGTAATTTCTACTCTTATCCGGTGCTCACGGTCTATGCCCCGGTTTTGACCTATCAGAGTGTGAGTGTGGTTGGTGGTAATGGTAATGGGATGTTAGATCCGAATGAGACTGCGGATTTAGTGGTGACGATAAAGAATGAGGGTGGTGCGACGGCGAGTAGTATTACGGGTGTGTTAACAGAGTCATCGCCGTATATTACGGTTAGTGATGCGAATGGTAGTTTTGGTACGATCAATCCTGGTGGTACGGGTAATAATAGTGGGGATGTGTTTACGGTGACGGCGAGTGGTTCGACGCCGAATGGGACAGTGGTGCCGTTTAGTGTGGTATTGACGAGTGGGGTTTATTGTGATACGGTTGATTTCAGTTTAGTGGTGGGTCGGAAGCAGTATTATATTTGGAATCCGGATCCGACATCGACGCCGGGTAGTAATATGCATGCGATATTGACGGCGCTTGGTTACAGTGGTGATTATGGGGCATCATTGCCTGCGGATTTAGGTTTGTATCAGGCGTTGTTGGTGTGTGTTGGTGTGTATCCGAACAATTATGTGATTGGTGCGTCCAGTGCTGAGGCGACGGCGATAGTGAATTATTTGCAGAATCAGGCAGGTCGGGTGTATCTTGAGGGTGGTGATGTGTGGTATTATGATCCGCAGGTTGGTGGTTACGATTTCTGTTCGTTATTTGGGATTAGTGCGACGGCGGATGGTAGTAGTGATATGGGTCCGGTGCAGGGTCAGACCGGGACATTTACGGTAGGGATGTTATTCAACTATGGTGGTGAGAACAGTTGGATGGATCATATTAGTGCTTCGGGTGCGGGTGCGTTTTTGATTTTCCGTGATCAGAACAATGCTTATGATTGTGGTGTGGCGCGGGCGGTTTCGGGTAGTTATAAGACGGTTGGGACTTCGTTTGAGTTAGGGTTATTGACGGATGGTAGTGGTGTGTCGACGCGTGCGGTGTTATTGGATAGTATTATGCATTTCTTTGGTTGTTATGTGGTTGGTGTGGAAGAGGGTGGTTTGAGTTTAGCGCCTGGTAAGTCGGGAATGGTGTTAGGTCCGAATCCATTCCGGGATGCTATTGTTATTAAATTCGCAATTCGCAATTCGCAATCCGCGATAGAGCCCAATCTTGCGACTTGCTACTCGCTACTTGCTACTCTCCGTATTTACGATGCTACGGGTCGGGTGGTGAAGTCATTTAGTGATATTCAGTGTGAGAACAATGTAGTGGGTTCAGTGTGCTGGGATGG
>FWPU01005613.1_pt1 | contig 26802 bp, 29 predicted proteins | sample 2228361 | NCBI WGS metagenome assembly FWPU01 (sample SAMEA103939777, study PRJEB20133) | metagenome
ACGATTTATACTTCCGAAATCAGGATGATGAGTTTTTGCCGATTCTTACTCCCGAGAGATTTGACCAAAATTCTTGCGTTACCCTACAGAGGGACGATTGTAGCGTAGCGAGAGAGGCTGACAGAGGCAGCCTCTCTATGGCCTTTCTTTTGATCATTCAAAAGAAAGGTTGCAAAGGATTTTTTGCTAACTAAAATTAGATTGAAAAAAAAAGCTTTTTGTAATAAAATAAAACTTTATATCTAAAAAAGGAGTCATTTATGCCTATCTGGAATCCTCAAATGGAGAAGATTGGTAGAAAAAGTTTAAGAGAGATTCAACTTGAAAAATTGAAAAATACAGTTAACTATGTATATGAGAATGTGCCCTTTTACAAAAGGGCTATGGATGAAATCAAAATAAAACCTTCTGATATTAAAGAACTTGAAGATATAAAGAGACTGCCTTTTACGAAAAAGAGTGATTTAAGAGACAACTATCCCTTTGGACTTTTTGCCACGCCGCTGTCGAAGGTGGTGAGGATTCATGCCTCGAGCGGAACCACTGGTAAGCCTACAGTTGTTGGTTATACAAGAAGAGATCTGGAAAACTGGGCAGAGATGGTTGCCAGAATTGTTAGTGCTGCCGGTGTTACGATGGAGGATGTAGCTCAAATTGCTTTCGGATATGGGCTTTTTACCGGTGGTTTCGGGCTTCATTATGGGCTTGAAAAAGTTGGGGTTACAATTGTACCTGCTTCAAGTGGAAATACAAAAAGACAGGTTGAACTGATGAGGGATTTTGGTGTGACAACACTTGTTTGTACCCCTTCTTATGCCCTTCATATAGCTGATGTTGTTAAGGAGATGGGGGTAAAAGATTTGAAGTTGAAGTATGGACTTTTCGGTGCAGAGCCCTGGAGTGAATCAATGAGAAAGGAAACAGAAAATAATCTTGGAATTATTGCTACGGATAATTATGGTTTATCTGAACTTATCGGACCGGGTGTTTCAGGGGAGTGTCTTGAAAAGTCCGGTATGCATGTAAATGAGGATTTTTTCTTTGTAGAGGTTATCAATCCAGAAACTGGAGAGTGGGTGAAGGAGGGAGAAAAGGGAGAACTTGTAATTACACCACTTGAAAAGGAGGCTTTGCCACTTTTAAGGTACAGAACTGGTGATTTATCTTCCATAACTTATGAGCCATGTAAATGTGGAAGAACCACTGCAAGAATAATGAAAGTAATGGGAAGAACAGATGATATGCTCATTGTAAGGGGGGTTAATGTATTTCCATCTCAGATTGAAGAGATTTTGCTTGAAATAGAAGGGGTTGCTCCGCATTATCAGATTGTTGTTGAGAGAAAGGAGAATATTGATAACCTTGAGGTGTGGGTTGAGGTAAGTGATACAATTTTCTTTGATGAAATGAAAAAACTTGTGGAGCTTGAGAATAAAATAGTTGATAGGCTTTTTACAATTCTGGGACTTAATGTGAAAGTCAAACTTGTAGAGCCAAAATCTATTGAAAGAAGCCAGGGTAAAGCAAAGCGTGTAATTGATAAAAGAGATATTTATGGAAATTAAAAAAAAACTTAAGATTGGAAATATTGATTTTAGAAACCCGGTTATTGTGGCATCAGGAACATTTGGTCTGGAAGAATATAAAGATTTTTTTGATTATTCAGAGATTGGTGGTATTACGCTTAAAACTATAACCCGAACTCCAAGGAAAGGCAATCCTCCTCCAAGGATACTTGAGGTTCCCTGTGGTTTGCTTAATTCTATTGGTCTTGAAAATGATGGTTTTGATTGTGTGTATGAGTCTTTGAAGAGATTTGATTTTCTTGAATCCTATCCTGCGAATATTATTTTCAGTCTGTCAGGTGATGCTAAAATAGATTTTGCATTTATGGTGGAAAGACTTTCTGAAATTGAAGGTATAGATATTTTTGAATTAAATCTCAGCTGTCCAAATATACATGAGGGAGGAGTCACATTCGATTCAGATAAGAAAAATGTAAGAAAAATTGTTAATTCCGTTTCAAAGGTTTCAAAAAAACCTTTTGTCGTGAAGTTAAGTCCCGCCGGTGACTTTATAACAAACTCAAGAATTTCAGAAGATTCTGGTGCTTCCGGGTTAACCATTTCGAATACATTTTATGGAACAAAGATAAATATTAAGACGGGAGAGTTTTATTTTAAAAACAAAGTGGCTGGTTATTCAGGACCTGCAGTAAAACCCATAGCATTATGGAATGTGTATAGAGTAGCAAATGCAGTAAAGATACCCATCATCGCCAGTGGCGGAATATGTAGCCTTGAAGATGCGATCGAATTTCTCATTGCAGGTGCAACTTTTGTGTCAATTGGTACAATGAATTTTATAGAACCAAAAACATCAGTGGAAATTGCAAAGAGCTTGAGAAAATTTATAGTTGTTGAAACCTGAGTAAAATAATTGCTTAACTTAGGTTTTACATAAATAATAGGGGTAAGCGAATTGATTGGCAATCCATTCAAAAATTTGCAAATTCTCTTTGCTTGAAAAACACTTTATTTCTTCCATCAGGAATACTATAAAACCACCCAGAAGATTTCCATCAATTGTTATAGGGACAAGCAGGTAGGTTTCTATATCCGGGATTAAGTTAAGAAACGAAAAATCATTTTCAAATATATTTGTTTCGCCTTTTTGTAAAGCTTGAAATTCCTGAACACTCCACTCTATTCTGGTGCTGATTATATTTTCATTCAATCCCAGAACTTTCTTAACTATACTTTCTCCATTCTCAAATGAGAAAAGTAAAGCTTTTTTTACACAGAAGTTCTCTTTTAATTTCTTTATTAAAAAATCAACCATCTGTTCTCTTGACTTAAGAGCCTGAAGACTTTTACTCATTGACAGAATATCTTCGAGCAAATCAATCTTTCTATCAAGCTCTCTTTCACTTTGAAAAATTTTTTTTGCGATAAGGTTTTTTATTTCAATAAGCTCTTCTTTTGTGAGATTTTGCCCTTCATATATTTCTTCGAGTTTGTCAAGTCTATCTGATATTAATAGTTCAAGGTACTTTTGTGCTTTTTTCCTTAATCCCATCAAAAACTCCAGATTAATTAGATGCCCAGCTTGTCAAGAATTTTGATGTATAGGTCGTAGTATTCAGATTTTGCGAACTCTTTTATCTTGTCTTCCGGAAGATTTTCTAATAGATTGTCAAGATATTTTAAAACTGTTTTCAGTTCTTCTTTTGTTTCACTACTTAATGCCTCAATTTTTTTCTCGATGGAGACTTCCCCCGTTTCAGAGAAGGTTTGAATTGAGGGTTCTTTAAGTAAATCTTCTACATTTGTAACTTCAAGTTCTTCTGGTAATTGTGTTGTTTCCTTTACTCCATATACCTCAAGAGATGCTGGTTCCTTTACAAAGTCTTCCTCTGGCTGGGAAAATTCTTCAATGGGTACCTCCACATTTTCTTCTTCTACAAGAGGTATTTCAGGTATTGCTTCTGGCTTATACTCAAAAGTTTCTTCAGAAACTTCAATGTTATTTAATTCTTCGAGAGATAAGGCGATGGGTTCATCTTCTTCCACCTCTGCAACATCAGGGATTACAGATAAATCGAAGGTAAATTCTTCCTCCGCTGGTTTGGTTTCCTCAACTGGTTGTTGGGTTTCTTCAAAGGATAGTTCTGATGGTGCAACCAATTCCTCAGTTTTTTCTTCAATTTTCTCTTCTGCCCGAGCAGGTACTATTTCGGTTTCGATCTCTTCTTTTTCTATCACGGGAATATTTGAAACTTCAGGTTCTTTTATTGGTTCCTCCGGGAGCTCAATTTCCTCAAGCTGGATTTCTTCAAATTTTATTTCTTCTATGTTTTCTAACCCTGTTACTTCTCCTGTTTCTTGTTCTAATGAAGTTTCCTCTTCCCGTGGTTTTTCTGAAATGGCTTCTTCTGATGTGATTTCTTCTGATGGTGCTTCTGAAATAAACTCTTCTGTCATAGTTTCTTCTAATGAAATTTCCGGGGTAGCTTCTTCTTGTATAATTTTTTCTACATGCGTTTCTGAAATTTCTTCTTCTATTTTTGGTTCTGCTTGCAAAGGAGTGCTTTCTTTTTCGGTTAATTTTAATAGCCCTTCTTCTCCATATATCAGGTTGTCGAGCTCGCTTCCATCTATTGAAATTATTATATCTTCTTCTTCTTTCTTTTCTTCAGCTTCTGAAGGTATTAATTCTGAATTTTCCTCAATAACCTCTTCCTCTTCCTGAGGGGTGGGTTCTTCAATTTTTTCCAGTTCATCTATAGAGGCCAGTTCTTCTTTTTCTTCAAATTCCATTTCCATTTCTGGCGAGTTAATTTCATCTAAGATTCCTTCAGAAATATTCATACTTTCCATTTCTGTTTGCTTACCAAGTTCGTCCAGTTCAACAAGATCGTTATCTTTTGGTATGTTGTCAAGATCAGCTTCAGATATTGTTATTACTTCTTCTTCAGAAGGTGTTGGTTCATAAATATCTATCGGTTTTTCTTCGCTTTTGATTTCCATTTTATCAGATAGGATTTCAGATTTATTTACATTTATTTTTGCTTCTTTTATTTCTACAGGAGCCTTGTTTATCTCTAATTTTTCAGGCATTGATATGGAGATTTTCTCTTTTTCTCCTACCCCGGCAATCGAGGTGGCGGAATGTACTTCTGTAGTACCTGCGGTATTCTGGTAGATATTAACATTTTCTGCATTAATTGTAACTTCTCCGTTACCAGCAACAGGTGGAACGTTTATATTTTCAATTTCTATCCCTTGTTTTTTTGAAAGCTCTTCAAGTTCTTTTGTTTCCTCAGATAATTCAACTGTTTCTTCGGATTCTTCAATGTCAATAAAGTCTTTATTATTAACATTATCAAGTGTAATAGTTTCTATATCCATATCAACAAGAAAATCGTCTAATAATTCAATTTTTTCTTCCGCCATTTTACACCTCGTTATATAAGTGTTTTTCTAAATTATCCAGAAATATTAACTCCCGTATTCTTTTTTTCTGGAATAAATTCTTTCTGATTTTTAAGTAATTCTTCCCATGCCTCTTTTAGAATACTTAATAACTTAATAACTTCACCTATAATCTCCGGATTTTTCTCAATATTTGCCTCAAGTAATCTTCTATTCATATAAACATAAAGACTATACAAGTTATGGGCTATTTCGCCTGCCTCAAAGTTTAAAGAGGTCATCAATTCAGTAATTATATCCTGGGCCTTTATGATGTTATTGTTTGCTATATCAAGCTTTTTTGTAAAAATCCCTTCCTTTGCTATATTTAAAAATTTAATTGCTCCTGCATATAGCATTACAACGAGTTTTAAACCACTCGCAGTTTCTATTTCTACCTCTTTGTAGTTTTTATAACCTTCTGTCATATCATTTCCTGTATCACCTATGTTTTTAGATAAATCGGCATTCACTCTTTACTACTTAAGATATTAGGACTTTTTTCTGAAGCTTTCGAGTAAGTCTATTGGTATCGGAAATACAATAGTTGTAGCATTTTCAGTGGATATTTCACTCAATGTCTGAAGGTATCTTAATTGGACTGTGAGAGGATCCTCAGACATTTTTTTTGCAGCTTCAAGAAGCTTTTGAGAAGCCTGTAGCTCTCCTTCAGCTGCAATAATTTTTGCTCTTCTTTCTCTGTCCGCCTCTGCCTGTCTTGCCATTGCCCTTTTCATCTCTTCTGGAAGAATCACGTCCTTCATTTCAACTTTTATGACTTTTATTCCCCATGGATCGGTTGCCTCGTCTATTATCTTTTGAAGTTCGGTGTTTATTTTTTCTCTTTCGGTAAGCAATTCATCAAGTTCAAGCTGACCAAGCACACTTCTCAAAGTTGTTTGTGCAATCTGTGAGGTTGCGAAATTGAAGTTTTCAACCTCTATAATTGCCTTTTCCGGGAACAATATTCTGTAGTAAACAACCGCGTTTACATTTACGGATACATTATCTTTTGTTATTACGTCCTGAGGTGGAACATCCATAGTTACAGTTCTAAGGCTTACCTTAACGAATCTGTCTATACCAGGTATTACAATAACCATTCCAGGCCCTTTTACTTTGTAATACTTACCAAGTCTGAATATAACAAGTCTTTCATACTCTGTTACAATTTTAATTGTTGAAAACAAAAGAATTAAAACCGCAACAACAATTCCGATATAAAATCCCATTTTTACCTCCACAAAAATTTTATATACAATACTAATAGTAATTTTATCTTTATTTAAAGTCAAGATTTTTTTTGATTTTTATTCAAAAATTTTTATTGTAGAAGTAAACCATAAATTATGCAATAATTATTTTATTTTTTTATAGAAAATAGAGATAGAGGTCAGAAGCATTGTTGCTGGCGTCTATCTCTAATACTACTTTTAAAAAAACGTTCAATTTAAGTAGAAATTTAAGTTAAAATATTGTCAAAAAAAATTAGATAAGTTATAATCTAAAAAGAGTAAAAATAAATTATTAATGTTTTTTAGGAGTAAAAAATGAGGGGCTATGAAGAGTTTGAGCAACTCTCTGAAGAAGAGCTCTGGGATAAATACTCAAAAACAAAGGATCAGAGGATAAGAAACTATTTCATAGAAAAATATGCTCCTCTTGTAAAATATGTGGCTGGAAGAGTGGCGATGAATGTACCTAATAATGTTGATTTTAACGATCTTGTGAGTTATGGGGTGCTTGGCTTAATTGATGCAATAGATAAATTTGACCCGAAAAGAGAGATAAAATTTAAAACATATGCGGTAACCAGGATCAGGGGATCGATTTTTGATCAGTTGAGGGCAATTGACTGGTTGCCACGTTCTGTAAGGCAGAAAGCAAAAGAAATAGAGAGGGCAATTTCAGAGTTAGAAGGAAGGCTGGGGCGTTCTCCGAATGATGAAGAGATCGCTGACGCAATGGGGTTAAGTGTTGCTGATTTTCATAATTTGCTTTTAAGAGTTAGTGGAAATTCTTTAATTTCTATGGATGATAGCTGGTTTTTGAATGATGGGAGCGACAATGCCCCTCTTTCAATAGAAGAAACCCTTGAAAGTCCCGATACTTACAATCCTGATATTGCAGCTGAAAAGGAAGAGATAAAAAAAATAATTGCTCGTACTCTCATGGATTTGCCAGAGAGAGAAAAGCAGGTCTTAATTTTATACTATTATGAAGGTCTTACCCTGAAAGAAATAGGAACAATTCTGAATGTTACAGAGTCCAGAGTTTCTCAACTTCATACAAAGGCAATCATGATTTTGAGAAGCAAACTTGAAAAAATTAAAAGTAGTTTTTTAAAGTAAATATATCTTAAGGAGTTTTTGCTATGAATATAACTTATACAGCGAGAAATGTTGAAATTTCGAATGAAATGAAAGAATATTTTGAAAAGAAAATCAAGAAGGTAAAGTTTTATTTTGACCACATTTTGAATGTTAATGTTATTTTGTCCAGTGAAAGGGGTAAATTTAATGTTGAGGTAAAAATTCCAGCAAACCATGAGACTTTTTTTGCAATTGCCACTTCTTCAACATGGAAAGAGAGTTTTGATGCAGTTTCAGATAAAATAGAAAAAGAAATTAAAAAAAAGAAAGATAAAATTACCGACCACCACGTTAGTTAGTCTTAATATTAAGATAGCAATCAAAGAGAAGTCCCTGTAGCATTACTCTCTGGTTGCTATTTCTGTGTAAGCCGGGGTTATTTATGGAAGAGGGGATATCCCTTCAGAAGCTTTCTGTAAAAGATTTACTTGAAAAGACGAGCAACAATAATGATGAGTTTGGCCTTACAGTTTTAGCAGGTTTCGATGGTTTCAATAGAGAAATAATAAGTGAAGAGATAAACAGGCCGGGGCTGGCTCTCGCAAATTTTTTTGAACACTTTGCTTACCAAAGAATTCAGGTTTTAGGAAGAGGAGAGATTGCATATATAAAAAAACTCGTGAGTGAAAGAAAGGTTGATATACTTGAAAAATTTTTCAGTTACGAAATTCCTCTCTGCATAGTTACTTATGGGGTTGATATTCCACAGGTAGTGATAGATATATGCAACAGGCTTAAAGTTCCACTTGTGAGGACAAATAAACCAACAAGAGAGTTTATTTCTTTGTTTTCAGCTTTTCTTTCCGACTTTTTTTCACCATTTATCATTACTCATGGAGATTTTGTTTCTATTTACAATATTGGAGTATTAATAAAAGGAAAAAGTGGTATAGGAAAAAGTGAAGCTGTTCTGGGACTTATAGAAAGAGGACACAGATTTGTTTGTGACGATCTTGTAAAGATAAAAAAAATCAGAAAGGCAAAAGGATTTGAACTTATAGGGGAACCGGGGGCAACTTATGGCCCATTTCTTGAAATCAGGGGGATTGGCATTATAAATGTATCTCAGTATTTTGGTGAAGGAAAGGTACTTAAATCGGAAAAACTTGACTTAATAGTCAACTTGCATGAATGGGATAGCAGTTACAATTATGATAGACTGGGAATTGAAGAAAAATACGAAGATATTATGGGAATTAATGTCCCAAAAAAAGAAATCCCAGTAAGTCCTGGCAGGAATGTATCCTTACTCATAGAGGTTGCTGCATACAGAGAAATTATGTTAAGAATGGGATATAACTCTGCAAGAGAACTCGATAGAAAAATACTTGATTTTCTGAGAAGGTCTAAAGATATTACCTGAATTGAGCTAAAATTTTTTATTTCTTTGTAGGGCATAGAAATGAACTCAAGAGAGACAACACCTTCAGGGTTGTTTTTCTTGGGGGTCATTTCTATTATATTTAAAAAATTACTCAGTTAGAATTAATTAATTCAAAAAGAACTTGTATGATTTTGAAAAATATCTTAAAATATATTTTAGCTGGTTAGAAAAAATAGGGAAAATTATAAATGAAAGAAATTACCGTTACAATAAAAAATGAATATGGCTTACATGCCAGACCATCTTCTTTACTTGCAACTCTTGCAAATAATTTTAAATCTGAGATAAAAGTTATAAAGGATGGAACAGAGGTAAACTGTAAGAGTATTATGAACCTCCTGTTACTTGCTGCAGGGAAAGGGACTGTTTTAAAAATTGTGGCTGATGGTGAGGATGAGGAAAAAGCACTGGAGGCTATTAAAGAGTTAATTGAGGTAACAAAATTTGACGAGGATTGATTCCCTAAAAAAAAGAGAGCTTCTTTTAATATTTTTAATTTCTGCAATTCTTTCAGGGACGATTTGTTATTTTTCATATAAATGGCTTGTTTCTCTTGGGGCCAATCTTACCCTTAAGGTTATTGTCCCTTCTATTTTTTTGATTTTTACAACTCTTGGAGTTATTTTGATTTATAACCTTGTGAGGCTTTTTGTCTATAGAAAAAAGGGGGTTAGAGGTTATAAATTGAGGGGAAAAATTACCTCCTATTTTTTGCTCACAATACTTCCCTCAATTATTGTTTTTGCGTCTTTGATGTTTTATCTAATATTTCTTCTCGAATCTACATTTATTGAGGAAGAGAGAAAAATTTCTTTTAGTCTTTTGAACAACTATAAAAAAATGTTTAATTTTTATCAGAAGCATTTTGAAGAAATTTTGCTTTCCAGAAAGGATTTGCCCGATAATTCGCAATTGATTTTTAAAGTTAAAAATTCCAATCTTGTGGTTATAAAAAACGAAGCTTTTATTAAAATTCCAGAAAATCTTTCCAATGTTAAGATTTCAGAAGTGTTTTACACAACAGGCGGGGAGGTTTTTTACTCAAAGTATTTTAATGGTTTTGCTTTTGTAACGCAAAAGAATTTTTATTATGGGGAAAAGATTCCACTTCCACTTAATGAGGCAATGCCAGCTTTAAGAAAAAATGAGGAAACCATAGAGAGAATCAGAAAACTTAGGACATTGATTTTTCCTGTTTCCTTACTTTCTGTTTTGATTTTGTCGATTCCAATCCTTCTGGCGACTTTCTATATAAGTTTGTATGCAGCACGAAGTATTACAATTCCTGTAGAAAAGCTTGTTAGGGGAACTATCCTGTTTTCTAAGAATCTTGACTATCGGGTAAGGGTCAAATCCGATGACGAACTTGAAGATCTTGCGGAGAATTTTAACAAGATGGCCGAAAGTTTAAAAGAGGCGTATCAAAAGATAAAAAGGATAGAAAGGATTGAGGCCTGGCAGGAGGTTGCAAAGAAACTTGCGCATGAGATAAAAAATCCCCTTACACCCATAAAGCTATCCGTGGAAAGACTTTTGCTTGCTTATGAGAAAAAAGTAGAAAACTTTAATGAGATTCTTGAGAAAACTGTACTTACCATAAGTGGGGAAACAAAGAAAATTGAGAACCTTGTGAATGAATTCTCAAAATTTTTGAGATTGCCCCCCCCTCAGCTTGAAAGAAATGATATAATCAAATCTATTCTTGAAATTAAGTACCTGTTTGTGAATGCTTACCCAGAAATAAATTTTGAGTTTTCTCTACCATTTGAGAGTTTTTTTTTAGTTTACGATAAAGAAAAAATAAAGCAGGTATTGTTTAATCTCATTAAAAATGCGGTTGAAGCGACCGAGGAGGAAAAAAGAATAATTGTGACAGCAAAGGTGAATAATGACTTTTTAAGGGTTCATGTAAGAGATTTTGGCAAAGGAATTTCTCCAGAAATTGAGGAGCAGATTTTTAAACCTTACTTTACTACAAAAAAAGATGGCAGCGGTATAGGGTTGGCTTTGTCGGAAAGAATTATATCCGAACATAACGGGAACATAGGATTTATAAAAGAAGAAAAAGGTAAATCATTTTTCTTTGAACTTCCTCTAAAGGGAGATGAAAGAAATGAGGGGTAGAATTCTTGTAGTTGATGATGAAGTTAACATAAGAGATACTATTTCTGACATTTTGATGGATGAAAAGTATGAAGTCATTCTTGCCTCTGATGGAGAGAGCGCTGAGAAGAAGTTTTTGTATGAAAATATAGATGTAGTAATTCTGGATGTAATGCTTCCAGATAAAGAGGGGTTTGAAGTTCTTAAGTATTTTCACAGTGAATTTCCCATCATTCCAGTGATTGTTATTTCAGGCCATGGAGATATAAGAATGGCTGTAGAGGCGATGAAGCTTGGGGCGTTTGATTTCATAGAAAAACCCCTTTCGATAGAACGTTTGCTTGCAACAGTAAGAAATGCAATGAGGATAAAAGAACTTCAAATAGAGAATCTGAATCTAAGATCAAGGGTTTCTGATATTAAATTTGCAGGTAATAGCAGAGCAATAAAGGAGATAATGAACACAGTGGAAAAGATAGCAACGACAGACGCAACAGTGTTAATAACTGGAGAAAATGGGACTGGAAAAGAGTTAATAGCAAGAATTATTCATAATAAAAGCAAAAGAAGAAATTTTCCTTTTGTGGGGCTTAATTGTGCGGCAATTCCTGAAACCCTTATTGAATCTGAATTGTTTGGATACGAAAAGGGTGCTTTTACTGGTGCACACAAGCAAAAAAAAGGAAAAATTGAACTTGCAAATAAAGGCACTCTGTTTCTTGATGAAGTAGCAGATTTAAGTTTGTCGGCACAGGCTAAATTGCTTCGTGTTATACAGGAAAGGCAGTTTGAAAGGGTAGGAGGGGGTAATATTATAGAGGTTGATGTGAGAATCATCTCAGCCACAAACAAGGATCTTGAAGCAGAAATAAAGGCAGGAAGATTCAGAGAAGATTTATTTTACAGGCTTAATGTTATACCGATTCATATTCCACCACTGAGGGAAAGAAAAGAGGATATAAAAGAACTTGCATTGTTTTTTCTGGATGAATACAATCAAAAAAATAATACAAATCTACGGTTTAATGAATCCGCACTTTCATTTTTGAGGGCCAAAGACTGGCCTGGAAATGTAAGAGAATTAAAGAATTTTATTGAAAGAATATTGATATTTGCAGAAAAAGAAGAAATCAGGGAGGAAGATATAAAAAAGTACGCTGGCATTGGTTTAAAAAAGGAAAGTCGGTACAGTCAATTAGCTTTGAAGGATGCAAGACTTGAGTTTGAAAGGGGATTGATTTTGGAGAGGCTTGAGAGGTTTAATAGAAATATTTCAAAGACAGCTGAATCCCTTGGTATTGACAGAAGTTATTTACATAGAAAAATGAAAGAGCTTGGCATAGAAATTTAGTTTAATAAAAAGAGAATATTTTTATGCATGAATATTCCTTTGTTAATTCGATAATAAAAACTGCAGAAAGAGTGGCGATGGAGAATAAAGCCACTCGCATTACAAGAATTAAAGTTGTTGTGGGGGAGCTTTCTGGCTATATTGGAGATTCTATTGAATTCTATTTTGGTATTATTTCAAAGGGTACAATTGCTGAAGATGCTATCCTTGAGATAAAACTGATAAAGCTAAAATTATTTTGTGAATACTGCAATAAAAATTTTGTAAGAGATTCCTTTTCATTCAGATGTCCCGATTGTGGCAGAGAAGGTAGGTTTACAGACACGGGGAAGGAATGCTACATTGAAGCAATTGAGCTTGAATTTGAGGATGAAGATGAAAAGAAGAACTATTGAAATTTATGAAAATATATTTACTGAAAATGAGAAGCTGGCACGTGAGAATAATGAGTTTTTTGTTAAGAAGGGGATTTTTGTTGTTAATATACTTGGTTCTCCCGGTGCTGGTAAAACCTCTGTAATTCTTGAACTCGCAAAATTGTGTAAAAGAAGTGACATTCCAATCTTTGTAATAGAAGGGGATGTAGCTGCAGATATTGATAAAAAAAAGCTTGACTCTTATGGAATACCCGCCATCCAGATAAACACTTATGATGCGTGTCACCTTGATTCAACATTAATAAAAAAAACTTTTGAAAACAAGACTTTCCTCGAATTTTTGGACAAAGTGAACTCTTACCCATATTTACTAGATTCAATCTATAAGTGTTTTGTTTTTGTAGAAAATATAGGTAATCTTATATGTCCTGCAGATTTTTTGATTGGTGAGCATATGAAGGTTTTAATTACTTCGGTACCCGAGGGTGATGATAAACCCTATAAATATCCACTTGCATTTGAAAAAGCATCTATAGTGGTATTGAATAAGATTGACTTAATGGAGCATTTCGATTTTGATAAAAAATTTTATAAAAAAGGGATAAGGGCAATTAATAGAAATGTTCCAATTTTACAAACATCCTGTAAGAAGGGAAATGGTTTTGATGAATTGTTAAAGGTAATACTATCAAATATTAACAACTTGTTTTTAAAGGAGTAATAAAGGTAGACCCATAAGTTATCGCTCAAGGTGTTTGCCTTATGGTATTTGTCTTTATGCTTTATAATAACTACTATGCGAGTTAAGTAAAAGCTGCATTAAACCATTTAATTTTTAATTGAGGTTTTTCTCTTTTTAAATTATACTAATGGAGAAAAAATGTATTTAATTTTTAATTTTATAATCTCTCTTGTTGCTCTTGTTGTGGGATTTTCAGTAATTATTTTTACTCTTTTCTATTATCTTAATCAAAAAAGCTTTCTGAGTTTATATTATATTCTCATTCAGGCTTTAATGCTTCTTTATATTATATTTGAGTTTTTATTTTTGGTTAAAAAAAACAGTGTTTTATTCTTTTTTTGTTATTGATCAGGAATATTACGGCTCTTTTGATAATTTTGTTTTTTCATGAGCTTTTTTCCATTAAAAAGAAAATTGCAAATCTTTTAATTCCAGTTGCTTTTTTGTTGAATATCTTTGTAATTTTTTCTTCATTTTTCTTTGATTTTTCAAAGAGAAAACCTTTGGCTGGTTTTTACTTCCAGTATTTCTTTGCTTTTTTAATTTGTGCTTATTTGATTTTTATTATTTACAGACAAAAAGAAAATATAGCTCCAGAAGGAGTAAGAAAATTACTTTTGATTTTTTTAATCCTTGTCGCATTTTTCTTTCCAATTCTTGTGGTTAGTGATTTTCGATGGTGTTGTGAGTTTAATAACTTAGTTTTGAAAAAAATTATATTTTTTCCATTTTCTTCGATTTTTTTTATTACGTGGGAAATTATGTTATTATCTTATGTTCTGAAATGGACGACTATAAGCCTTTTTTTGTAGTAAATAACCATTCTAAAAACAATGAGTTATCAATAAGGGAGAAAGAAATTATAAATTTTGTCTTGCTTGGTCTGTCTAATAAAGAAATAGCGAACAAACTTTATATTTCGCAACTTACTGTAAAAACCCATCTTCAGAATATCTATAGAAAACTTGGAATATCCAATAAGCTTCAGCTTCTTAATTTTTTTAAACAGAACAGGTTGTAGCTTTGTTATTGACCTAAATTATGCGATTTTATTAAAGGAGTAATACGCCATAGGTGAACGCGTCTAGCGTTTGAGGTGTTTATTTCTATATCCTATAAATAAATAAAATAGATACCACCCACTTCTGAAATTTTTAAATCTTGAGAATACTCCCGAAGGAGTATTTATAATGTTTTTAATTTTTGAAAAATACTCCTTAATTCGTATTCCTGAAAGAGATTTTAATATAGTAAAATAATTATGAAAGAGATTTAAGGAGGAAAGTATGAAGAAGTTTAAAGTTTTAGGATGGTTAATTGGGGTTACTTTGATGGGGGTTTCTCTGGTGGGTTGCCAGACTTCTCCTGCTGGCGATAATGCTGGCGGTAATGCTTCGTCGAGTTCACTTTCTTCGTCGGGTTTACTTCCTGATAATCAGCGGATAATCGGAAGATGGGTGGTAATTTCCACCTCACCAACTTTTGAGGAAATGATTTGTACAGAGTTATCTAATTACTATACTAATATGCCTGACTGGTTTTCATGGACGGTTTCTAATTTTAATTGGGAAGCATTGGTGGTTTTTGACGAAACTACTTGTAGCAATTTTAGTAGAGTAGATTTTCTTTTTTCTATGGCCAGTAATGGAAATATTCTGATGACAACAAATATTGTGAATACAAACTCGGAACTGGAATATTATATTATGAATACAAATGAGAAAAAAGTAATCATCTCTACTAATAGTAATTTTTCTGTTACTAACGGTATATTTGGCTATAATTTTACTTCCGATACAGGACTTACACTTTCTCTTGAATTTGGTTCAGAAATCCCTTTTAGCAATATGACTCTTCAAAAACAATAGCTGATTTTTTCTGGTTGCCCGGGTTTCCGGGCAACCAATTCTTTTAATAATAATTACTTTTGTTGGCGAGCAATATTTTATCCCAATTGCCGATAAGGGTGGTTTTGTCCATATCTTTAAGAGCCTCATTTAATAGTTCTAAGTATTTTTTTCTGGGGATGTTTTTACCTCCCATATAACTTATGTGAGGAGTAAAAATCTGCGAATCAATCATTAGAAATTTTTTTTCTTTCAGTTTTAGGACAAGATTTACAAGAGCGACTTTGGATGCATTTGTAATAAGGCTGAACATTGATTCACCAAAAAAAATCCTGCCAAGCGAAACTCCATAAAGACCCCCAATAAGTCTCTCATTCTGCCAGACTTCTACAGAGTGAGCAAGACCATGGTTATGTAGATTTATATATGCCTCCTTCAGTTCCTTTGTTATCCATGTGCCACCATTTGAGAGATGATATTTTCTGCAGAGAGAGATTACTGATAAAAAGTCTTTATCAAAAGAGATTGTGAAATTATTTTTGTTTAAAAATCTTTTTAGACTTTTTGGAATCTTAAACTCATCAAGCATTATTACAAATCTTGGGTCTGGAGACCACCACATTATTGGTTCTCCCTCAGAATACCATGGAAATATTCCACTTGTGTATGCAAGAAGCAGTCTTTCTAAGGAAAGATCTCCTCCTATGGCAAGAAGCCCGTTGTCTTCTGATAATTCCACAGGTGGGAAGACCAGTTCTCTTTCAATCCTGAAAACCGGCACAAAAATTCTCCCTTCTAAAAATTAACAATTTTTATGTTTTATTATATAATCTTTATTGTAAAAATTTCAAGCGGGATAAATATGGAAAAGATTTTTTCTTCTGTAATAGAATGGTACATGCAGAATATCAACTATGGCACGATTACATTACTTATGGCTATAGAGAGTTCATTTATACCCTTTCCTTCAGAAATTGTAGTGCCCCCTGCTGCCTGGAAAGCCGCCAGCGGTGAACTGAATGTTTATCTTGTCGTTTTATTTTCAACAATTGGGGCAATTATTGGTGCTATTTTTAACTATTATCTGGCGATGCTTCTTGGCAGACCGATTATTTATAAACTGGCAGATACTAAAATTGCGCATTTTTTATTAATTGATAAAAAGTCTATTGAAAAGGCGGAAAACTATTTTTTAAGATTTGGTAAAAGCTCGACCTTTATTGGAAGGCTTGTTCCCGCGATAAGGCAGCTTATTTCCATTCCTGCCGGTTTGACGAAGATGAACTTTTTTGATTTTCTTTTGTTTACAATTGCAGGGTCAGGTTTATGGAATATTATTCTTACACTGCTTGGTTATTTTTTCTATTCACAGAAAGCGTTGCTTGAAAGATATTACAGAGAAATTTCATATGTTTTCCTGGTTCTTGGTGTTTTGTTTTTTGGTTATCTGGTAGTTAAGATTGTATTTCTTGAAAAAAAGGAAAAACAAAAGGTTTAATGGGGTGTTTATGTTAAAAGTAGGTGTTGTAGGCACAGGTCATATGGGAACATACCACATTAATACTTTATCCACCATTTCAGGCATTTCATTTAATGCCATATGTGATATAGATAAAGAAAGATTGAGCGCATTATCTTTGAAGTATGGAGTAAAAGGCTATGAAGATTATAAGAAATTTCTTTCGGCAGTTGATGCTGTAATTATTGCCGTGCCCACATTTCTTCATTATAAATTTGCATCAGAGGCTATAAATGCAGGTAAGCATGTTTTGCTTGAAAAACCCATGACAAAAACTATATATTTTGCGGAGAAACTTTTTGAGCTTGCTGAGAAAAAGAATGTGGTTTTGCAGGTTGGGCATGTTGAGAGATTTAATGGAGCTGTTCAGGAATTAAAAAATATTGTGAAAAGTCCATTTTTAATTCAGGCTCAAAGAATGTCGCCTCCGGGAAGGATTAGAGATATTGGAGTGGTGCTTGATTTAATGATTCATGATATTGATATAGTTTTACTTCTTGCTAACTCCCAGCCAGTTGAGATTTCGGCTAATGGAAGTAAGATATACTCAGATTTTGAGGATGTTGCCTGTGCAAACATTTATTTTGAGAATGGTTCTGTTGCGACAGTTGTGGCAAGCAGGGTAACAGAAAATAAAATCAGAAATCTTGCTGTTTCGCAGAGAGGCTCCTATGTCTTTTTGAATTATGATACTCAGGAGATTACGATTACAAGACAACCTTCTTCTGATTATACAGTTTTAAAAGAAGAAATAAAGTATAAACAGGAATTTCTGGTGGAAAAGGTTTTTGTTCATAAAGAAAATGCCTTGAGACTTGAACAGATTCATTTCATAGAATGTATAAAGGATGGTAAAGAAGCAAAATTTCAACCAGAAGATGATCTTGCTGCTCATAGAATTGCAAAGAAAATTACAGAGAAAATATATAAAAGCTGGAAGAGGTAAGTTTTTGAAGCATGAAAAAAAAAACAGCTATTTTACTTTTAAGTTGTCCGGATCAAAAAGGAATTGTAGCAGAAGTCTCAAATTTTATCTATAAAAACAATGGAAATATCATACACTCAGATCAGCATACCGATTTTGAAACAAATACTTTTTTTATGAGAATTGAATGGGAGTTAGATGGTTTTAGATTACCAAGAGAACAGATACTTAATAGCTTCTCGGATATTTCTTCAAAATTTGGGATGAAGGTGGAACTACATTTTTCAGATGAAATTTCAAGAATGGCAATAATGGTTTCAAAATTTGATCACTGTCTATATGAAATTTTGTTAAGAAAGGCTTCCGGAGAATTTCAGGTAGAAATTCCTTTAATTATAAGCAATCATATGGATCTGAAACCAGTGGCTGATTACTTTGATGTAAATTTTTACCATTTTGAAATCAACAAAGACAACAAAGAGGAAATTGAGCTTAAAGAGATTGAACTTTTAAAAAAATACAATATAAATTTTATTGTGCTTGCAAGATATATGCAGATTCTTGGCTCACGTTTTGTAAATGAATATAGAAACAAAATAATTAACATACATCATTCATTTTTACCTGCTTTTGTGGGAGCAAAGCCTTATCATCAGGCTTATAAGAGAGGGGTTAAGCTTATTGGTGCCACAAGCCATTATGTAACAGAAGAGCTTGACAACGGGCCCATTATTGCACAGGATGTGATAGCAATAAGCCACAGGGACTCACTTGATGACTTGATAAGAAAAGGTAAAGAACTGGAGAAAATTGTACTGGCAAGAGCAGTAAAATACCACCTTGAAAACAAAATTCTGGTTTTTGAGAATCGTACAGTTATATTTGATTAATTTAACCAAGCATTGAATAATTAGCTTTGTATCTTTTTTCAATGGCTTCAAGATCAAGTCTCTTGAGTTTTTTCCTGAAGTTTGTGCTCTGGTCTTCAATTATCCTTTTTATGTATTCAATATGTCTTTCTATTGCTATAACATAAAGGTTATAAGGAATATTGTACCTTTTTTTGAAATGTTCTTCAACATATTCATACACCTTCAATAATTGTTTATCAAGCCTTTCCTTTGTTATGTTATAAAAATCGAGTGTCTTTTTCAATATATCAAATTCCGTATTGTACCCCGGGATACCAGCCTCTTTAAATTCATAGTAAAGGAATAAAAGTTTTTCGAGGTATTTTCTATCTGCCATCTGTCCGAGAAGATCAGCTGTTCCCATTATTGCTCCAGCAATTCTTTCTTCTTCACTTTTAAATTTTATCTTTTCCCATACCACATTTAATCCCGTAGATGAAATATAGTTCGCAATTTCATCAGCCTCATCTATTGAGATTGAATAGAAATCCCTATTTCTGTAAAGAAATGAAATACTTCTCTCCACATGGTTTTTTGTATATTTTGCCCCTGTTCCTTCATTGTCGTCTTTTTCCTGAATGTAGCCTGTGTCATGAAGTAGACACGCAAGTATTAAATTTTTCGCTATATTTACATCCATTATTTTTGCTGAGAAATTATATCCATCAAGAATCCTTACAGCGGCAATAAGGGCATCAATTGTATGTCCAAAATTGTGATATTCTGTGTTACAAGCTTTATACCCGGGAAATTTGCCATTGAAGAGGAGATATGTCAACTGAAAGGCTTTTCTTATTTTTTCAAAGTATTTTTCATTATACCAGCTACAAAAAATATTTTCCACCTCCTGTGACACCTTAACAAGCTTTGTGTTATCAAGAATTTGAGAAAGTTGAATATTCTTGAGATTCATAAAGTCCTCCTGATTCTTAATTATTATACAATTATTTTTTATTCAAAATGCAATTTTTCAAAAAATTTTTTTATATAAAATTATGAATCAATAGATTTGAAATTGCAAGCAATAATCTATTAAGTTTGAAAAAAATTCCACCGGTAGAAATATAACGTTATTTCTATATCATATAATTAAATAAAATAACTGCCATACAATTTGGGTAATAGCATTATTTGTTATTTGTTAATATGTTAACAATGAATTTTCCTGAAGGCGTAAGGCTTTCATTTTCCCATTTTCCGTCAGTTCTGACATGTGGTCTAAGTAGGGCAGCCCCTTCGGGAAAATCAGTCAGGGCGTAATGGCACCAGCTGATTTTTCTATTTTCCATAAGTTCGAGCCATTTTAAAGCTTCATTTGTAAATGGGCCCCCCTGTGCGTAACAATCAGAATTACCCCACTCTGTTGAAAATAAAGCAATTTTTTCGGAAGTTGTTTTTATACGTTCACGGAATTCTTGTTTATGGGTACCAGAATAGAAGTGAAATGCATACATTATATTTTTGTATTCAAGAGGGTTTGCTGCTGCATCTTCTACGTCCTGACTCCATGTGCCTGTGCCGACAATTATTATGGCATTTGAATTTCCTGCACGAATAACGGGAATAATATATTCTGCATAACGTTTTATGACGTTGTCCCATTTAACATTTGCTCCGTTTGGTTCGTTACAGAGTTCGTAAATAACATGTTTTTTTGCACCATAAAGAAAAGCAAGTTTTTTAAAAAATTCTCGTGCCTCTTTTGCATGAATAAATGGGTTGCCATCTTTTAAAATATGCCAGTCAATAATACAATAAATACCAAATTTTTCCGAAAGATGAATTGCTTCATGAATATAATTCAAAAAACCGGGACTGTTGAAATGAGGAGGCTCGGCGTACCATCCATCGGTAAAAACTGGAATCCTGATAACGTCAATTTTCCACTTCTGTGAAATCCAGGTGAATGCGCCATGGTTTATAAATTTAGATTCATTTAAAAGTCCGCGAAGGAAAAGTCCACGAAGTTGAATTGGATTTCCTCTTTCATCACACAATTGTGCTCCTTTTACTTGCAATTCCCCATAAGTATCGACGGGAGAAAGGGGAGGATACACACCACATACACCAGCATTTGTGTATAAAAGTTTTTCATTTATCAATTGTAAAAAAGTTTCCTCTTCCATTCCTGCAGGTCTAACCATACTTCCTTTTACTTCCATACAGCTTATCAATGTGATAAGTAAAAGGGAAGAAATTAGATATAATACTGAGACTTTCATTTTTCACCTCCTTGATATAACCTGAAGAGCGATTTTTTAAAAGAGTGATAAGATAAATACCACATAATAACGCCCATCCTTATATTTATAAATAAAACAATCGTTGTACAATTTAGGTGAATTATGGTTATATAACATATGTTATATAATAAAGTAAAATTTTTATTTTGTCAATAGATTTTCAAAAATTTTTACAGAGTAGACAGAAATTTTTAGTTTTAATTAATGTTGTGATCTGAAATTCATTTCTATATCCTATAATCAAATAAAAAATCGCTCAATTTTGGGCAGTTGAAATTTGGTTCAATAAGCATTAAAAATTTGATTTTTTATTTATTTTACTTTAGATTAATATAATTCTAAAAATGGGGTATGAATATGTCTGAGAAAAATAGTAAGATTTGGTTATGGGTGGCTCTCTCTTTTGTTTTGGGATTGGTGATAGGAGGATGTGTAATATATTTTATCCCAGTGAAAAAAGCTATAAGTTCAGCTGGTAATATTTCACTTTATCCACCAAAAGCAAACACTGTTAAAGATGATTGGCTTGTTAAAATTGATGGTTATGCTATCAGAAAAAGTGAGTTTGAACAGGGATACAGGATGTTTCTTTCCCAGATACCTGAATCACAGAGGTTAAATCTTCCAAATGAGAGTGTGTTGAAATTTCAATTTCTTGAAAATTTACAGGCGCAGTATATCCTGACTATTAAAGCTCTCGAAAGTGGGATACAGAACACAGAAGAGGGAAAATTTTATATTGCCTCAGCAATCAGGCAGGCTATCTATCAATTATACTTGAAGAACAATCTTCCAAAAGATGAGAATGTATTTAGGCCGACAAAGGTTGAAATTGAGGAGTATTACAACAAAAACAGGGTTCAATTTGAAAAGCTTGGCATGAAAGCAGATCAGATTAAGAGATATGCAGAGCAGGATATTTATAACAGAAAAGTGCAGGAATGGATAGCACAATTTGTTGCTTCGAAGAAAGAAGAATTTAAACTTGAAAAGAATAAAGAGGCATTAGAAAAGCTGGGTATTTCTTCTACGTTACCTCAGCTAAACCTTCAGCAAAATCTACCGCAAAAATAACTTTTTAATGCCTTATAACAGGTGGATTCACCCTTGCTATTTAAAGAAGGGCTCAGTTTGATTTTTTAACCAAATTGATCTATTTTTTAGGAAGTCCATCTACACAACGCTTCTCGCGTAGGTGTTGATGGACTTCTTTATATTCTCTAAATAATATTGTTCAATTCAGATTTTTAAAAGTATGGAAGTTATTTAAAGTTATTATGATAAAGATAAGGGATTATAAAATAGACTTTTTTAAAAGCTCCCTTTCAATTCCTGAGCTTGATATTCCAGATAGAGGTATAACATTAATTTGTGGAGATAATGGAATTGGAAAGACAACCTTTGTCCGTTCAATATTAAGAATTAATATAAATTACCATGGCACAATTTTGATAAATGAAATTGAAAACAACAAACTTAGAAGAATACAAATCTCCAGATTAATTTCTTATTTACCTCAAATTGAGAATTCTGTATTTTCAATTATGGTTGAAGATTTTATAAAGCAGGGTTTGTATGCTGTTAAAAAAAACTACTTTGACGAAGTTATTGATATGCTTGATTTATCCTGTTATCTTAAAAAAGATTACAGATTTCTCAGTGGTGGAGAGAGACAGCTTGTTAAAATTGCAAGAGCTATAATTCCTGATGTTGCCTATACCATTCTTGATGAGCCAGATACATTTTTAAGTAAAAAAAATAGAGAAAAGGTTAAAACTTTGATAGAATATTTTGCGGAAAAAAGAGGGTTTATTATAGTATCTCATACAAAGAATGAGTTTACGAATAAAAAAATGGTCATAGATTTTGAGAATTTTCTTCTTGGATAATAAGTTTGCATAAAAAAAATTGCTCAATTTAGGTCACTATTAATCTCTTTAAGAGATCTAAATGTCAGGAGGTAAGAGGATGGAAAATTTTTATCTTATTATACATGGACATTTTTACCAACCGCCGAGAGAAGAACCATATTCATTAGAAATAGAAAGACAAATTGGGGCATTTCCATTTGAAAACTGGAACCAGAAAATCAATAGGGAATGTTACGCTGCTAATGCTGCCTCAAGGGTACTTGATGAAAGAGGAAGAATTATAGATATAATCAACAATTATGAATATATAAGTTTCAATTTTGGTCCTACATTGCTTTCCTGGATAAAAAAGGAAGACCCTTTCACTTATGAAAATATTATTGAGGCTGATAAAAAAAGTAGAGAGAGAAATAATGGGCATGGTAATGCTATTGCTCAGGTTTATAATCATATAATCCTTCCGCTTGCCTGTGATAAGGACATTATAACTGAAATAGAATGGGGGCTTACAGCATTTGAAAAAGATTTTGGCAGGAAATCGGAAGGAATATGGCTTTCTGAAACTGCTATTAGCAGCCGTGTTATCCAATTTTTAGAGGAGTATGACATTAAGTTTTTGATTCTTTCGCCGTTTCAGGCAGAGGAAGTTCGCAATAAAAACACTGGTGAATGGAAAAAGGTTTCAGATGGAACTATCGATTTTTCAAAGCCTTATTTTCTTGAAGAGTCAGATAAAATTGCTGTTTTTTTCTACAACAGGGAGATTGCCACAAAGGTGAGTTTTGAACATTTGTTGAAAAATGTAGAATTTTTAAGGGGGGAGATTCTTAAGTATAGAAACTCACGTCTTGTTCATTTTGCAACTGATGGAGAGGTATATGGTCATCATGAACCTTTTGGTGATATGTGTCTTGCAAGGTTGATATATGAAAATAGGGAAAGGAGAGATTTTATTTTTACAAATTATGCAAATTTTCTTGAGAAATTTCCACCAGAAAACTATGTAATACTGAAAAAAGGAAATGATGGGCTTGGTACTTCCTGGAGTTGCATCCATGGCGTTGACAGATGGAGAAAGGACTGTGGTTGTAGTACAGGGGGACAGAAGGGGTGGAATCAAAAATGGAGAGAACCTCTAAGGAATGCATTTGATTTTTTGAGGGATAGACTTTTTGAAAAGGCGGAGGAATTTTTACCTGAATATTTAAAAGATTTGTGGGTTGCAAGAAATGAATATATTAACGTAATATGTTCAGATGATTACGTAGAATGGGAAAAAAGGGTCAGGGAGTTTTTAAAAAAGCATTTGAAGTTACATGTTAATGATGAGGTCAAGGTTAAGATATTAAAATTTTTTGAGGCATTTAGAATGGAATTGTTTATGTATACAAGTTGTGGATGGTTCTTTGCTGATATTTCTGGTCTGGAAACTGTGCAAAATCTTAAGTATGCAAATCAACTTATTTTACTTATGGAAGATTTTTTTGATGAAAGTGTTAAGAATGAGTTTCTGAGTATTTTATCCCGGGCGAAAAGTAATCTTTCTGAATATGGGAATGGCAGGGTAATTTTTGAGGATTTTGTGGAAAAAAAACACCTTTCTCTTGAAAAAATACTTTTTGAATATGCCTTGCAGGTTAGAGAGAATGACATATATAAAAACAATATTGAATATTATTATTTTTACAAGTTGAAAGTCATTGATTACACGGAGATTGAAAAAAACGGTTGTATTGTGAAGAGATTTTTGGTTGAGAGTAAAAATATTTTAACCGAGGAAGAAAATACATATATATTGCTACTTTTGTTCTATGACAGAAAGTATTTTGCATTTGTGAAAAAGTTTAAGGATAATTATTTTTTAAAATATCTGGATAAAATTATAAAAGGGGTGAAAGCTGATTTGCTTCAAGAGCTTAAGGACTTTCTTGGAAACTATTATACTTTGAAGGATATTTCTCAGAATGCAAGAGAAAAACTTTTAAAATTTTTGTTTAAAGATAAAATGAAGAAGTTGCATAAATATCTTGAATTTTCTAAAAATGAATTTTTGACATACCTTGATCTTATTGAATTATATGGTGACTTAAAAATTCCAATTCCTGAAATTGACAGATTGGTGATAAGAGAGCTTTTAAATAGTTTTATTCTTCAGGAACTCAGTAAAATTAGAAGTATTGATATAGAAAAGTATGATTTTTCTCTTCTTGTTAAAACAATAAATCTTGCAAAAAAAGCACAGCTTAAACTTGACTACACCGATATTTTGCCAGTTATAAAGAGTTATGTTTCTGAAAATATGGAAGCAGCAATTGTCAGATTAGAATTAAAACCTATGAAAAAGCTTGAGAAAATTATTGATATTGCAAATTTATCTGGAATTGATTTTGAAAAATATGAAATTCAAAATCTTATTTTTAAAAAGGTAAAAGAACTTTCAAGGGATAGTGCTACGCTTAAAAAAGAGGAGGTGATTTTACTTTTTGAACTGGCAAGAAAATTCAATATTGGTGTGGATGAGATTTTTTGAAATAATTAGAACCTGAATTTAGTGATGTTTATCTATATTTTTAAAAAAATTGTAAATTTAGTATTTTAATTTTTGCATTATAGCAGATTTTAAGCTATAATTTATTAATCTGGAGATACTTTATGTCTTCTGGGAAAAGCAATTCTTCAAATTTAAAGATAGCCATATATCCGGGTACTTTTGACCCGCCTACAAACGGTCATTACGACATAGCAAAAAGAGCTTCCCTTATATTTGATAAAATCATTGTTGCCTTAAGTGAAAATTCTTCAAAAAAAACTCTTTTTACTGTGGATGAAAGGCTAACGATGCTAAAAGCAATTTTTTCTAGCTGTCAGAAAGTTGTGGTTAAATCCTTTTCTTCTTTACTTGTTGATTTTGCAAAGAGCGAAAAAGCGGTGGCAATAGTTAGAGGTTTAAGAGCTGTGTCTGACTTTGATTATGAACTTCAGATGGCCTCTCTAAATTTTATGCTTAACAATGAAATAGAGACAGTATTTTTTATGGCGAGTGATGAAAATCTTTTTGTTAGTTCTTCTATAATTAAAGAGATAGCAAGACTCGGAGGGGATGTGTCTTCGAAAGTTCACCCAATTGTTGTAGAAAAGTTAAAAGAAAAATTTAGGTTTATCTAAGGAGGCAGGATGATAAATTTTAAGAGAGAGGTAATCGAAAAGGCAAGAGCAAACCCCAAAAGGCTTGTTTTACCTGAGGGAGAAGATGTAAGGGTATTAAAAGCTTTTGAGCTCATCAAAAAGGAGGGAATTACAACGGAAACATATATATTGGGAAATAAAGAAAAAATATCTGAGCTGGCTAAGGCTGAAAATATTGATATTGGGGGTGCCAGAATAATAAATCCTGTAGAGTCCGAATATTTAACTGATTTTATAGATACACTTTATGAAATGAGGAAAGAAAAAGGAATGACAGAAAAGGAAGCAGAAGATTTGATGCGGGATGAAGTGTATTTTGGTGCGATGATGCTTAAGAAAGGTATGGTTGATGCTATGGTTTCTGGTAGCATGTCACCGACTGCCAAAACTGTAAGAGCTTCCTTAATAATTGTTAGGCCTAAAAAAGACATAAAGACTGTATCGGGAAGTTTTGTTATGGTTGTTCCGGGATGTCAGTATGGATATGAAGGTGTTTTCGTTTATGCAGATTGTGGGGTAGTTCCAGAACCAACTCCAGAACAGCTTTCTGATATTGCTATTGCCTCCGCCGGTACCTGTAGAAGTTTGCTTGGGGTTGAGCCAGTTGTTGCATTTCTTTCCTTTTCTACGCTTGGAAGTGCAGATACACCTTCTGTCAGGAGGGTGAGAGAAGCTGTGGAGATATTAAGATCGAGAAAGCCCGATTTTTTGTTTGACGGAGAAATGCAATTTGATGCAGCGGTTGATAAAGAGGTTGCAAAATCAAAAGCGCCAAATTCTATTGTTGCTGGCAGAGCCAATGTGATGGTTTTTCCAGACTTAAATGCTGGTAATATAGGCTATAAAATTACGCAAAGACTTTCAAAAGCAGAAGCTTATGGGCCTTTACTTCAGGGACTTTCCCAGCCTGTTAATGATCTCTCGAGAGGTGCCACACCAGAGGATATTTTAGTGGTTTCAGCAATTACAATATTACAGGGTAGTTGATTTTTTTTTTC